>Ga0302324_100010096_pt1 | contig 19614 bp, 13 predicted proteins | sample Palsa_T0_1_FD_201949 | JGI IMG/M metagenome (GOLD analysis project Ga0302324, IMG submission 201949) | Peat permafrost microbial communities from Stordalen Mire near Abisko, Sweden - Palsa_T0_1 | ecosystem: Environmental > Terrestrial > Soil > Palsa > Peat permafrost | place: Sweden: Abisko...
GGTCTCTCGGCACTCAACCGCGCCGAAAAACTACGCTCCGAACTCGGCCCGTACACACTGCAAGCCGCCATCGCCGCCTGCCACGCCCGCGCCGCCACGGCCGAGGAAACTGACTGGCCCCGTATCGCGGTGCTCTATCAAGCTCTAGCGGAGCGCACGCCTTCGCCGATAATCGAGCTGAATCGTGCCGTCGCGGTGTCCATGGCCCACGGTCCCGCAGCAGGTCTCGCGATTGTCGACGTGCTGGCCACCGAGCCCTCCCTACAGAACTATCACCTGCTGCCCAGCGTGCGCGCCCACCTACTCGCCAAGCTAGCCCGCTTCAACGAAGCCCGCGCAGAATTCGCCCGGGCCGCGGCACTCACCCGCAATGCGCGCGAGCGCGAATTCCTGCTCGGTCGCGCCCAAACCTGCGCCGACGGCGCAACCCCTCCGGCACCAACGAAGTGACCAAACCGCACCGCGTTCAGATCCGGTTTTGCGGGTACGGTTCCACGCCGTTATCTTTTTCCGGTCGTACGGTTCTACGCCGTTATGTTTTCCGGGTGCCCCACTCTTCCCGGGCCTGCCCGCCTCTTGGCAGGATCCGGTCCAGCCATCCAGCGTTCGTTGTTAGTGTCTAGCGCTCGCGACAAGCGGCAGGCGCTTTCGTAGCATCCCGCAAAAGCGCGCAGCCTACTGACGCATCGGCAAAGGGTCGAGTACACTAGCGGCGTCACAGTTCGAGGCGAGCCGGGAGCGCGCCATCCCCTTCCAAGTGGAATCTCCCGCCACTCGAAACCGTACGATGTACGCAAAGGAGAACCTCAATGGCATTTGTAACTGTAGGTAAGGAAAATGGAAGCAACATCGACATCTATTTCAAGGACTGGGGCAAGGGGCAACCCATAGTTTTTAGCCATGGATGGCCATTGAGCGCGGACGCGTTCGAAGACCAGATGATCTTTCTGTCGGCGCGCGGTTACCGCTGCATCGCGCACGATCGCCGCGGTCATGGGCGTTCCAGCCAGCCGTGGGGTGGGAACGATATGGACACCTACGCCGACGATCTCGCGAAAGTGGTCGAATCTCTCGACGTCAAGGACGCCATCCACATTGGCCACTCCACTGGCGGCGGCGAAGTGGCCCGCTACATCGGACGCCACGGTTCGAAGCGCGTTGCCAAGGCGATTCTGATCAGCGCGGTGCCGCCTTTGATGTTGAAGACCCCCGCGAACCCCGCCGGCTTGCCAATGGACGCGTTTGACCAAATCCGCACCGCAGTCCAGGCGGACCGCTCACAATTCTGGCAGGATCTCAGCGCCCCGTTTTACGGCGCGAATCGCCCGGGCTCGAAGGTGTCCAAAGGCCTGCGCGATTCGTTCTGGATGCAAGGCATGCAGTGTGGGATCAACGCCGCCTACGATTGTATCAAGGCGTTTTCGGAGACCGACTTCACCGAAGATCTGAAGAAATTCGATGTGCCCACGTTGGTGCTCCACGGCGACGACGATCAGATCGTGCCCATCGCCGCTGCCGGAATGCTTTCATCCAAGATAATCAAGGGAGCCACGCTGAAAGTGATGCCAGGAGCCCCGCATGGCATGTGCTCGACGCTGAAGGACCAGATCAACGCGGAACTCCTCGCGTTTATCAAAGGCGCCGCGACCACCGCGTCGGCATAGCTTCCGCCAAGATCCACCGAACTGATCTCTACCCAAGCACCTCCCCTTAATGCTAGTTTCGCGGCAGAAGGGGAGGCGCTCGATGAAAGGTGTTTCAGGATATTCAGCCGTGGCCCAAACGTGCACCTAGGAACCAGAACGGCTCCGCAATATTACTGAAACGGATTTCCAATATGCCCGATTTCCAATCCATACATGCGTGGCGATTAGATTCGGAAAGCGGTTGATTATAAATGACATGAAAAATCTCATTACCGCCGGACTGGCGATTTCGCCCTCGTCGCCGAACAAAGAGCGAAGGTCACAGGAGGCGCAACAATCTGTTGTTCTACATCCGTGAAACTCCGAATGGCGCCAGATCGTTGGATTCGGTAAATATCGATCATCGTTCAGCCACGGTTTAGTTCCCCGAGTTCTATATAGACCGCTACGTTCCCGAGTGGGAATAGTTCCCGGTTGCAATTCGATATTCATCCTATAATTGGGAGGTTGCGGCACCATGCCGAGTTCAGCGGCGCCAAAAATGAAATTACTTGAACAACATCTGCGCCTCGCCGCAACCGATCTCAGCAATCATTTGGCATGCCATCACGTAACCACCCTCGATCTAGGCGTCGCGCGCGGGCATCGCGAAAAGCCCAAGTGGCAGGCCCCCGATCTCGCGATAATTCAGGAGCTCGGCCTGCGGCATGAAACGAGATACCTGGACCATCTCCGCACCCAGGATCTATCGTTCGTCGACTTGCGTGAGTTCAAAAACGATGACCGCGCGGTAGCCGAAACCATTGCTGCAATGGAGCGCGGGGTGGACGTGATCGCCCAAGGCGCATTGTGCAACGATCACTGGTTCGGCAAACCCGATGTACTGCGAAAAGTTGTCACTGAAAAGCCGAGCCGCTTCGGCGCGTGGTCATATGAGGTGTACGACTGCAAACTGTCCCAAGAGACAAAAGCGACCACCGTACTTCAACTGGCGCTGTATTCCGAGCTATTGGCGGAAGCACAGGGCAAAGAGCCAGAGAAGATGCATGTAATCCCGGGGGGAACGCAGTTCAAAGCGGAGTCTTATCGGTGCGATGAGTACAGCGCGTACTACCGCCACGTGAAACGCCAGCTAGAGAAAGCCACTAAGGATGGTGGGCCCGATCACACTTACCCCGAGCCTTGCATGCACTGTGACGTTTGCCTGTGGTTCAAAGAGTGTGACGCCCAGAGACGCCGCGACGACCATCTATCTCTTGTGGCCGGCATTACGAGCGGACAACGCACTCAGCTAACTGAATGGCAGACTGACACCATGGCTAAGCTGGCGGTGCTACCGTTTCCGCTTGAACGGAAGCCATCCCGGGGTTCGAAAGACGGATACAAGCGGGTGAAACAGCAGGCTCGCCTACAATTGGAAGCCAGAACGCTAGGCACACCTGTGTTCCAACTTCTCGACATCTCCGCAGGGATGGGCTTCTGTAGACTCCCTGAACCGTCGCGCCTCGATGTGTTCGTCGACCTCGAGGGCGATCCTTTCGCTACCGAAGGCGGGCGAGATTATTTGTTTGGTTTCGTCACTTCGAATGACAGCCAACCACTGAGCTACGACAAGCGGTGGGCGCTTTACGAGGAAGAGGAAAAGCTCGCATTTCAGTGGCTAGTTGACGAGATCATACGGAGATGGGCCGCGGACCCAGGGATGCACGTCTACCACTTCGGCAGCTATGAGCGGGACCATTTCAGGTTTCTGATGGGACGACACGCGACTCGAGAAGAACAAACCGATCGGATGCTCCGCGCGGGACTGTTCGTTGACCTCCATCTCGTTTTCAAGCAGGCAGCGCAGGCTGGAGTGGAGGAATATTCGCTGAAGAAATTGGAAATCTTCCATGGGTTTAAGCGATTAACTTCGTTGGACCATTCTCGTGCAGCCATGCGTTATATCGAACACTGGCTCGAGCTCGACCGAGGTGGCCAGCTACGCGCAGAGGAAAAGGCAACGATGGAGGGCTATAACGAAGAAGATTGCCGGTCCACGGCGTCCCTTCGTGATTGGCTTGAAGCAGAGCGCGACAAGTTGGAGAAGAGCGGAAGGGTTATCCCTAGGCCGGTGTCTGTCGATGGGGCACCTCCCAAAAAACTGGAAAAACATCAGCAAGAGGTTGCTGAAGTCGTCGCTCAATTAACTCAAGGCATCCCGATCGATCCCACACAGCGCACCGAGGACCAAACAACACGCCGAATGTTTGCATGGCTCATGGACTGGCATCGACGCGAGAGCAGGGTGGGGTACGCGGAGGGGTACCGATTTGCTGAACTCGATGACGAGCGCCTGCTTCACGAACGAGTTGGTCTAGCGGCTCTTAAGCACGAGAAACGCATATCAATCAGTCGCGGCTGTCCGCTGGACCGTTACACTTTTGAGCCGCAAAAGACCAACGTTCGCCCCGAAAAACATCTGTATCTCGACGCAGTTAAGTTTGGCGAAGTCGTTGAGATCGATCACGTCAACGGAACGGTCGATATCAAGAAAACGAAGAAATCGGCCGAGCTACACCCGACCAGTGTGTATATGTGGGATCGTCCGTACGGCGTCGACGAACAAGAAGGGTCTCTGCTTCGAATCGGCAGGTGGATAGCCGAAAACCAGGTGGACGCTGAGGGTTCCTACCGAGCCGCGCGAGATTTATTGATGCGCAGACCTCCGCGTCTCAGCGGGAACATGGCGATGGTTTCTTCGGTTCCCGAAGAGCTAGAGGCGACCGCAAACCGTCTCGCAGGCGCGCTTGAGGATTCAGTGCTCGCGATACAAGGACCCCCGGGTTCGGGGAAAACCTATCTCGCTGCCCGAATGATTTCCAAGTTGGCCAACAAGGGAAAGAAAGTTGGGGTCAGCGCGCTCAGTCATAAAGTAATCCGCCATTTACTGGAGGAGATTGTAGAAGCAGCACGGGACAATGCCCTTGAAAACGTTCGGTGTATGCAGCGTTCGGATGACGAGGAGGAAACAGCCGATATCGCTGTCGCAGACGACAACGCACCCGTGTATGACGCGCTAAAATCGGGTCTGGCAAACGTAGTAGGAGGAACGTCGTACTTGTGGGCACCCAGCGAAGCATTTGAAACCGTGGATTTCCTGTTTGTCGATGAGGCTGGACAGATGTCGCTGGCTGACGTAATGGCAGTCGCACAGGCTGCGAGAAACCTGGTGCTAGTCGGAGATCCCCAGCAGCTAGAACGACCGTTGAAGGGTAGCCATCCTGTTGGCACTGAAAAATCCGCGCTCCAGCATTTGCTCGGCGAGCTCAAGACTATTCCCGATACGATGGGATTGTTTCTTCCGCGGACCCATAGAATGCATCAGAACGTCTGTGCGTTTACGTCGGAAATGTTTTACGAGAGGCGTCTGGAATCGGAACAGATCGCTCGCAACCGCTCCCTGGCCGGGCATCCTTGGTTGGATGGCGCGGGCCTATGGTTTGTGCCAGTGATGCATGAAGGTAACAGGAATTCGTCGCCGGAAGAGATAGACGTAATTTCCCAAATCGCTGAAAGCTTGATGGCACCGGGTGTCCAGCGGTTTCGAAGCATTGGTAACAGCGCATCACTTAAGTGGGAAGATATATTGATTTTGGCGCCGTATAACGCCCAAGTTTCAGACCTTAAGGCGCGCCTGCCGCATGCAAGGGTTGGAACCGTCGACAAGTTTCAGGGACAGCAAGCGTCGGTCGTGATCTACTCGCTTACCTCATCTTCGCCAGAAGAGGTACCGCGTGGCATGGAATTCTTTTTCAGCTTGAACCGTTTTAACGTGGCGACGTCTCGTGGAGAAACTACCGTGATCGTGGTCGGAAATCCGCGGCTGTTCGAACCTGAGTGCAAGACGCCGCGACAGATGCAGCTTGCCAATGCGTTCTGCCGGTATTTGGAAATGGCCACGGTTCACACCGGCATTTGAGCTCCGCTGTTTCCGTTCTGCGTAAATAATGTTGATAACCTCCGTTACTTCGCTGCGTCAAACTTCCGAATGTCCAAGTAGAATCGTTGGCTTATTCAATTCAGGTGGCGCCATGCGGAGACCGGGGATCCTGATCGTGTTGCTGGCTATCAGTTCAAGTGCGGGGTGGGGACAAGAAGCGGCCAAGAAAACGGAAGCGACCAAGCCGATTTCCCCGTTGGCTTGGCTGGTGGGCGGTGTGTGGACCGCGGATACCTCCAAGATCGGGCCGGGTATGAAGGATATCGAGACTCGCTACCAGTGGTCGGACAATAACGCGTTCATCCGATTCACTACGCACTTCGTTATGGAAAAAGGAACGCTAAAGAACTACGACGGTCAATTCTTCTGGGATGCGCAGAAGTCTGCGTTGGGCTTCTGGTACATGAGTGCACAGGGCGTGATCTACGAGGGGCCGGTAAAGGTCCAAGGCGACGTAATGGAGCTGACGTTTCGCGGCGAGGACTTCGATGGAAAAATGTCTGACCTCCGCGTGACTGTGACCCGCAAAATTAGCGATCACTACAACTGGCTGCTCGAAGAAAAGCAGGCAGACGCGTGGAAGCAGCTCCTGTCCCTTGAATATCTGCGCACCGGCGGCTCGTAACCAAAATCGCCGAGAGCTGATCGCTGTTGATCTCTAGCGCCCTGCGCAAACGGTCATTTGCTACATCCCCGTTACGCCATTGTCACACACCTGTAACACAGCGCCGTTAGCCTCACTCCGCCAGTAGGGATTGCACTGCGGCCACGAGGGAGACAGATGGCGACACGCGCTCATGTACTCGACGCAAAGGTAAGTTCAAGCGGCAGAATTGGGATTCTGCTCTTCGGAATTGCGTTGGTGATCGGCTTCATCTATGCCGGCAGCCATTTGATCACCGATCTCTCCGGAATCCATAACACCAGCGCTATGCCATACGTCCTGCTGGGGTTGGCGCTGTTTATCGCGCTGGGATTTGAATTCGTGAACGGCTTTCACGATACCGCCAACGCGGTGGCTACCGTGATTTACACCCACTCGCTGGAACCGCACATCGCGGTGGTTTGGTCGGGAGTGTGGAATTTCATCGGTGTGCTTGTTTCCAGCGGAGCCGTAGCATTCGGAATCGTGTCGCTGCTTCCGGTGGAACTCATCTTGCAAGTGGGAAGCCAAGCGGGCTTCGCAATGGTGTTCGCGTTGCTGGTCGCTGCGATCATCTGGAATCTGGGCACGTGGTGGTTCGGATTGCCGGCTTCGAGTTCGCACACGCTGATTGGCTCGATCATCGGCGTGGGCATCGCCAATCAGTTGATGTCCGTGAAGACTGGCACGAGCGGCGTGGACTGGGGCCAGGCAATCAACATCGGAAAGGCGCTGGTGATTTCGCCTTTGGTCGGATTTCTGGGCGCCGCGCTTTTGCTGATGTTGATGAAGGCGATCGTCCCCAACAAGGAACTCTACAAGGCCCCCAAAGGAACCGAGCCGCCACCGTTTTGGATTCGCGCGCTTCTGGTGCTCACCTGCACAGGCGTTAGCTTCGCGCACGGATCGAACGACGGACAAAAGGGCATGGGCCTGATCATGCTGATCCTGATCGGCACCGTCCCGACCGCTTACGCCGTAAACCACGCGGTGACCATACCGCAGACCCAGGATTTCGTCGCGGTCTCGACCCAGACCGCGGACATGCTGGGACGCTACGTTTCGCCCGACGCGGTGGTTGGCGATTCGCGCGATGAAGTTACCGACTACATTCGCACCAAGCAGTTCACACCGAACACCATGCTGGCGCTGCGACAACTGGTGAACGGCATCGGCACGGAGATGGCGATCTACAAGGAATTGAAGGCCGTCCCGCAAGAACATGTGCGCAACTTCCGAAATGACATGTATGTGGTGAGCGAAGCGCTGCGGCTGATGCAAAAGTCAGGCAATCCGAAATTTTCCGATGCCGACGCCGCCGAATTGAAAAACTACAAAATGCACATCGACAAAGCTACGAAATTCATTCCGGGATGGGTAAAGGTGGCGGTAGCCCTGGCGTTGGGCTTCGGCACCATGATCGGTTGGAAGCGCATCGTGGTGACCGTGGGAGAAAAGATCGGCAAGGATCATTTGACGTACGGACAAGGGGCCGCCGCCGAAATTACGGCCATGGTGACGATCGGAGCCGCCGATTGGTTCGGCTTACCTGTGAGTACCACCCACGTGCTTTCTTCCGGCGTCGCCGGAACCATGGCTGCCAATCATTCCGGTCTGCAATGGACCACGGTGCGAAATCTGGCGATGGCTTGGATCCTCACGCTTCCGGTGTCCATCCTGCTCGCGGGAGGTTTGTTCTGGGCCTTCCGGCACGTGGGATAATTGATAATTGTCGAACAGAAAAGGGCGCGCCGCGCTAATTGCCTGCCGTCAGAAATTGCAGCAGGGCGGAAGAGGCGCGGTTGCCGCGATAGGATTCGGGTGAGCGACCATTCTTGCCTTCCCCGAAATCTTGCGCGGACCGCATGAAGTGTTCGTGCACGTTAAAGTGAGAGCCGGAGTTTCCGCGGGCCGGGCGCGCCTTTAGCGCGGTGTAGGCGCCGTTCGCCAGCAAGAACCGCGCTTTTTCCGTGTCGGCCAGATACGGCGCCAACACGTCCCGGCAAACTTTTTCGCAGAGCAGCGGATTCTTCAATTCGAACATGACCTCGACGCGTTCGTAAAGATTGCGCTGCATCCAGTCCGCGCTGCCCAGATACACTTCCCGCCTTCCGCCGTTGGCAAACGCGATAATCCGGCTGTGCTCCAAAAATCGGCCCACCAAACTGCGCACGCGAATCCGGCTGCTCACTCCGCGCACGCCCGGACGCAGCGCGCACGCTCCCCGGATGATCAGGTCGATTTGCACGCCGGCCCGCGACGCGCGATACAGCGCTTGAATGATATCGGGGTCCAGCAGGGCGTTCACTTTGGCGACGATGAAAGCGGGGCGGCGCGCCTTGGCATGCGCCGTTTCCCGATCGATCAGGCGGACCACGTTCTTGTCGAGATTTAGGGGCGCGACCGACAACGGACCAAAGTGCGCGCGCGGAGAATAGGCGGTGAGATAGTTGAAAACGTAATGCACCGCTTCAGTGATCTCTTCATCGCAAGTGAGCAGGCTCAGATCGGTGTACAACCGCGCGGTGGAGGGATTGTAGTTCCCAGTGCCCAAGTGAGCGTAGCGCCGCATCACTCCATTCGCTTCGCGGCGGACCAGCAGCACCAATTTGCAATGCGTCTTCAACCCCACCAGGCCATGATAGACTTGCACGCCGGCCTCCTGCAGGCTGCGCGCCCAGCGGATGTTGGAAGCTTCATCGAAACGCGCCTTCAATTCCACCACCACCGTCACTTCCTTCTTGGTGGCCGCTTCCATCAGAGCGCGAACGATCGGCGAATTCTCGCTGGTGCGATAGAGCGTCTGTTTGATCGAGAGAACGTCGGGATCCTGCGCGGCGCTCTGGATGAACCGCACCACCGTCGAGTAGGAATCGTAGGGATGATGCAGCAGCACGTCGCGGGTTCGCAGCATGGCGAAAAGCGCAGGTGGCGCCGCATCGACCTTCAGTTCGCGCGGAATGAATGGCGGATATTTCAGGTCCGGCCGCGGCGTTTGCTCGTAGATGTTGAACAGCCGCGAAAGATTGATGGGGCCATCGACTTCAAATACTTGCGATGCGTTCACCGCGAAGTTTGAGCGCAGCCGTTCGACGATGCGCGGATCGGCGCCCGCTTCAATTTCCAGCCGCACCACCGCTCCTTTGCGGCGGCGATGCAGCTGCGCGTCCACCGAATCGAGAATGCTGCGGGTTTCTTCTTCCTCGGCGTATAAGTTGCTGTTGCGGGTGATTCGAAACGGAGCCGCGGACAGGATCTGGTAGCCGTGATAAAGCCGTTGGGCGTGTTTGTGCACGATGTCGCGCAAGAAAGCGAATTCGATTTTCCCGTCGGCAGCCGGTAGCCGTAGAATCCTCGGAAGCGCCCGCGGCACGGTGACCACGCCCAAATAAATGCTCGCGCCTTTTGCTCGCCGCTGCAGCAGGAACGCAACGCACAGGGCCTTGTTCAAAACGCGCGGAAACGGATGCGCGGGATCCACGGTCACCGGGGTAAGCAATGGTTCCACTTTTTGCGAATAGAAGTCGCGAACCACTCGCAGCGCGTCGGGCTTCAGTTGAGCCAAGCGGCGCATCCGGATCGATTCTTCCGCCATGGCCGGAACGAGGTGGTCGCGCCAGCAAGCGTACTGATCTTTCACGAATTCATGGATGGCCGCGGTGATTTGCCCCAGCGATTGCGGGGCCCGCAGGCCATCGGGGCCAGCTTCACCGGCGCCGTGCTCGGTCTGTTGCAGCAGGCCCGCAACGCGGACTTCCACAAACTCGTCGAGATTGCTGGCGGTGATAGCGAGAAATTTCAGGCGTTCTAAGAGCGGATTCGAAGTATCCAGCGCCTGGTCGAGCACGCGGCGATTGAATTGGAGCCAGGAAATATGACGGTTCAGAAATAAACTGGGACTCGAAGTGCGGGCCATGAGGCTCCTATTTTGGCCCGTCGAGGGTAGCGCGGCAATGTTAACGGCAGATTACTCCGGAAAAGGGCGCGGAAGCGCGCTGCCCGCCAACTCAGCGCTGACAATTCAGCGATTCACATTTCCTCACCATTTGGTGGATACTCTAGGCCCGCGAAGGAACCAAGGAGTCAAATCCAGTTCGCAGAAGGAAGTTCCCATGGGAAATCCAGTCGTACACTTCGAGGTGATGGGCAAAGACATCGTCGCGCTCCAGAATTTCTATAAGGCAGCTTTCGATTGGGAGATGCAATCGGTAATGCCGAGCTACACCATGGTTAAACCCAACGCCCCGAGCGGCATCAACGGAGGGATCGGCACGCCGCAGCCGGCTGGCCCAAGTTACGTTACGTTTTACGTGGAAGTTCCGGATGTCGCGGCCGGTCTGGCCAAGATCGAAAAGCTCGGCGGCAAGAAAGTGATGGGGCCGATGGATGTACCGGGCGGCCCGACCATTGCCCTGTTCACCGATCCCGAGGGGCACATGATTGGTTTGCTGGGAACCCGGAAGTAAGAGTGCCGCGCGTCGCAAACGCGCTGCCTCTAGCGCTCCGTGGGGCTCAGGTGCGAGCGCCCGATATCCGGCAACATTCGGCGGCGCGCTGCACCCGAGCCGGCACTTTCGCGTGAGCACTCGCGGGAAAAATTACTGACCGACGACGAGGATTACAAACGAGCCGGGCTTCATTTTTCCGCGGCGCTCACCCGGCTCGGGTGGGGCGAAATCAGCGGCAGGCAGGAAAATATTATGGGTCTTGAGGTCCAGGCCCATGGTGCGGGCGCTTTTCTTGGTGGGCACGTTCTGCACGGCGGTGAACTTGTTCGGCGATTCCTCGTGAAACACGCTTAGCGTTCCTTCGCCAGTGGATGCAAACGCGAGTTTCGTTTCCGGATCGAAAGCGTTCGCGTCCACGCCCTCGCCGATGGCGGGTGTGGCAATCACCTGACCGCTATCGGCGTTGATGATGGCCATCATTTTATTCCCGCAACCGGCGAACAGGCGGCGGCTCTTGCGGTCCATGGCCAGCCCTGACGGCTCTTCGCAGGGCCCGAGCGGCCAGCGATGGGTTACCGTTAATTTGCGCGCGTCAAATTCGACCATTTCCGATTTGTCCTCGATATTTGCGAAGATGCTTCCGTGGCCGTCGGCGACGGCGAACTCCGGCTTGCCGCCCAGCGCCAGAGTTCCCACCACACTTCCGACCACGGCGGCGATCGCGGTGGCGTCTCCGCTGCGCCCGTTCATGGTGAAAACCCGTTGGCTCGCCGCGTCGTAAACGATAGCGTCCGGATTGGTTCCGGTCTTCACCGTTCCGATGGTCCGCAGCAACTTTAAATCAAAAATCGTTGCGGTATTCGCACGGCCGTCGCTGACGAATCCTCGACCTAGATCCTCCGCGAGCGCGATGCCGTGCACGCCCTCAGTATCGGGAATGTCTCCGACGACGGCGTAGGAATCCGCGTCCATCACCACCACGTGCGAACCATGCGAAACGTACACGCGTCGAGCGGAGGCATCCACAGTGAGGTAATCCCAGCCCTCGTCACCGCTCGCGGAAATCGTTTTGATCACACGGTAGTCCCGCGGCGAAGGCGCGGTCTGCGGGAACAAAGTGAGAGCGGCCAGCAGAACGAGCAACGATGGCGACAATACGCGACAGGCGATGTCCTTCTTCATTTTCATGAACTCCCACTCCTGATTATGACCCTGAACGGCTGACTTCCACGCCGCGTGCGTTGTTGCAGAAGCGAAATGTCGGTGTGTTGAAATGGCACAACCGCAAAATAATTACGCGAACAGTGATACCGCCAGCTGCGAGCAAGCCTGTATAATACAGTGACTTACACTAAGTACCAGGACCATATTGACGCGACCGCTGTGGGGCTCTATGATGACCAACCTCTAGGCGGTTGCTGTCTCGTCAGAAAACGTGTATGCGCCGAGGTTCGGAGAACATGCCGCGATGGCAATTTTGAACGGCAACGGGAGCTTTATGACCTGCCCATTATGCGCCAGCGAACATTTGCACCGTTCGCGCGGCCGGGGTATTTACGAGAGAATCTTGTTGCGCGCCATCGGAAAATATCCGTATCGCTGCGACGAGTGTGACGAGAGGTTTTACGCGCAGCGCCCCAAAGTGCCCGCCGCAGTGACCCAGGCAGGCGCCACCGACTGAGGCTCGCTACACTACTCGTTTATTCCGTTTCCCTCAACACGAATACGCTCGACCCCTGAAGCTTCAGATCGATCTTTCCTGCAGACTTCAGAACCTCGGGAGTTTCACTGCCGGCGCTTCCCCATCGCTCGGTGGCGGAATCCAGAACCTTTTGCCAGCGCCCGGCTGGGATTTCGATGGACACGTTTTCGGCTCGCTCGCCGAACTGAAACACCGCTATCACTCGCGCGCCTTTAGAGCCCCTGCGCAACGTCAGCGTTCTTTCGTTGGGCGACACGGTAGCGTCCACGGTTTCGAGATCGAGGGATGCCAACGGGGGAATTTCCCGCCGCATGCGCAACAACTCCCGGTAGAATTGCCGCAACAACCGGTGCCAATCCTGTTTTTGCAGATCCCAGTTCAGCTTGGAAGATGCGAAGGTAGCCTCGGATTCCGGATCAGGAAGCGAACCCTCCCATTTAAATTCTTTGAATTCGTTGCCTCGTCCCATGCGCACCGCTTCGATCAATTCGCGATCGCTGTGGCTCACGAAATAGGGAAACGGCGCCATCTCTCCATACTCTTCACCCATGAAAAGCAGCGGGAGAAAAGGCGAAAGCAATACCGCCGCTGCGCCTAATTTTAGCCGCTCGAAATTCTGCATGTCCGCCAAGCGGTTGCCCATCATGCGGTTTCCCACTTGATCGTGATTCTGCGCGCATACCACGAATCGCTCGCCCGGAATGCCTTTGGACGAATTTCCGTGCCTGCGCTGCCGGTGCTCAGAATATTGTCCGGAGAAGACGTAACCCTCGCGCAAGGATCGCGCCAGATCTTCGATCCCACGAAAATCCACAAAGTAACCGTTCTTTTCGCCGGTTAGCGCCACGTGCAGGGCATGATGAAAATCATCGTTCCATGAGGCATCCATATCCCAGCCACCCTCGTCGGCGGGACGAATGACGTTCGCGTCATTACGGTCGCTTTCCGCGATCAAATGGATTTCACGATTCAATTGCAGTGCTTTCTCGTGAACCACCTCCGCGAGCTGGTGCAGAAACGGCCGGGCCGAGGGGTCCACGATGGCGTGGACGGCATCCAGGCGCAGCGCATCGATGTGAAATTCCTCCACCCATTGCAGGGCGTTCGCCAGGAAATAGCGCCGCACTTCATCGCTCCCGGAGCCGTCGAAATTGAGCGCGTCGCCCCACGGCGTCTGGTAGGCATCAGTGAAATAGGGAGCGAAGTCGGCGAAATAATTTCCTTCCGGACCCAAGTGGTTGTAGACGACGTCGAGCACTACCGCCAAGCCCTGCTGATGGCAGGCGTCCACCACCCGCTTCAGCGCCGAAGGGCCGCCGAAGGAATGGTGCACCGAGTATGGATAGGTGCCGTCATATCCCCAGTTGCGGTCGCCGGGATATTCCTGCACCGGCATGATCTCGATGGCGGTGATGCCGAGGTCTTTCAATTCTGCGAGTCGCGGGATGATGGCATCGAGTGTGCCTTCCGGGGTGAAGGCCGCAACGTGCAGTTCGTAGAAAACATATGTCGCGAGGGGAATTCCAGGCCACCCGGCGTCGCTCCATTCGAATCGGGTGTCGACAACCTCGGAAGGTGCGTGAACGCCCTCGGATTGGAGCCGCGATGCAGGGTCTGGCCGTTCCTTTTCGGAGTCCAAGCGGTAGTGATACCGCGCGCCCGGACCAGCCTGGGCCACGGCGTAAAAATAACCGCGCGGCAGCCGTTCCATGGCGACCACCTGCTTGCTAGGCGCTACCAATTGCAGATCCACCTTCTTCGCGCGCGGCGCCCATACCAAAAAACTGGTCCTGCCTCCGCCCAACCAGGTGGCGCCCAGCGGCTCTTCCATCCTCTCGTTCATTCCCTGCAATCTCTCCATGGATTTCGGCGACTTAGTCTCGGCGCGGCTGGTTCTGAGGAATATACTGCGGAAGTCACGTGCTCAGCAGTTTCGAAATTCCCTCCAGGGGAATCTCTACCCAGGTGGGGCGGTTATTCAGCTCGTAACCCAGTTCGTAGATGGCCTTCTCGAGCAGATGCAACCGCAGCAAATCGAGGGCATCCTCGCGCTTCCCCGATGCGCTGCCCGCCGCGCCGGCATTATCGAAATACGCTTTCAGAAACCGGGAGGCCACCCACGCATGCCAGCTTTCGGCCACCGGCGCGAGTTCACGCAGTTCGTCCGCCGATATGGACCGGCCGTCCGCGGGCGCGAGCAGGCCCGCGAATGCGGCGTAGTGAAACGACCGCATCATTCCCGCCACGTCCTGCATCGGGGACCTCTTGATTCGCCGCTCGGCGAGCGGGCGCGCCGGCTCACCCTCGAAGTCGATGATTACAAAATCCGTGCCGGTGTAGAGCACCTGTCCCAAATGATAGTCGCCGTGGATACGCGTGCGCATGGCGTCGATACGCTGGCCGAGCCGGTCGTGAAACACGTGGGCCACCTCCACTTCGCGGGCGGCCAGGCTTTCCCCTCGCGCGCTCAGGTCCGCGGGGAGTACCGGAAGTCTCTGCCGCAGAACGCTGAACACGTTGGCCAGCGACTCCAGGCACGATTCCTCGAAAACGCGCTGGTAAGAATCGGTGAATGGTTCGGGCGCAAACGCCCGGTCCACGGAATCGGATGCCAGGGCCGCATGCATTCCCGCGGTGCGCTTGGCGAGCAACTCCACTTCGGCCAGGTACGCACCGAGCCAATCGCGCGCCGCCGCGGGCAATTCGTTTTGATAAATCGAAAGTGGATTCGTTGCTCCGGGCGGCAAGTGAGTGGCTTCGTCGGCCGCTTTTTTGCTCGTCCGGAAAGCTTCCGACACAGCGGCTAGCGTGAACTGCCAGGCGTCACCTTGATTGGCGACAAAACCCTGCAATATCCCCAGGGTCGCGCGCTTTCCTTGCGCGTCTTGGTATTCCAGCGACCCGGCGACGGGCGGTACGTTAGCAAAGTGGGCGCGTTCGGAAAGGAACGTTCCAATTTCCAGATCCAGATTGACGCCGTCCTCGGCGCGCCGGAAAAATTTCAGCACTAAACGGTCGCCGTAGACGATCGAGCTATTGCTCTGCTCGGCCCGCAGCGCACGCGGCGCCAGTGGCTCGGAAGGATCCGCGCGCAAGGCGCGGAGCGCCGCCGTTTTCCGTGCGCGAATCTCGCCGCGGATTCCTCGGTGCGTCGTTTCGTTCTCGATGCCATCCAACAGCGCATCCAGAAAGCCTTCGTGGGTGACCGCGTTGGCCAGATGCACGTCCGCGCCGCGTCGCGCGCTGTGGAAACTCAGCGAGCCGGGGTCTTCGCGCTCCGGCAAGTGGGTTTCTTCCTGCACCACCACCGGCATAGCGTATGTTTCTCCCGCGCCGTGCGCGTACTCGACGCGTACCAGCAGCACCAGCGCCGGTGACGGCTGCCCGCCGAACGAGATCGCATCGATGACTTCAGCCGATCGAATCGCGCGCGCCTTGCCGCCAAACCATCTTTGCCTCGGCAGAAAGCCGGGGAGCAAGGCCGGCAATTCCGCTCGCAGGTCGGCGAACAGTTCAGCGTCGAACAGGGCCGGAGCGTTCATGGAATTCTCTTGCATAAATCCTTAGAGGGCTTGGAATCGGAATGCGTTTCAATGTTCACGCGAATCCGTTATCGGTGATCGAAGTAGAGCGTAGCAGAGTGGGCGCCTGTCGCGCCGCATCGTTTTCGCGGCGCCGACGAGAAAAGGAAGACGGAGCTGGGCAGCGCGCAGTACGTTCCTGTGAAGCACACAGCCAGATTGGCTGGGCCACGAATGCCTACGCATCAAGGCTGCCGAAGCTGTTCGACCCCATGATGCATGATTCACAATGGGGACGGTTCTTCGTCCTTTTCCTGTTCCGTTTTCCGGCTCCCGAAATACTGTTCCAGCGCGTGACGCGCCAAATGGCGTCCACCCAAACCAAACGCGATCGCCAGCGCGAGCATGGCCGCTCCAAACACGATCGAAAACGCCGACGTCACCGTTTGGTTGGCCAACCCGATCTGTTCTAGCGCCATCGAGATCGCCAAGATCAGGATCACGAACCGGATCGACCCGCTCCACACCCGCGGCGACTTATGTCCCGCATTTACCGAGGCTAGTAACGCCGCTCGGGAAAGAAAATTCGATGCCAGGACGCCAAAAAAGAGAATCAGGATGGCGATGAAAATTTGCGGCAGGAGTTGAAACACCCGCGCGATTTGCTCGTGCAGTTCCGGGATTCCCAGCATGCTGACGCCCAGCACCATGAACCCCAGCCACACCACCCAAAAGAGCGCCCGGCTCAGCAATTCGGACATCGGCGGCAGCGCGGCCTTGCGCAGCACCTGCGATGCTCCGGCTTCCTCGGAAATGCGGTCGAGCCGGGTGACATGCAGGATTGCCCGGAAGATGTAGCGAAGCGCCAGCGCCACGATCCATCCCACCACCACGATGATCAGCATCACCGCGAAGCGCGGAACAAAAATCGCGATCATGTGCACCAGGTTGTCGTACGCTTGCGACAACCCTTGTAGAATCATTTCTTTCATAACTTCACCTCACGCCTTCGCCTTCCATCTCTCCACCAGGTAGGGTTTTTGCTTTTCGAATTCCACACACAGACGCTCGGTATCGGCCTCCATCTCTTCGGCGGTAGAGTCCTGGTGCTCGACCAGAAACGAATGAATTCGGCCGCGGTACAGCGGCACCAGCGCCTGAATCAAGTGATCGCGGTTCAGCACCGCGTGGTGGTGCGAGGCCGCAAAATCAAAAAGCGTGCGCGCCCACAGTTCGCCGCTGAACAGGCTTTTTTCTTCGTTCTGCCCGGCTACGCTTTGAATTTCCGCCATGGTGGACTCGGTGAGAATGGTCTCCAAGATCGGCGCGAGGTCCTGCACGCCGCTGCGGAAGAGCTCGTAAATCCGCTGGCGGTTCAAGTTCATCGGCTCGGACGTAAGATCGCTCTCCGAACCGAACGACGGCACCGCCTCCGGCGTGGCGCGCTGCATCCAGAAATTTTCCTGGGCATCCAGGCACCAGAACAGGCTGCCGACGTTTTGGCGCACCGCGGTGACGATATCCGGCGCGGTTCCCGCGGCCGGGCGCTCCTTGGTGCCTAGAAAAGCCTGGCAGCATTTAAAGTCGGAGGAGATAGCGGTTAGCGCCATCCAGATTTCCGGTGCGTCCTGGATGTCTTCCTGGTTCCACACGTTCTGGCCCAGGCAGTAGCTCGCCAGCCGGCCGGAAAATCCAAGTTCGGAAGGATGCAGCTCACGGATTCCCTGGCCAAACACCGAGCGGCTCATGGGGTACAGAAGATTACGCGAGAGCAGCCCGTCGTACTTGTGGCGATTGTAGAGCGGGGCGACGAAATCAAATTTGTCGCGATAGATCGGGGCCAAAAGATTGGTGATCCACGCGGTCGTCACATTCGGGGTCGCCGGTGAGATTACCGCGCAAGCTTTGGCGCGCAACAGGTCCGCCGCCGCCAGAATGGTGCGCAGGGCCAGGCCCGCTGACGGCGAATTGCCATACTGGGTCACCACGCGCTGCTCGGTTCGCAGCGAAGTAAGCCCGCGGCCGCCGCTGGAGTTTTTCTCGGCGCGCGCGTTCATCACCACTTCCCGCGTGCCGTCGCCGGAGCCGCCGTCGGCGGTCACCAACACCACGCGCTCGCGCGCGAACCCCTGCTGGAAACTTTGCTCCACCGCCTGGACGGTCTGCCCAATGGTCGCGGCATTATTGAACGAAGGGATGCCTACCAGGACGTCCACTTCGCCCACGCTGATGAGCTGACGAACGAAATCGTCAGCGAGCAAGATTTCTTCGACCACAGCGACTCTCCGTCGTGACTACTGTATCGAAAATCCGTACGCCGCCGTGCCCGGCGCCGCCGTTAAATCCGCCGCAATCGGAACCAGAAAAACTGGTACGGCGCCAGCGTCAACAGATACGATGCATCCCCGATGCGCGGAAAAAGATTTCCTCCGAACATCTCGATCGGGATGCTTCCTTTGTAGTCTTGCAGGTTCAGCTCCACCGCCTGCGCGGTGCTGGAAAGATTGTTCACCACCAGCACTTGTTTATCTTCGTAGCAGCGGACGTAGGCCAGCACGCGATGATTCGACGGCCGCAAAAATTCGATCGAACCGCGGCTGAATATTCGCGTGGAATCCCGCACATGAATGATCTGCTTCATCCACGCCAGCAAGGAATGCTGGGTCCGCCGCTGCGATTCGACATTGATGGCCGCGTAACCGTACACCGGATTCGAAATCACCGCCGAATACAGGCGTTCGGGATCGGCGCCGGAAAATCCCGCGTTCCATCCTCCATTCCACTGCATCGGAGTGCGCACTCCGTTGCGGTCGCCGAGGTAGACGTTGTCTCCCATCCCGATTTCATCGCCGTAATAAATAATCGGCGTCCCCGGCATGGACATCAGCATCCCGGTGAGCAGCTCGATCCTTCTGCGGTCGTTTTCCATCATCGGCGCCAGACGCCGGCGGATGCCCAGATTGATGCGCAACTGCATGTCTTTGGCGTATTCGTCGTACATGTAGTCGCGTTCGACGTCGGTGACCATTTCGAGCGTCAACTCATCGTGGTTGCGCAGGAAGATGCACCACTGGCAACTTTCGGGAATTTGTGGAGTCTGCTCCAGGATCTCGATGATCGGCTTGCGATCCTCCAGGCGCACCGCCATGAACATCCGCGGCATCAGCGGAAAATGAAAGGCCATGTGAAATTCGTCGCCGTCGCCGAAGTAGGCGCGCACGTCCGCCGGCCATTGATTCGCTTCGGCCAGCAACATCTTCCCCGGATATTCCTTATCCAGCAGACGCCTTAGCTCGCGAAGGATGGCGTGTGTTTCGGGTAGATTTTCTCCGTTGGTTCCTTCGCGCTCGATGAGGTAAGGAATGGCGTCCAGGCGGAAGCCGTCCACGCCCATGTCCAGCCAGAATTTCATCACCCCCCACATCGCTTCAAACACCGCAGGGTTGTCCCAGTTCAAATCCGGCTGGTGACTGAAGAAGCGATGCCAGTAGTAAGACTTCGAAACCGGATCCCAGGCCCAGTTGGAAAGTTCGGTGTCGAGGAAAATGATGCGGACTTCTTTGTATTTATCGTCGGTGTCGCTCCACACGTACCAATCGCGCTTGGGATTATTGGTGGAGCTGCGCGCTTCCTGAAACCAGGGATGCTGGTCGGAGGTGTGGTTGGCCACCA
>Ga0302324_100010097_pt1 | contig 19613 bp, 18 predicted proteins | sample Palsa_T0_1_FD_201949 | JGI IMG/M metagenome (GOLD analysis project Ga0302324, IMG submission 201949) | Peat permafrost microbial communities from Stordalen Mire near Abisko, Sweden - Palsa_T0_1 | ecosystem: Environmental > Terrestrial > Soil > Palsa > Peat permafrost | place: Sweden: Abisko...
ACCCGCTCGACCTCGGCCGGGCTGGCCACCAGGTGCGGACGGCCCGGCACGCTGGCCACGATCGGCATGATGAGCGACCCCGACACGACGGTGAGGACCGGATGGATCCACCCTTCGGTGGTCACGTGGGCGGGGTCGAGCGAGATCTCCTCGTAGGCCTCCCGCTGGGCCGCGCTCGGCGGGTCCTCCCCCTCTTCGAGGCGGCCGCCGGGGAAACTGACCTCGCCCCGATGCGACCGCAGGGACGAGGAACGGCGGGTGAGGATCAGCCGGGTCTCACCGGCCTCCTCGAAGAGAACCGCCAGCACGGCCGCGTTGATCACCCGCTCCGCCGGGACGTGGGTCTCGTTGATCAATATGGACGGTCCGAGGACGCCGCCCGCGCCGACGTCGTCGGGCACCGGACCGCTCTGCCCGCACGCCGCCAGGGCGGAGCGCACGCGGGCCAGCGTGATGTCGCGGCGCGCCGCCGGCGGGAGGCCGGCCCAGGGAGCCGGATCGCCGAGGCGCCAATCAGCCGGGCGGGGGATCACCTGCGGCGGAACCGGACGGGGCATGCCCTCACGTTATGTTCTCGTGCACCCGGCCCCGGCGTGGTCGTCCCGACGACCGTGGCGGATCTGCAACTCCCGTGGAGCTCCTGACGCCACCTTTGTCCGGGGCGCCGCCCGAGTCGTGCCATCGGCCGGCGTCCGGACAGCACTGTGGCCGGGTCCGAAGACCCGGCCACAGCAACAACCAATCGCCTGCGCGAGAGGCGGAGTTACATCATTCCGCCCATGCCACCCATACCGCCCATGCCACCCATGGCGGCAGCTGCGGCGGCGGCATCGCCGGCCTTCTCAGGCTTGTCGGCGACCAGCGCCTCGGTGGTGAGGAGCAGGGCAGCGATGGACGCCGCGTTCTGCAGCGCGGAACGGGTCACCTTGGCGGGGTCGATGATCCCGGCCTTGACCAGGTCCTCCATCTCGCCGGTGGCCGCGTTCAGCCCGATATTGCCCTTGGCCGCCTCAACCTGGCTGACCAGTACGGCACCCTCGAGTCCGGCGTTGAAGGCGATCCAACGCAGCGGCTCTTCGAGCGAACGGGCCACGATGCGCGCCCCGGTGGCCTCATCGCCCTCGAGCGTTGCGGCCAGTGCGTTGACGGCCTTGCGGGTCCGCAGCAGTGCGGTGCCTCCACCGGCCACGATGCCTTCTTCGACCGCAGCGCGGGTCGCGGACAGCGCGTCCTCGATCCGGTGCTTCTTCTCCTTGAGCTCCACCTCGGTGGCGGCTCCGACCTTGACCACGGCCACACCGCCGGCCAACTTCGCCAGGCGTTCCTGCAGCTTCTCGCGGTCCCAATCGGAATCGGTGTCGTCAATGGCGCGCTTGATCTGTGCCACGCGGCCCTTGACGTCCTCGGCGCTGCCGCCACCCTCGACGATCGTGGTGTCGTCCTTGGTCACGATCACCCGGCGGGCGTGGCCCAGCAGGTCGATCGTCGCGCTCTCGAGCTTGAGCCCGATCTCCTCGCTGATGACCTGGGCCCCGGTGAGAATGGCCATGTCCTGCAGCATCTCCTTGCGGCGCTCACCGAAGCCGGGCGCCTTGACGGCGACCGAGGTGAAGGTGCCCCGGATCTTGTTGACCACCAGCGTGGCCAGGGCCTCGCCGTCGACGTCCTCGGCGATGATCAGCAGCGGCTTGCCGGCCTGCATGACCTTCTCGAGGACCGGGACGAGGTCGTGGACCGCGCTGACCTTGGAGTTGTAGAAGAGGATGAGCGGGTCGTCGAGCACGGCTTCCTGGCGCTCGGCGTCGGTCACGAAGTAGGGCGACAGGTAGCCCTTGTCGAACTGCATGCCCTCGGTGAGCTCGAGCTCGATACCGAAGGTGTTCGACTCTTCGACCGTGACGGTGCCGTCCTTGCCCACCTTGTCGATGGCGTCGGCGAGCACGTCGCCGATGGCGGGGTCGGCCGCGGAGATCGAAGCCACCTGGGCGATCTCGATCTTGCCGTCAACCTCTTTGGACTGCTTGGCCAGGTCGTCGACGGCGGCCTTGACCGCCTTCTCGATCCCCTTCTTCAGCCCGGTCGGGCTGGCACCGGCGGCCACGTTGCGCAGCCCTTCGGTGATCAGGGCCTGGGCCAGGACCGTCGCCGTCGTGGTGCCGTCTCCGGCCACGTCGTTGGTCTTGGTGGCGACTTCCTTCACCAGCTGGGCGCCCATGTTCTCGAACGGGTCGTCGAGCTCGACTTCCCGGGCGATGGACACGCCGTCGTTGGTGATGGTGGGTGCACCGAACTTCTTCTCGATCACCACGTTGCGACCTTTCGGTCCCAGGGTGACCTTGACGGTGTCGGCCAGCTTGTTTACGCCGGCCTCGAGCCCGCGGCGGGCGGCCTCGTCGAACTTCAGAATCTTGGGCATGACTGTGTCGAACTCCTCTCGAGTCCTTCTACTTCAGGGAAATGGATGACGCACCGCCGGCCGGCCGAAGAGAACGGCCAGCGCGGCGACGCCGTCGGGTGGAGCTAGGCCAGCTTGGCCAGAACGTCCCGGCTGGAGAGGATGAGGAGATCCTCGCCCTCCACGGTGATCTCCGTGCCGCCGTACTTGGAGTAGACGACCGTGTCACCGACCTTGACGTCGACCGGAATCAGCTCTCCGGAATCTTCTCCACGGCGTCCTGGGCCGACGGCAAGAACTTCGCCCTGCTGGGGCTTCTCTTTGGCGGTATCGGGTATGACCAGGCCGGACGCGGTGGTCTCTTCAGACTCGCCGGGCCGGACGACGATCCGGTCTTCGAGCGGGTGCAGCTTCATCTGAACGGGCCTCCTTGGCACTCATTAGCACTCTCGGGTTGAGAGTGCCAAAGATAGCGGGCCTGAGGGCAAGGGGCAAGAGCGACCTCGAGAACGAGCCGCAGATCCCCGGGGGCAGCCAGGAGGCGACGGAGTAACAACGCCTGTGCCCGCTGATCGGTACGCTCCAGGGACGATCTCGGCCCCACCTTGGGCCACACGAGGCTGGAAGGGGACGACGGTGGCGGCTGTGGACAGAAGGGGACCGACGTCGCCGGCTTCGGCCCGGCGGCCCCGGACCTCGCCGCGAGCCAGGACGGGCACGCCGACGTCGGCTCCGGGCGCACGCCGTGCGCCGCGCGCCGCGCGCCGGAGGACCCACGGAGGGGATCCCTCTTCGCCCGATTCCGGCGTGGTCATCACCGGTGGGGGCTCGGGCATCGGGCAGGCCACCGCACTGGCTATGGCCCAGGTCGGCCGGGCCGTGGCGATCTGGGACCGCGACGGTGCCGCCGCCCGCCGGGTGGCCGGGCGGTGCATCGACGAGTACGGGGTGCGTGCGGTCGGCCTCAAGGTCGACGTCACCAAGACATCCACACTCAAGGCGGCGGTGAAGCGGTCCCTGAGCGAGCTCGGCTCCATCGGTGGCTTCGTCCATTCCGCCGGCATCGGGGGTGCGGTGCCCGTCACCCTCATCGACGACACCTCGTGGGACGAGGTGCTCGACGTGAACCTGCGGGCCGGAGCCACCATCACCAAGGAGCTGCATGCCTCGCTCGTCGCCGCCAATCCCGGTTCGGCCATCGTCTACGTCTCGTCGATCGAGAGCGCGGTCGGCAATCCGTTCCTGCCGGCCTATTGCGCCTCCAAGGCCGGCCTCCTGGGCCTGACCCGGTCCGCCTGCGCCCTGCTCGGGCCCGAGGGCGTCCGGGTCAACTCGGTCTGCCCCGGCGCGGTCGACACGCCCCTGCTCGCCCCCCTGTTGGAGCTCCCGGGGATGCGCGAGGGCCTGATCGCCCGTACCCCCCTCGGCCGCCTGGCCCAGCCCGAGGACATCGCGTCGGTGATCCGGTTCCTTCTCTCCGACGAGGCCGCCTACATCAGCGGCACCAGCATCACCGTCGATGGCGGCATGACCGCGGTGGGGGCAGTGTGACGCCCACAGGCCACCCCGACCCCGATCGCTGGTGGCAGGGCGGCGTCTTCTACCAGATCTACCCACGTTCCTTCGCCGACGCGAACGGAGACGGCGCCGGGGATCTCCGGGGCATCATCGGGCGGCTCGACTACCTGGCCGAACTGGGTATCTCGGGGATCTGGCTGTCGCCGGTCACCGTGTCGCCCAACCGCGACTGGGGCTACGACGTCGCCGACTACTGCGACATCGACCCCGACTTCGGCACCCTCGACGATCTGACCACGCTGATCGGGGAGGGGGCTAAGCGGGACATCCGGATCCTGCTCGACCTCGTCCCCAACCACACGAGCGATCAGCACCCGTGGTTCGTCGACGCCCGCACCGGCAAAGACGCACTGCACCGCGACTGGTACGTCTGGGCCGATCCGGCTCCCGAGGGGGGACCGCCGAACAACTGGGTCAGCATCTTCGGCGGCTCGGCCTGGGAGCTCGACCATGCCAGCGGCCAGTACTTCCTGCACAACTTCGAGATGCAGCAACCCGATCTCAACTGGTGGAGCGAGGACGTGCGCGACGCCTTCGACGCCATCGTGCGGTTCTGGTGGGATCGCGGGGTCGCCGGGTTCCGGATCGACGTGTGCAACATGATGATCAAGGACGCCGAGTTGCGGGACAACCCGCCGGCCACCGAGTCCGATCCGCTCGACCAGCAGTTCATGGGCCTCAAGGCGATCTACAACACCGACCGGCCCGAAGCCCACGACATCCTCCGGCGCTGGCGCACCATCTCCGACGCGTACGACCCGCCCCGTCTGCTCATCGGCGAGACCAACGTGGAGCAGCTCCCGACCCTCATGCAGTTCTACGGCAACGGGCGCAACGAGCTCCACGGCGGCTTCAACTTCGTCTTCATCAATTCGCCGCTCGAGGCCGGGTCGATGCGCGCCATCGTCGAGGAGGTCGAGTCCACGCTGCCCGAGGGCGCCTGGCCGATCTGGACGGGCTCGAACCACGACGTGGCGCGGCTGGCCACGCGCTGGGCCGGGGGCGATCCGGCCAAGGTGCGCTGTGCGCTCTTGATCCTCGTGTGCCTGCGGGGAACGCCCTTCCTCTACCAGGGCGACGAGATCGGACTGACCGATGGCCCCATTGAGAAGGCGGACCTGCGCGATGCCGTCGGCATCCGGTTCTGGCCGTATTACAAGGGCCGCGACGCGGAACGGACGCCCATGCCCTGGTCGAACGCACCGAACGGCGGCTTCACCGCACCCGGGGTGCAGCCGTGGCTCCCGATGGCCGACCCCGCGTCGTGCAACGTGGCCGACCAGGAGAACGACCCGGACTCCGTCCTGGCCTTCACCCGGCGTGCGATCGCCCGACGCAGGCAGAGCGACGACCTCGCCGTCGGCAGTTACCGGTCACTCCCCGCACCGGAGGACACCTGGGTCTTCAGCCGGGGAACCGGGACGGTCGTCGTGATCAACATGTCGGATGCCACCAAGGAGATCACCGGTCCCGGAGGGTCGATCACCGTGGCCACCGACCGCACCGTGGAGGGGACCACAGTGGATGGAACCCTGACCATGGCCCCGTGGAGCGGTGCCGTCATAGAGCGATGACCTCGCGACGATTCCTCCTGTGCAGCACGCCTGCCCAGGGACACATAGCGCCGCTCTTGCCCATTGCCCGGCGATTGGTCGACGAGGGGCACGAGGTGGTGCTCTTCACCACGGAGCACTATCGCGACAGGGTGACCTCGACGGGCGCCCAGTTCGTGCCCTTCGGTGCCGACTACGACGCCCATGACCTGATGGTGGCCAACCCCGAACGCGAGGCCGCATCCAAGCGCCGCATCGGCGGCCTCAAGAACGATCTTCGGCGCATATTCATCGGCCCGGTGCTCGGGCAATTCGCCGGGCTCTCGGACATTCTGCGCGGCTTCGCCGCCGATGTCATCGTCTTCGACTCCATGTTCCTCGGGGCCCTCCCGCTCGGCCTGGCGCCCCGCACGCAGGGTCGGGGCCTGGTGTCCATCGGGGTGTCGCCGCTCGCCACCACCAGCCGCGACACCGCTCCCTTCGGCGTCGCCCTGCAACCGGGCTCGGGCGCGGCCTATCGCCTGCGCAATGCGGCCCTGAACTGGACCACCGAACACATCGTCCTGCGCGACATCGGGCAGTTCGCCCGACGGCGTCTGGCTGAGACCGGATCGCCTCCCTTCAGCGGATACTTCGTCGACGTGCCGCCAAAGATCGTCGATGCCTACCTCCAAACCACCGTCGCCGGTTTCGAGTACCCGCGCCGCGACCTTCCGGCCACAATTCGGTTCGTCGGCCCCATCCTGGCCCCGCCCTCGAGCGGGTTCGAACGGCCGGCGTGGTGGGGCGAGCTCGACAACGCTCGACCCGTCGTGCACGTCACCCAGGGCACCTTGGACAACGCCGACCTTCGTCGCCTCCTAGAGCCCACCATCGAGGCCTTGGCGGGAGACGACCTCCTCGTCGTGGCCACCACCGGTGGGCCCGACCCCGGGCCCTTGCGCTCCGGCCTCCCGGCAAACGCACGCCTCGAGCGATTCATCCCCCACGATGTACTGCTGCCCCACGTCGACGTCATGGTGACCAACGGCGGCTACGGCGGGGTCCAGCAGGCTCTGGCCAACGGCGTACCCCTCGTCGTCGCCGGCGACAGCGAGGACAAGCCCGAAGTGGCGGCCCGCGTGCGCTGGTCCGGAACGGGAATCGACCTGCGCACGGGCCGTCCCACACCGGACAAGCTGGCGGCGGCGGTGCGCCGGGTCCTGGCGGAATCCTCTTTCGCGGCGAGGGCCCGGACGCTGCAGTCCGAGATCGCACAGAGCCGCCCCCTCGACACCATCACCGAGGTTCTGCTCGAGGTCGCGGTGGCCCGGACCGGAGGGTAGCGAGGGCCGGCGGGGCGCAACACCCCGATGCGACCGCAGACCGGCGACTACCCGGTCGGCTGCGTGGTGGACGACACCCGGTCGTCCGCGTTGGCGGCGACCTCAATACCCCGGGAACGGCGGGACCGCCGGGACCGGTTGGCGTACATGACGCTGTCGGCTCGCGTGATCAGATCGGTGAGCGAGTCGCCCCGCTCCAATTCGGCGAGACCGAAGGCAACTGACGCCTCGTCAGTTGCCGCCAGGTCCTCGTTGATGCGCGCGAACCTCTCGGCGGCATCGTTCACGTCGAGGGCGGGAAGACCGCAGACGAATTCATCGCCGCCGTAGCGCACCACGAGGTCGTAGGAGCGGACGTTGGCCCGGAGCGTGTCGGCGATCTTCCGGAGGAGCCGGTCTCCCGCGATGTGACCGTGCAGATCGTTTCTCTCCTTGAGGTTGTTCACGTCGACGAAGGCGAGGACGAAGGTGTCGCCGGTGCGCCGGGCTCTGGTCACCTCGTGCTCCAACTCCAACAAGCCGGCGTCGCGGCGGTACGCGCCGGTCAACCCGTCGATGGACGACTCCACCCGCTCGCGCGCGGAGACGACCCGGTCCAGCCGTGCCGCCGTGCGGTCGGACTTGGCGTGGAAACGATCGCGCGCGGCCGCGTAGCGGTTTCGTCGGGCCCGCACCGGTTCGGCCACCATGCCGGGGTCCACCCGGCCGGCGGCGATGGCGCGGGCCCGGGCCTCGTTCTCCCGTTCCGTGGCGCGGGCGTCCCGCTCGGCCGCTCTGCGGTCGCGCACAGCGGCCCGGGCATCGCGCGCATCGGCTCGCGAATCGCGGGACGCGGCGCGCACATCATGCATATCCGCCGGCGCGCCGCGTCCCTCACGAGGTCCGTCGCCCTCGTCGCCCGATGCCGTTTCCGCCTGGGACGTCACCGCGTCCCGGTTCCCTGCCACATCTCGTGCAAACTCGAATTGGATGGCCTTGGTTGCAATGGCAGCCACGGCCACGCCCGTCGTGAGAAGGTTCTCCTCGCTTGTCGACGGTCCCCGGTACAGCGTGAGAACCCCCAACGTCTGTCCCTCGCTCAAGAGCGGCACCGAACGGCAGCCGACAACGCCGTAGACCGATGCGTGGTCGGCCAAGGTCGATCCCGTGAGTCCGCGTCGAGCTACTCCGTCACCTTGTGTGGCCAACCCGCTCTGGCAACAGTCCCACGTGGGCCCGACCTCTTCACTCAACTGGAAGTCGTCGAGTTCGCACGCCCAGTCCGCGGAGCTCGCGGCCGAGAAGAATTCCTGAGCCAGGTCGCGGACGACGATGGAGCAACCGAGGACACCCGCGAGATCAGTACAGTGCCGGCAGAGCGCGGACAGCACCTCGGACAGGTCGACCCGGCGCCAGAAGTTGGCGTCCTGTTCTGTCACCGCCGACGCCATTCCCGTCACGACGTTGTACCTTCCGCTCACTACGCGCGACAGATGCCGACCCACCTGATTCCGTCCTCCCCCACCAACGGGAGCATGCGACACGATACAGCTCCTGAAGCGCGAGATCTCCCATGACGTGTGATTATTTTTGACGTCGGAATTCGCTTCAGCGAACGGCCAACGGGGAATGCGGCGCCGGCTGGTAGCCCGCTGTGAGGCGGACGCCCAACTACCCGTTGAGGGGCGACATGTCGGCGTACCGGTCACCCGCGGCGGCACCGACGGCGTCGAGGCGCGCCAGGTCGTCGTCGTCCAGCTCGACGTCGAGTGCTCCGATGTTTTCCTCGAGGTAGCTGCGCCGCTTCGTGCCGGGGATCGGCGCCACGTCGTGACCCTGTGCATGGACCCAGGCCAGTGCCACCTGCGCCGGGGTGGCGCCCTTCGCCCCGGCCAGCGCGTCGATGAGCTCGACGATGGCGACGTTGGCGGCAAGATTGTCGCCCAAGAATCGGGGCTGGTACCGACGGAAGTCGTTCTCGTCGAGCTGGTCCACCGAACGCACGGCACCGGTGAGGAAGCCCCGGCCCAGGGGGCTGTAGGGGACGAACCCGATCCCGAGCTCGCGAATTGTGGGCAGAATTTCCGTTTCGGGATCACGCGACCACACCGAGTACTCCGTCTGGAGCGCCGAGACCGGGTGCACGCCGTGGGCTCTACGGATGGTGGCCGGAGCGGCCTCGGAGAGGCCGATAAACCGCACCTTGCCCGCCTGGACCAGCTCGCTCATGGCGCCCACGGTCTCCTCGATCGGCGTGTCGGGATCCACCCGGTGCTGGTAGAACAGATCGATGTGGTCGGTCCCGAGGCGGGACAGGGAGGCGTCGCAGGCCTGGCGCACGTACTCGGGATGCCCGTTGATACTGCGCTTCGTCGGATCATCGGGGTCGCGCACGATTCCGAACTTCGTGGCGATGACGGCCTCGGGGCGGCGGTCCCCCAAGGCCCGCCCCAGCAGGACTTCGTTCTTGTAGGGACCGTACATGTCGGCGGTGTCGAAAAACGTCAGCCCGAGATCGAGGGCACGGCGGATGGTGGCGATCGACTCGTCGTCGTCGGTGGCCCCGTAGAAATCGGACATGCCCATGCAGCCGAGGCCCTGGCGGGAGACGATGAGCCCTTGGTTGCCGAGTGAGATGGTTTCCATGGCGCTCACCCTAAGACCCGGTGCGGGACCGTCACGCGCGAAAGATCAGGAACGGGTGGGCAGCAGTGCTTCGAGCCGTTGGGCGTACGCGGGCGTGTCGATGTCGTAGGCCCACATGACGAGCGCGTCCTCACCGGTGACGGGGTAGTAGCCCTTGCGCACCCCCACCGGGGCAAACCCGAATCGGCGATACAGCGTCTGCGCGGGATCGTTGCTGGCGGCCACCTCCAGCGAGAGGTTCTTCACGCCGAGGGGCAGGAGCGTATGGATCCCGTCGATCAGCAGGGTCCGGGCCACACCGGTGCGTTGGTGGGCCGGGGCGGTGGCGATCGTGGTGATGTGCGCCTCGTGGTCGACGATCATGAAGCCGATGTAGCCGGCCATGTCACGTCCCCTCCACGCGGCCCGATAGAGACGCCCATGGCGCAGGGCCAGTTCAGAGTGGAACACCCCGACGCTCCACGGCTCGGGGAACACGGCCGCCTCGATCGGGAGGACGTGACGTAGGTCTCTTCGCTTCAGCTTCTCGATGCGCAGATCCACGGCGAGGACCATCTCAACGGGCGGGTACCTGGGCGAAATTGCTCGTGGCGTCCGCCTCGCGCATATAGAGAGGGACGACGAGCTCAGGGGCGACGGGAGCTACTCCCGCGGCGTACAGGTCCACCGCCATGTCCAACAGCGTAAGCGGCGGTGGCGACGAGAGCCCGTCGAGCACGCATGCCACCCCCGGCACGGCGCGCAGGACTTCGGCGTAGCGCTGCGCCCCGTCACCAATGGCCATGATGGGCACACCTCCCAGCCCCGCGAGAGCCTCGGCCAAACCCTCGGGAGAGAACAGGCCCGACCCGATGACATCCTCGGTCCGGGCCTGACCCGGGCGCGATTCGCACACCGAGGCGAAGACCTCGCCCCGTCGGGCGTCGACGGCGGCGAGCAGGTGGCCGCCATGGCCGAGTTGGACCGCGGCACGGGTGAGGATTTCCAGGCTCGACAGCCCGATGACGCCGATCCCGAGGGCCTGCGCCAGTCCCTTGGCCGCTGCCACCCCGACCCGGAGCCCGGTGAAGAGCCCGGGGCCGAGATCGACAGCCACCAGATGGATATCCCCCGTGCCAAGGCCGACCCGGGCCAAGAGATCCTCCATGGCCGGGGCCAGGGTCTCGACGTGGCGGCGCCGACCACTCAGCGTGAATGCCGCCTCGGCCCCGCCCTCGGTGCGCACGGCCACCCCGACGGTCTCGGTCGCCGTCTCGATGGCCACGATGTTCACGGGGCCACCCGGGCGGATGGCGCGGCGAGGGCGCGCCCGACGTCACCGGCCCGGTCCAGCCAGCGGCCGCGACCGGTGAGGCTGATGATGCGCTCCTCAGCTGATCCGTCGGCGTCGGCCTCGGCGTCGGCGTCGGGGTCGGGGTCGGGGTCGGACAGCGCAAGCGTGACCTCGAGCGCGTCCTCCCCGAAGGCGGGTGCGGCCATGTCCCCCCACTCGACGAGGGCGATGGCCCGTTCCTCCACCAGCTCGGCCAGGGCCAGTTCCACCACCTCGCCGATGGTGCCCGTCCGGTAGACGTCGGCGTGGATCAGCGTCTCGACCACCGCGTCGTCGCCACAGCGGTACTGGCGGACGAGGGCGAAGGTCGGGCTGGTGACCGGTCCCTCGACACCGAGTGCGGCGGCGAAGCCCTGCGCGAATGCAGTCTTGCCGGCACCGAGATCGCCGATGAGCAGAATCACGTCGCCCGCGACGCAAAGCCCGGCCAGGCGGGCCGCGAACTCCTTGGTCGCGGCGGGAGAATCGCTGCGGGCGACGACGGGCCAACCCATCAGGAGGACCGGGCCGCGCAGAGCGAGGTCACGACGCTTGGGTCAGCAACCGCTTGGCCCGAACCAGATCGGCCCGCATCTCGGCCAGGGCTTCGCCCCCGGCGCGCAGCACGTAGGCCGGGTGGTAGGTCGGCACGAGATGGCCCGACCGGTACGGAAACGCCGAGCCGCGCAACTGGCCGATGCCGTCGGTGGTCTCGAGCAGCAGCCGCGTGGCGAAGTTGCCCAACGTGACCACCACCGACGGGTTGATGAGCGTGATCTGCTCCTCGAGGTAGGGACGGCAGGCCTCGATCTCCTCGGGCGCCGGGTTGCGGTTCTTCGGGGGGCGGCACTTGACCACGTTGGCGATGTAGCACTGGGCCCGCGTCAGCCCGATCTCCTCGAGCATCAGGCGGTCGAGCAGCTTGCCCGAGCGCCCGACGAACGGCTCGCCCGCCAGATCCTCTTCGTGTCCCGGACCCTCCCCGACGAAGAGGAGGCCGGCTTGCGGGTCACCCACCCCGAAGACGACCTGGGTGCGACCTTTTGCCAGGGGGCATCGCGTGCACGCCAGCGCGGTGGAGCGCAGCAGTTCCCACGTCGTCCCGCCCGGGCCCGTCATCGCTCAGGACACCGGGGGTGCGAGCCCGCTCCTTTGGCCGGGCCCGTTGACGAGCAGCCGGGGGACCCTCGGTCCGATCCCGCACAGGACTTCGTAGCTGATCGTGCCGAGCAGGGCCGCCCAATCGTCAGCCGTGATCTCTTCTGTGCCCTGGCGGCCCAGGAGCACCACCTCATCGCCCGGGGCGACCGACGTGTCATCGCCACAGTCGACCATGATCTGGTCCATCGTCACCATTCCGGCCAACGGGCGGCGCTTCCCGCCGATGAGCACCGCGAAGCCGTTGGTGAAGAGCGCCCGCGGCACACCGTCGGCGTAGCCGATGGGCACGGTGGCCACCACGGACCGCTGTGACAGGGCCCGCATGCGCCCGTACGAAGGGCGCTCGCCCTCGTTGCAGGTGCGAACGGACACGACGCGCGCCCGCAACGACAGGGCCGGGCGGAGCGTCTCCCCGCCGGCCGCCGCCGTGAAGGCGGCGGTGACCGCCTGGCCCGGCAGGTACCCGTACAACCCGATGCCGCAGCGGACCATGCCGTAGCGCGCCCGTGGGAAGGCGATCGCCCCCGCCGTGTTGGCGGCATGGATGATGTCCGGATGGACGTCCCCCCGGGCCAGTTCGGCCAGCACACCGTCGAACGTCTCGAGTTGGCGCTGCGTGAAGGCACGGTCCTCGGCGGACGAACCGTCCGCCACCGCCAGGTGGGTCCACAGGCCCTCGAAGCGCAGGATCGGGTCGCTCGAGATGGCGGAGAGCAGCGCCGGGATCTCGGCTGCGGCCGCTCCGACCCGGTGCATCCCGGTGTCCACCTTCAGGTGGACCGAAGTCGTCTGCCCCACCATGCGGGCGGCCCGCCCCACCTGCTCGATGCCTTCGGCGGTGTAGAGCGTCGGGGTCAGCGTGCAGGCCAACGCGGTGCCGATCGCGTCCGGCCCGCATTCGCTCAAGAGGAGAATGGGTCCGTGCACGCCGTGCCGGCGGAGTTCTGCTCCCTCGTCGACCAGCGCCACGGCGACACCGATGGCGCCGCCGGCCAGCGCCGCCTTGGCCACTGCGGGGGCGCCGTGCCCGTACCCGTTCGCCTTGACCACGGCGCACAGTTGGGCCGGACGAGCCAGGCGCGACAGCACCCGGGTGTTGTGCGTGATGGCGGCCAGATCGATCTCGGCCCACGCCGGCCGCGAGCGCCCCTGGATCATCGCCGCCTCTTCGTCGGACTCGGCCGATCCTGCCTTCGGGCGCGTGGGGCCCTTCATGCCGGCGCGCAGGGTCTTGAACACGCCGTCAGCCATGGCGCCGCGCTTCGCTGAGGTACGCCGCCACGAGGTCGGGCAGATCGCCCGCCACCAGGCCCTCGGGACGGCCGGCCGCAGCGGCTCTTCCGTGGACGTGCGCCGCCAGCGCCGCCGCCTCGTGCGCCGGCACCCCGCGGGCCAGGAAGGCCCCGATCACCCCGGAGAGCACATCGCCGGTACCGGCCGTGGCGAGTGAAGGAACGCCGGCCGAGGACAGCAGTACGTCGGGAGGGCCGGCCGCGGGCGCGGCGACGGCCGTGAGCGGGCCCTTGAGCAGGACGATGGCACCGATCCGACCGGCCAGGTCGCGGGCTGCAGCCAGCCGGTCGTCTCCGGGCGGCGACCCGGCCAGGCGCGCGTACTCGCCGTCATGCGGGGTGAGGATCGAGCGTTCCGTCCGCCGCGCCAAGAGCTGCCGCGCCGCCGGCGCATCGCCGAGAGCGGTGAGCGCGTCGGCGTCGATCACGAGAGGTTGGGGCACGCGGACGATCACGTCGCGAATCTCCTCCTGTGTGGCGCTGTCCGTGCCGAGCCCGGGCCCGATGACCACGGCGCGGCACTTCTCGGTGGCCGTCACGAAGGGGCCGGCCCAGCGCTGATCCCCCAGGCTCACCCGCACCGCTTCCGTCGGCCAGTTCCCGGCCGGATTTCCCGGTGTCCCCAGTCGGACCATGCCGGCGCCGGCCGCCAGGGCGCCGCGCGTGCACAGGACCGCCGATCCCTCCATCCCCACCGACCCGGACGCCACGCCGAGTGCCGCGCTCCACTTGTGCGATTGGCGCGGGCGCGCCGGGAGCCAACGGGCGACGTCGGCGTCCTCGATCATGGCCGCTCCGGAGGGCGCCAACGCGATGCCGATGTCGACCACCCGCACCGCTCCGCCCAGCCGGGGGCCGGCACCTTGGAGGAGCCCGGGCTTGTAGGCGGCAAACGTGACCGTGTGCGTGGCCGCGAACGGCGCACCCGGAGCGTCCCCGGTGTCGGCGTCCACCCCCGAGGGGACGTCGATGGAAAGCACGGGAATACCGACGGGCACGGCGGGCGCGTCGTAGGCGCCGCGGAAACCCGTGCCGTAGGCGCCGTCGATCACCAGGTCGCACGAGGGCAGCCCGGCCGGCGCATCGGCGGCGGCGATCACCGTCACCCGCACCCCCCGCCGGGACAGGAACGCGGCGGCGACGCGGCCGTCGGCCCCGTTGTTCCCCTTGCCGGCGACCACGATCACGTGCCGGCCGTATCCGCCGCCGAGGAGGCGCAACGCGGCGTGGCCGACCGCCGTCCCGGCCCGCTGGACCAGGGTCTCCTCGCTCACCGTCGAGAGCGCCGCGGCATCCGCGGTGCGCATCTCGTCCCGGGTCAGGACCGGGAGCACGGGACGGACCGTTCCGCCACCACAAAGGCAATGGCCACCTGCGTCGTGTGCGTCAACGAGAGGTGGAGCGTTCCGGCACCGCACCGCTCGGCCAGCGCGGCGGCGCTCCGGTGCAGCACCAGGCTCGGCGCGCCGCGCCCGGCTCCCGCCGCCGCGGAGCGGCGCACTTCCACGTCGGTGAGGGCGAAGCCGCCGAGCCCCGTTCCCAGTGCTTTCATCACGGCCTCCTTGGCGGCGAAGCGCGCCGCCAGGGATTCGGTCGGATCGGAGGTGCGGCGTGCGTCCGCCTGTTCGGCGTCGGTGAAGAAGCGGGCGGCGAACCCGGGACGGCGGGCCAGGATGCGGCGGAAGCGGGCCACGTCGACGGCGTCGACCCCGACGCCGACCACCGGGTGGCGGAGCAGGGACGTGTCGATCGGGCTCCCGGTGCTGAGGGCCGAACTCATTCGACGGTCACCGTCTTGGCCAGATTGCGGGGACGATCCACGTCGTGGCCGCGTAGGCGCGCCAGGCGGTAGGCCAGCTGTTGGAGAGGGACGACGCCCACCACCGGTGAGAGCAACGGTTCGCACTCGGGCACCCACAGGACGTGATCGGCCACCGCGGCCGCCTCCTCGTCGCCGTCGTCGGCCACCAGCACGACCGTGGCGCCCCGGCTGTGCACCTCGGCGATGTTGGAGAGCAGCTTCTCCCACAGCCGGTTGCGGGTGGCGATCCCGACCACGACCGTGCCGGGCTCGATCAGGGCGATGGGGCCGTGCTTGAGCTCGCCCGCCGCATAGCCCTCGGCCCGCAGGTACGCCAGCTCCTTCAACTTCAGGGCCCCTTCGAGGGCCATGGGATAGCCGACATGGCGGCCCAGGAAGAAGAAGTCACGGGCGTCGATGAGCTTGCCGGCCACGTCGTCGACCGCCGGGGCCCGGCGCAGCGCCTCCTCGATGAGGTCGGGCAGGCGGTCCATCTGGTTGAGCACCGCCGTGATCTGCTCCGGGGCCAGCGTGCCGTGAATCTGCGCCAGCGTGAGCCCGAGGAGCTCCAGGGCGACGATCTGGGCCAGATGGCATTTGGTCGAAGCCACGCCGACCTCGGGGCCGGCCCGGGTGTAGAGCACGCCGTCCGCCTGGCGGGCCATGGACGAGTCGACCACGTTGGAGACGACCAGGACCTTGGCCCCGAGGCGGGAGGCCTCCTGCATGGCCTTCGACGTATCGAGCGTCTCGCCCGACTGGGAGACGCCCACACAGAGTGTGCGCTCGGTCATCACCGGGTCCCGGTAGCGGAACTCGCTGGCGATGTCGACCTCGGTCGGCAGCTTGACCCAGTGTTCCAGGGCGTACTTGGCCACCAGCGCGGCGTGGTAGCTGCTCCCGCAGGCGACGATGAACACCTTGTCGATCTGGCGCAGATCGTCGGCGCTGAGTCGCATCTCGTCGAACACCAGCTGCCCCGCCGCACCGCGGCGGTCCAGCAGCGTGTTGGCCACGGCGCGTGGTTGCTCGTGCATCTCCTTGGACATGAAGTCGTCGTAGCCGTCCTTCCGCGCCGCCTCGAGATCCCACGTGATGTGCATCTCCTCGAGGGTGACCGGCTCGCCGTCCAGCGTCGTCACGGCGATGGCCCCCGGGGTGAGCACGGCCAGCTCGTCGTCGGCCAGAGCGTAGAGGTGGCTGGCATGGCCGAGCAGCGCGGGGATGTCCGAGGCCAGGAAGGCCACCCCGGCGCGCAACCCGAGGACGAGCGGGGTGGAGCGGCGGGCCGCCACGATCGTGTCGGGCTCGTCCGCGTGCACGACCGCGATGGAGAAGGCACCGCGCACCACGGACAGCGCGGCACGCGTCGCCTCGGCGAGCGAGAGCCCGCCCGCCATGTGCCGCTCGATCAGGTGGGCCACCACCTCGGTGTCGGTGGCCGAGGTCATCGTGTGGCCGTCGGCCACCAACTCGGCGCGCAGCGAGGCATGGTTCTCGATGATCCCGTTGTGGATGATCGCCAGCCGGCCGGAGCAGTCGAGGTGCGGGTGTGCGTTCTCCGCCGTCGGGTGGCCGTGCGTGGCCCAGCGGGTGTGGCCGATCCCGGCGCCGTGACCGGTCGGTGCCGACCCGTCCGCCGTGAGCTCGGCCAGATCGGCCACGGAGCGGGTGCCGTCGGCCGCCCGGACCCGCCAGATCTCCCCCTCGGCCACCAGGGCGACCCCGGCCGAGTCGTAGCCCCGGTATTCGAGCTGGTGCAGCGCGGCCAGTATCAGGGGCAGGGCATCAGGTTCGCCGGTGACGCCAATGATGCCGCACATAGCGACCCACTTTACCTGGGGGTTTTTGCCTCAGGCCCCCACCTGGCCCAATTCGGACGCCACGAGCTCGGCCAGCCGGGCCGCCACGTCGTTCGCCTGCTCCTCCAACCGGGCCTCGACCATCACCCGCACCAACGGTTCGGTCCCGCTGGCCCGGAGCAACACCCTCCCGCTCTGCCCCAGCTCGGCCTCGGCGCTGGCCACGGCGTCCCAGACGACGTCGCACTCGGCCAGACGTCCCGGTTGGGGGATCGGTACGTTCAGTAGCACCTGGGGCACCCGCTCCACCAGGCCGTCGGCCAGGTAGGACAGGGACCGACGGGCCCGGCACATGAGGTCGGCCAGAGCGATCCCGGTGAGGATGCCGTCCCCGGTGGTGGAACGGTTCCGGAAGATGATGTGGCCCGACTGCTCGCCGCCGAGGGCGAGGCCATCCGCATCGAGGGCGAGCAGGACATGGCGGTCGCCGACGTCGGTCTCGCGGACGCCGATGCCGTTGGCTTCCATCGTCAGGCGGAAGCCGAGGTTGGTCATGACGGTCACCACCACGGTGTTGCCGGCGAGATGGCCCCGGCTGGCCAGGTCGAGGGCGAAGAGGGCGAGGAGGACGTCACCGTCGACCACGGTCCCGGTGTTGTCGACTGCGATGACGCGGTCGGCGTCGCCATCGAGGGCGAGGCCCAGATCGGCTCGCTGTTCGAGCACCGTCCGGGCGAGCTCGCCCGGGTCCGTCGACCCGCACTTCTCGTTGATGTTGGCGCCGTCGGGCGCGTCGTAGAGGGCGGTGACGGTCGCCCCGAGCTCGGTCAGGACCCCGGGTGCGAAGGCGCTGGCCGCACCGTTGGCACAGTCGACCACGATGTGCAGCCCCTCCAGCGTGCGCCCCTCGAGGGTCGAGACGAGGTGGGAGCGGTAGAGGTCGGCCGCCGACGGGTCGTCGATGATCCGGCCGACACCGTGGCCGGTGGGACGGCGGGGTGGTCGCTCGGAGTCGGCGAGGATCGAGGCGATCTCGTGCTCGACCTCGACCTCGAGCGAGATGGGCAGCTTGGTGCCCAGCGAGCTGAAGAGCTTTATCCCGTTGTCGCCGAATGGATTGTGCGAGGCCGAGACCATGGCGCCCGGCATGCGGCGCTGGGCCGAGACGGTAGCCAGCCCGGGTGTCGGGAGTACGCCGAGGTCGACCACGTCGGCCCCCTCGGCCGCCAGCCCGGCCGACAGAGCCGCTTGGAGCAGAGGGCCCGAGCGCCGCGTGTCGCGCCCGATGACGAATGACGGTGCCGGCAGGATTCGCGCCGTGGCGCGCCCGATGGCCAGAGCCAACTCCGCCGTGAGCTCTTCGTTTGCGACGCCCCGGACCCCATCGGTGCCGAAGTGTGCCCGCGCCACCGTCCTACCGCTTGGAGTACTGCGGAGCCTTGCGTGCCTTCTTCAAGCCGTACTTCTTCGACTCCTTCTCGCGGGCATCCCGGGTGAGGAGACCGGAGCGCTTGAGCGCGGCACGGTGTTCGGGGTCCATCTCGCACAGGCTGCGGGCGATGCCGAGGCGCATGGCGCCGGCCTGGCCCGAAATGCCGCCACCGTCGATGGTGGCGTCGATGTCGTAGGACTCGGTGGTGTTGGTCACCCGCAGGGGCTCGGTCAGCAGCATGCGGTGGGTGGCCGATGTGAAGTAGGCCTCGATCGGCTGCTTGTTGACCCTGATGGCGCCCTGGCCGGGGCGGAAGCGGACCCGGGCCACCGCCTGCTTGCGGCGTCCAGTGGTCTGGGTGAGAGGTGCGGGCATCGGTTGTGTGCTCCTTACGTCGTTCTTCAGCCAGCCCGGCGGGCTGTGGGCAGCTCGAGCGGCTCGGGGCGCTGGGCTGCGTGGGGGTGGTCCGGTCCGGCGTACACGTTGAGCTTGCCCAGCATGGCCCGGCCGAGAGTGTTCTTGGGCAGCATGCCGCGGACGGAGCGCCGGATCATTTCGTCGGGCGACTTCTCGAGCAGCTCGGCATAGCTGGTCGACCGCAGGCCGCCGGGGTAGCCGCTGTGGCGGTAGGCCAGCTTGTCGTCGGCCTTCCCCGAGGTGAGGATGACCTTGGCGGCGTTGACCACCACGACGTGGTCGCCGGTGTCGACGTGCGGGGCGAAGTAGGGCCGGTGCTTCCCGCGCAGGATGCGGGCCACCTCGGAGGCCAGGCGGCCCAGGACGAGGCCGTCGGCATCGACGACGTACCAGGCCCGCTGGATCTCGCTGACTTTGGGTGAAAATGTGCGCAAGGGAACGGTCTTTCGCTGACAGATGAAGCGGGGAGCGCGCACCGGTGGGTGCGCTCAGGCCTCGGGGGTCCCGTGGGCCGACGTACCAGGATAGGGCCCCGGAGCTGGACGGGCAAGCCGCCTCGTTTCAGCCGTACTGCACCGAGACCAGGCAGAGGCCCTGGGCCGGGGCCGGATCGGCGGCCCGGTGGCGGTTGACGGCCCGCAGGCGGTCGAGCAGGGAGGCCGCGTTGCCCTGCCCGCGCCCGACCTCGACCAGGCTCCCGACCACGGAGCGGACCATCTGGTGGCAGAAGGAATTGGCCTCGATCTCGAAGCGCAGGAGGCGACCCGGGCCCATGCCCTGCAGCTCAGGGCCCTCGTCGAGGCTCCACTTGGCCCGGGTCACCCGCCGCATGATGGGGAGCTCGGGGCTCGTCCCGGGCTTGCGGCGGCAGAACGACCGGAAGTCGTGCCTGCCGAGCAGCACGTCCGAAGCGGCCCCCA
>Ga0302324_100010099_pt1 | contig 19612 bp, 12 predicted proteins | sample Palsa_T0_1_FD_201949 | JGI IMG/M metagenome (GOLD analysis project Ga0302324, IMG submission 201949) | Peat permafrost microbial communities from Stordalen Mire near Abisko, Sweden - Palsa_T0_1 | ecosystem: Environmental > Terrestrial > Soil > Palsa > Peat permafrost | place: Sweden: Abisko...
CCGGCCCAGCGGAGCGGTGAGACTCGTTCGCCTAGCATTAGGTATCCGAGGAGAGCGACGACCCCGTAGGCGAGGGAGGAGGCGGGCTGGACGAAGCTGTAGTCTGCCCAGGAAAGGACGAGCATATAGGCGACGAAAAAGGTGATGAGCGAGGCGACGCCAAGCCAGATCGATGGCGAGGCGAAGACATTCAATGCAGTTTGATAGAGCGCCGATGGAGGCCATATGGAGAGAGCGCCGCCGTGTTTCATACCCTTGGCTAGAAAGACGTTGCCTAGAGGGCCGGCGACGATCATGACGGCGATCATGAGATAGGTTTTGAGGTGGAGGGTCTTAAGGGATGTCATCGAGCCAGTCCGATGACAGAGGTTCTGCTTGCCATTTCATAATTGTATCGTCGCTGGGAGCGCGAAGGCGCACTGGCGTGGCATCGCCGAGGAACGCTTCGCTGCGGCACTCCGCCTCTGCTGGTAGGATCAAGGATTAGGGTCGAGAATCCGGCAATGAGCAGGAGCAGGGCAAAGAGACAGTGTGTGGGATAGTCGGATTTACGACCAAGAGCTGGTGCCCGAATGCAGAACGCATTTCCGCGGCCACCGACACGCTGTTTCATCGGGGGCCCGATCAACAAGGGGTTTTTCGCTCGCGGGGCTGTTCCCTTGGCGCTACCCGGCTGAAAATCATCGATCCAGTGGCCGGAGACCAGCCCGTTTATTCGGATGACCGGGACTCGGTGATCGTCTTCAACGGCGAGATTTATAACCACCTTGAAGTGCGCCATGAACTCGAATTGCGAGGCCATCGTTTTCAGTCCCACTGCGATACGGAGACGGTGCTGCGTGCTTTTCTGGAGTGGGATGCGGCATGTTTCGAACGATTGCGGGGCATGTTCGCAGTCGCGATCTGGACGAACCGCGAGCAGCGATTGGTGCTAGCGCGCGACCGTGTCGGCATCAAGCCGCTCTACATCGCGGAACGCGGTGACGATCTGCTCTTTGCGTCGGAACTGAAGGGACTTCTTATCCATCCTGAGATCGAGCGCCGGCTTAGTCTGGAAGGATTGGATTGCTACTTGTCGCTCAACTACGTTCCGCGTCCCTGGACTTTAGTGGATGGCATCGAGAAGCTGCCTCCAGGGCATTGGATGGAGTGGCGGGATGGGCGGACGACGAAGCAGGCTTATTGGAGTCTGCCAGAGATCGAACCGGCCCCTAAATCGTTGGAAGACGCCAAGGAAGAACTCGACGTGCTGCTGGACCAGTCGGTCCGGGAACATCTGATGTCGGATGTTCCTTTGGGAGTATGGCTAAGCGGCGGGGTTGATTCGTCGACGATCCTGCATTATGCATCGCGGGCGGCGACTTCCCGGATCAAGACTTTTTCGATTTCATTCCAAGGGCAGAGTTTCGATGAATCTTCGTATATCCACCGGATGGTGGAACAGTATGGAACCGAGCATGAGGAATTGGACCTCAATCCCGATCAGGACCTGGAAGGCGCGATTGGCGAGCTGGGATACTATTCCGATGAGCCGAGCGCGGATTCGGGAGCGCTTCCGGTGTGGTTTCTGGCGAAGCTGTGCAAGACGCAGTGCACGGTGGCCTTCAGCGGCGAAGGGGCGGATGAGATTTTTGGCGGCTATCTGACTTATCGGGCAAACCTGATTGCGGCACGGGTGAAGCAGTTGCCTCGGGGAGCAATCCAGCTGGCGCTCGATGCTCTCCGTTTGTGGCCCGCGTCGAACGAAAAGATCAGCTTTGAATACAAGCTGAAGCGACTGCTGCAGGGCTGCCTTATGCGACCGGAACGGGCCCATGTTTATTGGAATGGAACGTTTTCAGAAGCGCAGAAGGCGGAGCTGCTGAAGGTGCGGTTACCGAATAGCCTTAGCGATGTTCTGGGGAGCCTGGGAGCGAGTCTGCCTGGCGATGGGTTGTCTCCTTATTTGAAATTTGACCAGGAGTGTTATCTGCCGGACGACATTCTGGTGAAATCGGACCGGATGAGCATGGCCCATGCGGTTGAGGTGCGACCTCCGTTTCTGGACCATCGAATCATTGAGTTTGCGGCGACCCTGCCAACCGATCTGAAGATTCGCGGGTCTCGTCAAAAATACTTGTTGAAGGAGCTGATGAAGCCAAGACTGCCGGTGGCCGTAATTCAGCGCAAGAAGACGGGCTTCGACATTCCTTCTCATGAGTGGTTTCGCGGCCCGCTGCGCTCGCTGCTGATGGAAACACTGGATGGCGCGGAAGCGGAGCATGGCGACTTGTTCCGGTTTGATACCATTCGGACTTACGTGCAATTGCACCTTAACAAGACCATCAATATTGGCTATCACTTGTGGGGCCTGGTCATGCTTTTCCTGTGGATGAAACGATGGAAGATTCAGTCAGCACCTTTGCTGACGTCAAGAAGCGAGAACCAGTCCAAACAGATGCTCGTGGTCGAGCGGTAAACGGTCGCTCCTACCTACTTGTTGTTCTGCTATTTGCTGTCGCAGTTTATCTGGGCTGCATCCTGTCTCCACCCTCGCTGATGGATGATGCCGATGCGGTGCTGGCCCAGGCCGCACGCAATATGCTGGCCTCTGGCGACTGGGTCACTCCGCACCTGGATGGAGTTATTTACCTGGAAAAACCGCCTTTGTTTTATTGGCCGATGGCGGTTTCTTTCGCAGTATTCGGGGTGCATGACTGGGCAGCGCGAATTCCAATCGCGCTTTCGGCCATCGGACTCTGTTTGTTGACGGCAGGGTTTGGGGCGTGGGCCTTCGGGAAGCGGGCGGGACTTTATTCGGGGCTTTGCATGTCCACTTGCATTGGCCTGTTTCTATTCACGCGAGTTGTCTTGCCGGACGCGCTGCAAACACTGACAATCGCTTTGTCGCTTTGGGCGTTCCTGCGCGTGCTCGACGCGGAAGAACGGCATTCACGGGCTTGGGCAGCGATGCTGGCTGCCTCCCTGGGTGTGGGCCTGCTGTTGAAGAGCCTGATCGGTGTGGTATTTCCTCTGGGCGCAATCTTCCTTTACCTGCTGTTGACGAGGCAGCTTTTCTCAGCGAGTGTGTGGAAGCGGCTGAGACCGTTGAGCGGGCTGGCGATTTTACTGCTGGTCGCCGCTCCGTGGCATATCCTTGCGACGCTGCGCAATCCGCCCTATTGGAGTTGGACGATGAAGAGTATTCCAGGGGAATTTCATGGATTCCTTTGGTTCTTTTTCATCAATGAACAGCTACTTCGTTTCCTGAATCTGCGGTATCCGCGGGACTACGACACCGTGCCTCCGATGCTTTTCTGGCTGTTCAATCTGGCATGGCTTTTTCCGTGGAGCGTGTATTTGCCGGGGACATTCAAGCTTTGTTACCGGCCGATAGACCGTGCGGGCAAAACCCGGTTGCTGGCGCTTTGCTGGATTGGGTTCGTGATGGTGTTCTTCACCTTTTCGACGACCCAGGAGTACTACTCGATGCCGATCTATCCGGCGCTGGCGCTGCTGATTGGTTCGGCGATGGTCTTAGAGGGAAAGTTGGGGCGGGGCGGGACGCGGGTGCTGACGGTGGTTTTTACTCTGGCGGCTGTGGTTTGCATCGCAATTCTGGTCGCGGTGCGGCATTATCCGACACCGGGTGATATTTCGGACGCGCTGAGTTCGAATCCGGGGGCTTACAAGCTTTCGCTCGGTCATATGGAAGACCTCACGACCAAGTCTTTTGCCTATCTTCGCCTGCCGCTTGGGCTGGCGGCGGCGGCATGCGTGATCGGCGCAGTCGGCACCCTGAGGACGAAGAGCCGGCGGGTTTACCTGATGGTGGCTCTGGCGATGGTGGTTTTCTTTCACGCCGCGAGGGTGGCGATGGTGGCGTTCGACCCTTTCCTATCCTCGAAGCCGCTGGTGGATGTTCTGGGTCGATCGCCGCGCGGGGAACTGATCGTGGAACATCATTATTACTGGTATTCTTCAGTCTTCTTTTACACTGACAGAAGGGCCCTGCTGCTAAATGGCAGGACATTCAACCTGATCTACGGCTCCTACGCGCCGGGCGCGGCGAATGTGTTTATCGATGACGCACAATTCAAGGACATTTGGGGGAAGCCGGAGAGATATTACCTGTTCACGAAGGCAGCCTCTGTCGAGCGCCTGGCTTCCGTGGTGGGGAATGATGAACTGACCACGGTGAAGGCGAGCGGTGGCAAAGTGCTGCTCACGAATCATCCGCTTCCGATTGGGGGAAGTTCCTAGTTTTGGGACCGCGCCTTTGTTTGCGCTGGAGCGGTGGCTGCAACTTAAAGTTTGAAGCGCACGTCGTAGATCGAGAGGCGAAATGCGTCCGGGTAAGATAAAGAGGAGGAACTTATGAGAATTGCCGTACTTGGTGGCGATGGCTATTGCGGCTGGGCCACCGCCTTGCATCTTGCGAATCGGGGCCACTCGGTCGCGATTATCGACAATTTTATTCGTCGGCAATGGGATTTTGAGCTAGGCGTGCAGACGTTGACCCCGATTCGCCCGCTGTCGGAGCGTTTGGCGGCGTGGCATCAGCTGACAGGCCAGACGATCGAAGTATTCGCGGGGGACATCTGCGACTATGACTTCATTTCGTCGACGCTGGCGAACTTTCGGCCAGAAGCGGTGGTCCACTATGCCGAGCAGCGTTCGGCGCCGTACTCGATGATCGACCACAAACACGCCGTCTTCACCCAAACCAACAATGTGGTGGGCACGCTCAACCTGCTGTTCGCGATTCGCGAATTGCTGCCGGATTGCCACCTGGTCAAGTTAGGGACGATGGGCGAATACGGGACGCCGAACATCGACATCGAAGAGGGTTTCATCACCATCGAGCATAATGGCCGGAAGGACACACTTCCCTTCCCCAAGCAGCCGGGTTCGTTCTATCACTTGTCCAAGGTGCATGACAGTCACAACATCATGTTCGCCTGCAAGATTTGGGGACTAAGGGCGACCGATCTAAACCAAGGGGTGGTTTACGGGACGCTGACAGATGAAGTCCTGATGGATGAGGCGCTGATCAACCGGTTCGATTACGACGAGGTTTTTGGGACGGTGCTAAACCGTTTCTGCGCCCAGGCGGCGATCGGTTGTCCGCTCACGGTTTATGGCAAGGGTGGCCAGACGCGCGGCTTCCTGGATATTCGCGATACGGTTCGCTGCATCGAGCTGGCGTGCCTGAATCCGGCGAAGCGTGGGGAGTTTCGCGTGTTCAATCAGTTCACTGAGCAGTTTTCAGTGCTGGAGTTGGCGCAGACGGTGAAGTCTGTGGCCGGCGAGATGGGTCTGAAGGTTGAGATCGATCATCTTCCGGATCCGCGGGTCGAGGCGGAATCGCACTACTACAACGCCAAACACTCGAAGCTGGCCGATCTGGGACTGGAACCGCATCTGCTTTCCTCTTCGCTGGTGGATTCGCTGATCAACATTGCGCTGCGCTATCGCGACCGGATCGATCCGGCGTTGTTTGCGCCGCAGGTCAACTGGCGGTCGGCGCGGAACGAGCGTCGGGTCAGCACTATCGGCAGCGAGCAGTCGAATTTGGTGAAAGAAGTCGTTTAGAGCAACTCTGAACAAATCGAATGCCATTCCCTCAGCGGCTTAAGCCGCGCTGACTTGATAACACGACGGCACGGCTAAAGCCGTGCCCCTTCAACAGCGGCAGTTATTCAGAGCTACATTAGGGAATGAACTCGGAGGAGGCTTTGGTTGCCGGCTCCATGGGCGCCACTGGAACGAGTTCTCCGTTGCGGATGAGATAGTCGTGGCCGCGCCAGCGAATCGATCTGCGGGTGAAACTGGCGAGCCAAATGACACTGGCCAGTGCGTCCCACAGCGGTATCAAGGCGATTTTCTTCCAGATGCCTGGCTGCTTGAGTCCCCAGCTGCCGACGAGTTCGGTGAGGATGGCGCGGACGAGCATGTATCCGCCGAGATAGGCCGCGATGATCTGGGGGGTGGGCTCCAGCGCGACGGCGAGCAAGGCCCAGGGCAGCCCGAGAGTGAAGATCAGCCCGAAGTGCCCCCATGGGCGCATATGGCGCATTACGGTGATCCAACGCAGGCGCTTGTAGAAGAGCTCCTTGAGCGATTGATAGTCGGGCACGGTGGAGATGGCGTAGGGCAGAAGCATGACTTCGCAACCCTGCTCGGCGATGAGACGACCGACGAGAAGATCGTCCGCGGGACGGTTTTCGATGGCAGAATAGCCACCGAAGGCTTGGAGCCGGGAGCGGGTGGTAACGATGGTGGGGCCGAGGGCAAACTTGACTCCGTCCAATTGTTTGGCGACGAGGATTCCGGGGTAGAAATCGGACAACATGCCTACGTCCTGGAGCCTCTGCACCCAACTGGTTTCATCGGTTGGGACGTAGAAGCAGGTGACTGCTCCGACATTGTGGTCGGCTAAGGGCGCGATCATTCGGCTGAGATAATCGGGCTCGACGCGGACATCGCTGTCGCTGATGACGAGATATTCGTGGGACGCCTCTTCGACCATCCGAGCGAGCTTGGCGACCTTGTCGTTGGTGGCGGTGCGTCCGGAGCCGATGACGATGCGGATCTGGCAGTCAGGGAAGTCGCGGACGAGTCGCTGTAAGACAGGGAGAACAGGGTCGGTGGTGTCGCCGACACAGAACAGGATTTCGTAGTTTGGATAGTCCTGGCGGCAGAAGCTGGCGAAGTTCTCGTAGGCGTCGGGGTCAACGCCGCGAACTGGCTTCAGATTGCTGATCGGCGGTTTGAAGTTGGCGGGTCCTGGGGCAGCCGAAGGACGTCCGGCGAAGAACCGAACGGTGCTGAAGATCGCGAGGGCATAGTAAATGAAGGGGACAGCGGCGATTCCAAGGAGGACATCTCGCACTAGCTCAATCAGCATTTAGGCGGCGCACCTGGACCTGAGCGGACGATATGGAAGACTCAGTGGATTCCCTGCAGCAATTTTATCGGTATATGTCATCCAGCAAGGGCGGTTGAACATTCAGGTTTGAACTAACTACATTTCCAGTATCCAGAGTTACGTCGAAGAAAATCAAATGTTTCCCAAAGGGCATCACGGAAATGACCACGCGGGTAGTCTTGGGTGAACAATATCGCGAGGCGGCTTAACGCATTTCTCCTGTTGCCATACACTCTCTAAGAGTGGTTATGAGCAGCTTCCTGAGGGAAAAGCTGCGCTACGATCACGGCTTCGATGTATACCTACAGGAGAAATGCTCTGGCGTGAACAAGTTGTATGAACTAGTGGGTTTGACGGAAGAAGAGAAAGACGCGAAAGGAATTGTCGCCACTCCCCGAGAGATTGCGCAACAGCCGGCAAGCTGGGAGACGACCCGGCGAATTTTCGAGCAACATAGCGTGGCGATTCGGTCTTTTCTGGTGGCGGCGGGGGTGAGGGGTCCTGAGTCGTCCAAGCCAACGGTGATATTGACAGGTGCTGGAAGCTCCGATTACATCTGTCAGACCCTGGCGCTGTTGTTCCGGAAAGAGTGGGGTTGCGAGGCGATCGCGATTGCGAGCACCGATATGCTCCTGAATATGTCGTGTTACCTGACGCCGGGACGAACCAATGTTTGCATCTCTTTCTCGCGGTCTGGGGATTCTCCGGAGGGCATTGCGGTGCTGCAGCAGGCGCTGGAGAAATATCCTGAGGTGCGACACCTGGTGATTACCTGCAATGAGCGAGGCCGCATGGCGGATTTGTGCCGCAACTGCGCTGAAGCTTATGTCGCGGTGTTGGACGATACGGTCAACGATCGCGGTCTGGCAATGACGAGTTCGTTTACAAACATGGTGGTCTTTGGACAGTTTGTCGCGCATAGCTGGAGAGTGGACGCGTACTTACCCATCTTTGAAGAAATTGTGATGGCGGGGGAAGCGTTCCTTCCGATCGCGGCCGAATGTGCGGAAACGTTGGCGACTGCCATGTATGAGCGTGTGTGCGTTCTGGGTTCCGGGGCGTTGACGGGCGTGGCGAAAGAATCGGCGTTGAAGGTACTTGAGATGACGGCGGGGCGGGTGAAGACGATGTCCGAGTCGGTGCTGGGGCTGCGGCATGGGCCAATGGCAGCTCTCGATACGCGAACTCTGCTAGTGTGCTTCGCCTCTGGCGATGCGCGGATGCATCACTATGAATTCGACTTGTTGCGGGAGGTTGGGGCGAAAGGAATTGTGGCGGAACGGGTGGTGGTTGGCCCGGCGGGGGCTGGTAATCCGATGGGCTGTGCAGAGCGATACCTCGGCATTTCAGGCGATATTCCAGATCTCTACCGACCTCCGGTGGATGTGATGCTGGGTCAGCTTCTGGGCCTTTATTGCTCTTTGGCCCACGGGTTGAAACCGGATAGGCCGAGTCCGGGCGGAGTGATCAGCCGAGTTGTCGGGGAATTTGCGATTTACGAATAAGGCCGCCAGGAGCGGCGGCAGAACAGGCTGACGAGTCCTGGCAACACGTTATTTTTGAGCGGCAACACGGTTAAAGCATTTCCACTTCTAGTCTGTACTTGCAAGAATTGCGAGGTGTGGCTTTTTCTGGGGAAAAAGCCACGACCAGACTCACTGCTTTGTGTGCACCGGAAGTGAAAATGCTCTAACGGGACGCCACTGGGGTCCGCATTGGGGCCGATTCAAGTGCCTTTACCTCGGCGAAGAACGCCGGCTTGGGCTGATAGTTTCCGTCGAAGGGCCACGGCCGGTTGGGGGTGTGGTCGGCGCGCGGCTGTTCGGTTTCCATAGCGACGCTATAGCGGTCGTTGAGTCCCCAGGTGACAAACGCGCAGGTCGCCGTATTGCTCAGCACCAGGTCCATGTATTCGCTGTAAAGCTTTGCGACCGCCTGGTCGCGCACCTCGACCGGAGCGTTGGTAAATTGGTCGGCCACATCGAACTCGGTAATCATCACCTTGAGCCCCATAGCTTTTGCCTCGGAGATCAACGACAGGATTCCCTGGCCAAAATCCTGATTGAATTTCTGAGTGGGTTTGGCGATGATGTGCGACTGGATGCCGATGGCGTCGATCGGCACATTGCGCTTTTGCATGCCGCGGACCAATTCCAAGAGTGCCGCGCGCTTGGCATTGGCACCCGCGTAATTGTCTTCGATGCCGTAGTCGTTGTAGACAAGCATTGCTTTGGGATCGGCGCGCCGGGCGGCACGGAAGGCGATGTCGATCGAATTGGCTCCTAGCATTTTGTACCAGGGAGAGTTGCGCAATCCGCCGGGCAGACCGTCTTTGGGCGCCAAGGCTTCGTTGACGACATCCCAACTCTGGATGCGCCCCGCATAGCGTCCGGCGACATTCTCAATATGGTCCGTGAGGACTTTCTCGGCGTTCTGTGGAGTAACGTAGCTGTTGAACCATTTTGGCAGTGCGTTATGCCAGACGAAACACGTCGCGCGAATCGGAATGCGGTGGGTTTCGGCGAAGTTCATCACATAGTCGGGATCGTTGAAGTTATATTGTCCCGGCGAGGGTTCGGTCGCGTCGAATTTGAATTTATTGACTTCGACGATGATTCCGCACTGCTGGGTGACGAGGGAAACATATTGCGAGTCGTCGCGAAGATGGTGGACATCGACCGCCGAGCCGGCGAGAATGCCGCGGGAGGCACCGGCCGAACCAATGGTCATGCCGGCTGGGGACGGGGCCCCCATGGCGAAGGACCTGGCGGGGCGAGCGAGCCCGGCAATTTCAAAACTACCCAGTGCTGCAGCGCTCGAGGCCGCAGTGACAAACTCTCTTCGATTCATTTTCATAAAGCACAGTATCGCATGGAGATCGATGCGTTCCTTTCAAAGTTGGGTCCTGAAATCAGTGACTTCGGAGCCTTGTGGCGGAGCGTGGATGCCGTCAGGGTGGTTAGATGCGAAAACACGCCGATGACTTGTAAGTTGCGAGAGAGGGCTGGAGCGCAATTCGGAGAGATCGTTGGCAGGGGTATATCGTAAAAGTTTCCGCTATCGTGGGAGATTCTTGAATATTGATGAGGAATTTATGAGTTTCGCAAGATTTGACTCTCTCTACCGGTGTGGTTTCGCCGCGTCCATGGTCCTGTTTCTTTCGATCTTGCCGTGCTCTGGCGCCTATGGGCAGGCGGCCAAGGACGCGCCGCCTTCCGCAGATAAGAGTGCAGAGAAGAGTGGGGAGAAAGCAGCGGCGGACAAGCTGCCTCCTCTGCCTGCGGACGCGCATGTGCAACAGAGTATTCAGCTGGACGGCAAGACGTTGCGCTATACGGCGACGGTGGGGTCTTTGCCGGTTCGCGATAAGGACGGCAGGGAGAGCGGCGATGTTGTCTTCACCGCTTATACGGTGGAGGGTGAGAATCGTCCGGTGACATTTGCCTTCAATGGCGGCCCGGGGGCGGCTTCGGTGTATCTCAACTTCGGTGCGATCGGGCCGAAGCATTTGCAGGCGGGGAATGAGGGGGATAGTCCGTCGGATCCTCCGACGCTGAGCGACAATCCGGGGACTTGGCTGGATTTCACCGACCTGGTTTTCATTGATCCGATTGGGACGGGATTTAGCCGCTCGCTGGTTCCTGAAGCGGAGGCGAAGAAGCAGTTCTATAGCACCAAACAGGATATCGAATATCTTTCGCGGGTGGTCTATGACTGGCTGCTGAAGAACAACCGGCTCTCTTCGCGGAAGTATCTGGTGGGCGAGAGTTATGGCGGGTTCCGCGGGCCGCGGATTACTCACTACCTGCAGTCGCAGCTAGGGGTGGCGATGAATGGAGTGGTACTGGTATCGCCTTATCTGAATCCGACGCTGGAGGATGATGGCGATCTTTCGCCGATTCCGTGGATGGTGACGCTGCCTTCGATTACGGCCGCGCACCTGGAACGGGAGAATAAGCTGACGCAGGAAGCGATGGCGGACGTGATTTCTTACACGATGGGAGAATATGCGACCGATCTGATCAAGGGACATTCCGACCCGGAGGCGACGCCGCAGGTGGTGAAGCGGGTGACGGAGTTGACGGGGCTGAATCCGGAGTTTGTGAAGCGTTCGGGAGGACGGCTGGAGACCGGAGCGTATCTTCGCGAAGTTTTTCGCGATCAGGGCAAGATCGGGTCGGTGTACGACTCGAATGTGACCTCGTTCGATCCGTTTCCGTATTCGCCGAACCGGCGGTCGAACGATCCGATTCTGGAGAGCATTATTGCGCCGACGACGACGGCGATGGTCGACTTCGTCACGCGGGTCGTGGGTTGGAAAGTGGATGCGCGATACAACGCTCTCTCCTACCAGGTGAACGAGGACTGGGACCGCGGCGAAGAAGAGCGCAAGGGGTCGGTTCCGGACCTGCGCGAGGCGGTGGCTGCCGATCCGAAGCTGCGGGTTTTAATCGTGCATGGTTGGAACGACCTTTCTTGCCCGTTCATGGGTTCGCTGCTGACCGTGGATCAAATGCCGATTATGGGCGATATGACGCGGGTGGCGGTGAAGGAGTATCCGGGCGGGCATATGTTTTATACGCGGCCTTCGAGCCGGGATGCTTTGCGGAAGGATGTGATGGAGATGTATGGGAAGCATTGAGAGGTGCAGCGGGCGATATACTAACGTCATGACGACCATCGTAGAAGTCACTGCCGTAGGAGACGCCGCGGGCATCGTCCTACCGCGTGAAGTGATGGACAAGCTTCATCGCGACAAACCATCCCTTCGTCGATGGGAATAAACGCACCGCTTTGGTGGTCCCTTTTACGTTTCTTGACTTAAACGGAATCGTCGTAAAAGCGGATGCCGAGGACCGCTATCAAACCTTCCTAGCCTTGGCGGCTAGCGAGATCGATGAGCGCCAATTGAAGGAATGGTTCGTCGTCAACTGCTGGGCGAAGCAGGGCTGAGATCGACGATCTCAGATCGTCTCCACTTCCTCCGTCAGCCCGTCGCAATCGCCAACTGATAAACTAAAGGTCTAGCTGTCTGCCCCTGCCTGCTTTATCCCAGCCAGGAAGTTTGTCCGGCACTGCCAAAGAGAAAAGGAAATCCGCGCCTGTGAGTACGACTATCCGCAATATCGCCATTATCGCCCACGTAGATCATGGCAAGACCACGCTGGTGGACGCGATGCTGAAGCAGGCCGGGACCTACCGCGCCAATGAGGCGATCACCGAGCGGGTGATGGACTCAAACGAGTTGGAGCGCGAGCGCGGGATTACGATTCTGGCGAAGAACACCGCCGTCGTTTATGAAGACACGAAGATCAACATTGTGGACACGCCCGGCCACGCCGATTTTGGCGGCGAGGTGGAGCGTGCTCTGAAAATGGTCGATGGGGTGGTGCTGCTGGTAGATGCGTCGGAAGGGCCGCTCCCCCAGACGCGCTATGTGCTGAACAAGGCGTTGGAAGCGAAGCTGACGCCGATCCTGGTAATCAACAAGATCGATCGGCCTGATGCCCGTGCCAAGGAAGTCCTCGACGAGGTCTACGACCTGTTCATTGACCTCGATGCCGGAGAAGACCAGCTCGATTTCCCGGTCGTTTACACGAACGGCAAGCTGGGCACGGCGACTCTCGACCTTGCAGTTCCCGGGGAGAACCTGAAGCCGCTTTTCGACACGATTGTCAGCACGATCCCGGCGGCGACGGGCGACGCCGATGGGTCGTTGCAGATTCTGGTGACGAACCTGGATTACTCCGATTACCTGGGTCGTTTGGCGATCGCGCGGGTATTTAGCGGGACCTTGAATTTTGGGCAGGAAGTGGCGATTTCGAAGCGCGACGGTTCGTTGCAGAAGGCGAAGATCACGAAGCTGTTCAGTTTTAGCGGTTTGAAGCGCACGGACATTGACAAGACCGATATTGGGGACATTGTTGCCATCGCCGGGATTGAAGGGATTACGATCGGCGAGACGATTACCGATGTTGAGAATCCTGCGCCGCTGCCATTGATTGTGATCGATGAGCCGACGATTGCGATGCAGATGTCGGTGAACAATTCTCCGCTGGCGGGGCGTGAGGGGCAGTATGTGACTTCGCGAAATATCAAGGAGCGGCTGGAAAAAGAGCTGCTGACCAATGTGTCGATCCGGGTGGAAGACACGGGGAGTCCGGACAGCTTCAAGGTGCTGGGTCGCGGCGAATTGCAGCTTGCGATTCTGATCGAAGTGATGCGCCGCGAAGGTTTCGAGATCATGGTTGGGCGACCGGAGATTGTGACCAAAGAAGTCGATGGCAAGCTGATGGAGCCGGTCGAGCATTTGACGATCGATGTGCCGGAAAACTTTGTCGGCGTGGTCATCGAAAAGCTTGGGCCGCGCAAGGGCGAGATGACGAAGATGCACAACCATGGTTACGGGCGCGTTCGGCTGGAGTTTCGTGTGCCGAGCCGTGGCCTGATCGGGCTGCGCAGCGAGATGCTGACGGAGACGCGTGGGACGATTGTGATGAATACGATCTTCGACGGGTATATTCCGCATCAAGGCGACATTCCGCAGCGTCCTACGGGGGCGCTGATTTCGGACCGTGCCGGCATGACCACGACCTATGCGCTCAACGGCTTGCAGGAGCGTGGGGTACTGATGCTGGGCGCGGGTGTTGAAGTCTATGAAGGCATGGTCATCGGCGAGCATAATCGCGACAACGACCTAGACGTCAACGTTGTCCGCGAAAAGAAACTGACGAATATGCGGGCATCGAGTGCGGATGAGGCGATCCGGCTGGTGCCATACAAGGCTTTCAATTTGGAGCAGGCTATTGAATTTATTGCTGAGGATGAGCTGGTTGAGGTAACTCCGAAGTCGTTGCGGCTGCGGAAGAAGATATTGCAGGCGAATCGGCGACCGCGGCGGCAGACTTCTTAGTTGCCAGTAGTCAGTGATCGGGCCTCGGATTTGCGCTTAAGGCTGAGGCGTTTCGAGTTGGTTTCATCGGGCAAAGGTTGGTTCTGGCAGTCGAGCGGCGTTCGATTGCGCTGTGTTAGTTTGAAGATTCAGGGTGGGGTGCGCTCTCGGGCATTTCATCCGAATGAAAAGCAATGCTTCAACAGCCAAACCTGTTTTCTACAGAAGCATCGAGCGGCCCGGCCAATGCAGAGCCGAAGCCGTTGACGAAGCTGCAGCAGCCCGCTCCAGTATGGTTGCAGCGGCTGGAGTTGTTCCTGCGCGTTGCGGTCCGGCTCTATCTGGGAATTTTCGTGCTGGTGCTGCCGTGGTGGCCTCGCTTCTGGGATGAGAACCCGGTTTTTGCGCTGTTGCCGAGGTTGGGCGAGCTGGCTTCATATGGTTCGGTGCGTGGCATCGTATCGGGATTTGGCCTGCTGAATCTTTGGATTGCCTTTCACGAAGCGCTCCATTATCGGGAGTCAGGCAAGTAGCTATGGCGGAGCAGGACGACTCCTCGTCGAAGCTCATGCCCGGACCACCTGAACCTTTAGGGCGGTCAGCTCTTGCGTATGAGAATGCTCGGTTTCTCAATAGCCCGGACGGGCGGATCATTCGTATTCTTTCGGAGTATTCCGAACCGCTGGCGCGGTTTCGGCGGGAGCGCATTCAGGATACTGTGGTGTTCTTTGGGTCGGCGCGGTTCGGTGCCCTGGATGAGGCGACAAGACAGCTGGAATTGGCGTCCGGAGCACTAGGGACGGAATTACTACGTAGCCAGGCCCAGGCCGCAGTCGAGATGGCCAGGTATTACGAAGACGCCCGGCGTCTGGCCTTCCTGCTGACTCAATGGAGCTTGTCACTGAAGTCGCGACGCCATCGCTTCGTCGTCACTTCGGGTGGCGGCGGTGGAATCATGGAGGCGGCGAATCGCGGAGCTTATGAAGCTGGGGGCAAGACGATTGGACTGAATATCCGGCTGCCGTTTGAACATTCTCCCAACCCATATATCACTCCTTCGCTGAACTTTGAATTCCACTATTTCTTTATGCGGAAGTACTGGTTCGCTTATATGTCGAAGGCGCTGGTGGTGTTTCCGGGTGGATTTGGGACGATCGATGAATTGTTCGAGCTTCTGACTCTAGCGCAGACCAAGAAGCTGAGCAAGCAAATGACGGTATTGATTTACGGGTCTTCCTTCTGGAAAGAGGTGATCAACCTCGACTTTCTGGAAAGAAACGGGGCAATCTCCCCTGGAGATCGCGATCTGCTGAAGCTGGTCGATACGCCAGAATCGGCCTTTGAAGTGCTGAAGGATGAGCTTACGCGCAATCATCTGAATTCCGGAGCGAAGGCAGGCAGCGAAGAGGAGGATGATGTGCTTCCGGGCCCGGAGATTGCTCATACACGCTGAGCCTACCGACCAAGGGAGATCAGAAGTCGAATTTTCTAGTTTCCCTCAGGCGATGGTTGTGGACCGGTGAATGGTGCGCAGCAGGGCTTTTCGACGGGGGTGAATTCCATGTATTCGAGCCGGGTTTCGTCGGGGTCGAAGTCGTTGAATTGCCATTTGCCGTCTTTGCCGATCTGGGGGCCGCTGTGTTCGGGGGTAATGCGATTTTCGCTCTTGAGCGTCGCGACCGCTGCCGACATGCTGACGACACCAATGGAAAGGTGATTCAGAACACCGAGCTGTTTCTGGCTAATGGAGGCTGGTACCCCAGAGCCGGAGGGACCACTGGTAAGCATATATTCGAGCCAATCGGTGCCGTCGGGAACCTGCATCGCGACCCAGTCGGTCTTGTCCGGTTGCATGCCTCCGTGCCAGTACAGGCGAAAACCGAGGATGTCGCGGTAGAAGCGATCGGCGGCGGCGCGATCGCGGACCAGCATGCCAATGTGGATGACGTGATGGCCGACAAGGCTGGCCTGCGACATGGCTCCGTGGGCAGTGAGCGAGACTGAGATCGGTTCGAGGAATTGGACGCTGTTTCCTTCAAAGTCTTTGACCTCGAACCACCGAGTTCCGGACTTGAATTTCATGACTGGCGCAGGTGCGGCCACACCTTTAGCAATAAGATAGCGGCGCAGGCCATCGGCATCCGTGGTGGTGAAGGCGATATGGTCGAGCCGATCGTTCCCGGCGGATGGCGGTATGGGGAGGACCTCGACGAACTGAGAGCTATCGACGAAGTAGTCGGTGCCCTGGCCGGTCAGCGAAGTGGGGAATCTGACGCAGCCGACAGTCCTCATGTAATAGTCGTTGGTTTTGGATAGGTCGCTGGCATAGACGGCGAGGTGCGAAATCCCGGTGATTTTAGGCCGGGCCGGAGTGCCCTGTGCCACGGCAGTCAGCGGTAACAAATATAGAGAGTATAGAGAGCAAAGCAGGCGTAGCGAAATTTTCATGAATCCTCCGTGAATTCCTGTGAACTACTGAGATTACTACCGCCGCGGTTTGAATAGCGAACCGGCAGGGGCTGGAATCCGTATTATCGGTTTAGAGCATTTCCCGCATTACTTGAAACCTCTAACGGGGGCTATGTTGGCCTTTTCTTAAGGAAAAGGCCAGCCGAGCGTGTTTCGTTGGTCTACAGCCATACGGGAACTACTCTAGTATGAAGACGATCCGCCTATGAGATCTTCGCGCTATTCGACATTGCTACGAATCCTGCTTGGTTTGGTGGCGCTCTACGGGATCGCATTTTGGGTCGCGGACACCCGCGACCGATTTGCGCTGAACCTGCATCCGGACCGGCTTGCCCGGGACCCATTTCGCATGGACGCGGACACCCGCGTCCTCAAGAGCGTGGAGCCCGAAGCTGAACGTGCGGGGCTGGCGAAAGGCGATGTCGTCGAATCGCTGAACGGAGCGCCATACACCGGAGTGATGCAATGGGCGAATATCGGCAATCCATCCGCACCGGGGGACGTGATGACGGTTGGCTTCCGCCGCCCGGACGGCTCGACCGGGTCCGCCGACATCACCCTTGTCTCCCATCCTCCGAATCCGAACAACGGGCTGGCTTCGACCTGGCGCGACTTCGCGCTCTGGGGTTTGCTGCCCCTGCTCTGCATGTTGATCGGCTATTGGGTGGTCTTTGCGCGACCCGCCGAACCGAATGCGTGGCTACTCCTGGTGTTGCTGCTTTTTCCCGGAGCGATATTCGCCTTAGGAACAGGTTTGGCGACCGGAGCGGCCCTCGTCTTCCGCGGCGTGTATTACGAGCTGCTGCAGAATTTCGCGATTCTTGCCCTGGTGCCCTTCGCTATCTACTTTCCCGAGCGATCGCGGATCGACATCAAGCTGCCGTGGCTAAAATGGGCCATTCTGGGGCCTGGAATTGCGTGCGGGGTGCTCGAATTCCGGCAGTTGTTCGGCCAGTATTTTTGGGGCGGCAATCCGCCTGCTTTTATCCAGTTCATGAAGTGGGTCGATCGCATCGACAACTTCATCGCTCTTACCTGCGCGATCTTTTATGTGGTTGTCATGACCGACAAGCTGCGATCGGCGTCGACCGAGGATGCGAAACGGCGCTTGCGGGTGTTGCTGGTGGGTACCGGCATTGGCATGGGAGCGTTGATCCTGGTTTTTGTTGTGCTGCCCGATCTTGGCTATTCGCCAAATATACGGCCACACCTTTGGGTCGCCATAGCCGGCTCGACAGTGTTCATGATCGCGCCGCTCACTCTGGCCTATGTGGTGCTGGTGCAGCGGGCGATGGATGTCGGCATCCTGATCCGCCAGGGAACGAAGTACGCTCTGGCCCGGGCAACGATCTGGGCGGTGCAGTTCATTCTGATTGCGGTGGCCACCTACAAGCTGCTCGTTCCTTTGCTCACGAAAAAGGAGATACCGCAGGACCAGCTTTGGCAGGCGGCCCTCTTCATTTTTTTGTTCTTCCTGGTGCGCTTCGTCTTCAGTAAGCGAACGAGCAATTGGCTGGACAAAAAATTCTTTCGCGAGGCATACGACTCGGAGAGGGTGCTGAATGAGCTTTCGGATGAAGTTCGCAAATATACGGAGAGCGGGCCGCTGCTGAAGACGGTGGCGAAGTGCGTGGCCGAGACACTGCATGTGACGCAGATCGGGATGCTGCTTCGAGAGGGCCCGAAGTTCTGCGTAGCGGAGGCAGTTGGGGCATTTCCTGGGAATACAGGCAAATTTGTGCTCGCGGCGAACTCTTCGACGATCCGGAACCTGGCGAACACGAACGCGGCCGCTCAGCTTTATCGCGAAGACCCTGACGCCTGGTACTTGATGGCCGATGAGACAGAGCGGCAGACACTGGACGATCTCGGGACGGAGTTGCTGCTTCCCTTGCCTGGCCGGAATCGGCTGATGGGTGTAATGGCCTTGGGACCGAAGCAGTCGGAGGCGGCTTATTCAAAGTCGGACCTGCACTTGCTGCAGGTACTGGCGACGCAGACCGGGATGGCGCTCGAGGTGAGCGAGTTGGCGCACTCGCTGGCCAACGAGGCGGCGCAACGGGAGCGGGTGAACCGGGAGATTGAGATTGCTCGGGAAGTGCAAGAGCGGCTGTTTCCGCAGGAGATGCCGTTGCTTACGAAGGGTAGCGTGGCCGGACATTGCCGACCAGCGCAGGGGGTGGGCGGCGATTATTACGATGTGTTTCCGCTGCAGGATGGGCGGCTTGGGCTGGCTATTGGGGATGTGTCGGGTAAAGGGATTTCGGCGGCGCTGCTGATGGCGAGCTTGCGGGCTTCGCTGCGGGGGGTGACGCTGGATAACCCTCGTGACTTTGCCAAACTTATGGACAAGGTGAACCGGCTGGTTTATGAAGCGTCGGCGGACAATCGCTATGCGACCTTTTTCTTTGGCGCGCTGGATCCGGAAACGCTGGTGCTGGAGTGCGTCAATGCGGGACACAATGCTCCGCTGGTTTTGCGGCAGAAGCCGGAGGGCGGGGCGGAAATTCTGCGGCTTGAAGCGGATGGGCCGGTGGTTGGCCTTCTACCTTTTGCGCCTTACACCGAACAGAGCCTGCAACTGAAACCTGGCGACCTCGTGGTCACCTATACCGATGGCATCAGCGAGGCGATGACCCGGAAGGATGAAGAGTGGGGCGAGGAGCGGATGATGGTTGCCGCAGCGGCTGCGCGGGAAGGCTCTGCCGAGGAAGTGCTGAAGGCGATTTTTGATGATGCGGATGTGTTTACCGATGGCGCTCCGCAGCATGACGATATGACTTTACTGATTTTGAAGCTGGATCCTGTTGTGGCTGGTGTTGTTTCGGGGACGGCTATGGTCGCCTCCAGTTGATTTGCAAAGATCGCGCCGGGTTCCCTACTCTAATTCAATGAGTCAAGAGCTTTGGACGGCAGTTGAGCGGTACTTCGTGGATAGCGTTATTTCTTCCGACCCCGTTCAAGTCGAAACGATTCGGGCGAATGCGGCGGCTGGTCTCCCGGGGATCGATGTTGCTCCTACAGAGGGCAAATTTCTTTATCTTCTGGCGAAGATTCGGGGAGCGAAGCGCATTCTTGAAATTGGGACGCTGGGTGGCTATAGCACTATCTGGCTGGCTCGGGCTTTGCCTGCCGATGGAACGCTGGTGACCCTGGAAGTGAATGCCAAGCATGCTGAAGTTGCCGCTGCGAATCTTCTTCGGGCTGGTTTTTCTTCGGTGGTCGATATTCGGCTGGGTCCGGCTTTTGATTCGTTGGAGAAGCTGGTGGACGAGGGAGCTGGGCCATTCGACTTCATCTTCATTGATGCGGATAAGGCTAATATTCCGGGGTATCTTGAA
>Ga0302324_100010100_pt1 | contig 19611 bp, 22 predicted proteins | sample Palsa_T0_1_FD_201949 | JGI IMG/M metagenome (GOLD analysis project Ga0302324, IMG submission 201949) | Peat permafrost microbial communities from Stordalen Mire near Abisko, Sweden - Palsa_T0_1 | ecosystem: Environmental > Terrestrial > Soil > Palsa > Peat permafrost | place: Sweden: Abisko...
CCGCCAGGGTATGACCAGGACCCCTGGATGGCTCCGTATTCAAGACCCGGGTACGGCCCAAAGCCAAACTAGGGCTGACCTCACGAGCGGGACGCAGCGACGAGCTGGCGTCCCGCTTCTCGTTCCGACAGCCGGGCCGCCCGCGATCGGCGGTCCCCTCGCGCGTTGGCTTCAAACTTGCTGGGAACGACCAAGACAATGAGGAGCCGCCCAAATGAGTTGGTCGGTGAGCCGGGTGATACAAACCGGCGGCAGGCTCGGCTACGGTTTTTCTGTCGTTGCCCCGCACCGCGAACCGCTTCTTACCCTAGCCTTCAAAACCGCGGCGGAGGCAGAGCGCGCCCGTGCCATTCTTGAGGCGGAGCTGGCCACCGTTCAATTGCTGGAGCCGGGGCCGAATCCGTCGAGTTCCGCGGCCGTGAACGACAATTGAGAGCCGGGGTACCCACCCCTATAAGAAGGCAATATGTGATCTACACGTTATTCCAAGTTGGCCGGGATACCTGTTGGGATGCCGCGATGGGCATTCGGACCATGCAGCGCGGACGCAAGCACAACAGCATCTCGGTGCGGCAGTCCTTTGACACTAGGAACGAAGCCGTGCAATGGCTTCTTGGGCTGGCCATTGAGTTGAACGCGCCGTCTCTGCCGAAGACCGTCCGTGCTATCCCGGTGCCATTGCGTCTCGGCGGCCCGAGACCTGAGAGGACACCTTGATCAATCCAAAGAAAGGGCCGCTAACCGTTGCCGGCGCAGCCCAAGTTTTCCCAACCGGAGATCATGCAGGGGAAACATGATCAGCCCATCTATCAAACGCCGAGAGATGGCAGAGGTTCAGTGCGGCGCGCTCGGCGCAGGATCGGAACCGCCTACCGCGAATGCCCAAGATTGACCTGACGGAGGAGGAATGCAACGCGCTCGTCTCATTGGCCCGCGAGTACGTCCGCACCCAGCGCTACTCATTGGCGCCACGCCTCGCGCCGCTGAAATCCGCACTGCTGAAGCTGGCGCCGGCCGATGAGCTGCCGGAGCCGCCGAAAGGGCCGAGGAAGGCTAAGCGCCGATAAAGCCGTCGCCGATCACCTGATGCCGAGGTGGTCGAGTAGGCTCTCGACGAGAGATGGCGGGAGGTGGGGACGCGAGAGGACGGTCATTGAGGCTGTACATCGCGCTTATAGCCACGAGCCACCTGACGCCCCCTTCCGTCAAGAATGACATATCCAATGGATTGTGGATCTTGGGGCTGTTTGATTACGGCCCTAGCGCGTTCCAGCGCGTTATCCAACTCTTTGACATCGACACTTTCAACGTAAAGCATTTGATCGAAGGGGCCGAAATACTGAATCGTATATTCCATGCGCCGAGGTTAGCTCTGTGGGGCATCCGTCAGCATCGCGTGATCGCCGGCAGCGGGTTAATCGGGAGGTGGTCGTTACTCGGACATCAGTCGGACATAATTTCATGCCCGTTGTGGAAATAGCCAGTAAGTAATTGATTATGGTGGGTGCAGTAGGACTCGAACCTACGACCCGCTGATTAAGAGTAGGCTCGCACGACGCGACGCGAGACGACGTGAGTATCGCGGACCCGACAAAATTCGTTGATTTCCAAATCATTTTCGATATACCCGCTGACATAGCACGGCGTGATGCGACAGGAAGTGTCGTTTCACGGGGTCCGCTGCGGGTCCGCTAACAGGTCCGCCAGCGACATAAGCGGGTAGGGCCATGAGGCTGACGGAACGCGAGATCGACAAACTACAATGTCCTCCCGGCAAGCGTGACAGGCTCATATTCGACGACGTTCAAAAGGGGCTGGCGGTTCGCGTCACCGCGACCGGAAGCAAGACCTTCCTAGCACAGTACACGATCGCCGGTCGCAAGCGGCGTGTGCCGCTCGGATCATGTTCGGCAATCTCCCTCGCCAAGGCCCGTGAGGCCTGCGAGGGCGTGATGGGCAATCGGGCGCACGGGATCGACACAGCCGCGGAACGGAAGGCGAGGGCCGCCGCCGAGCGCGCTGCAGCCGCACGAGAGCGCTTAACTCTCGCCGTGCTCGTCGATACATGGCGCGCGCTTCACCTCGTGCAACGCCGTGCCCGGTACGCCAAGGAGGCGGTGCGCGCGCTTCGCCACGCGTTTCCGCGGCAATGGGACCAGCCGGCCGAGTCCCTTGATCGAGGCACCGTGGTGCGCGCGCTCGACGCGATGGCGAAGACGGGACGCGTCTCGATCGCCGGCCGAACGGTTGCCTATGGGCGGGCGTGCTTTCAATGGGCGCTGAAGCGGGGAACGGTCGAGGTCAATCCGTTTTCCGCTCTCCCAGCACTGGGCGCGCGACCGAAACGCGAGCGCGTGCTGTCGGATGATGAACTTGCGAAGATTTGGCGGGCAGCGGCAGCGATACTGACACCTTTCGGGCCAATCGTCCGGTTTTTGATCCTGACCGGCCAGCGGCGCGAGGAAGTTGCTGGCATGACATGGGCGGAGCTCAGCGAGGATCGCTCTACATGGACCATCGCGGCCGACAGAGCGAAGAACGGCAAGCCCCACATCGTACCGCTCGCCGAGCCGGCGCGGGCGTTGCTGAGCTCGCTACCGGAGGCCGGTGATCTGGTTATTCCAGGCGATCGGCCGCCGGCGCCGTTCAGCGGATGGAGCAAGGCGAAAGTGCGGCTCGACGCCGCCGCCGGCGTAGACGATTGGGTCTTGCATGATCTCCGCCGCACGGTGGCGACCGGGTTACAGCGCCTCGGCGTTCGGCTAGAGGTCACAGAGGCGGTTCTCGGCCACATTTCCGGCAGCCGAGCCGGAATCGTGGGCATCTACCAGCGGCACGATTGGGCTACCGAAAAGCGCGCCGCACTCGAAGCGTGGGCTACTCACGTCGAGCGTCTGGCCGACGGACGAGCAGCCACCTCCAACGTCGTCGCGTTAGCCGCAGGCTAAGGCGATGGACGATCCGATTTTGCGAGCGTTATTGAAGCGCACCGAACCGAAGCTTGAGCCTTGGATCAGCCTTTCGGGTGCCAGGGATGACCCTGGAGCGCTGCGAATGTATTTCAGTCCCGACTTCGAACATCTCGTGCCGGCGTACTGGTTTTCGTGGGCGCGCGCATGGGTTGGCGCCCGCGAGGCGCTCGACTCTGGTGACGATGAGACAATCGCTGAAACGACAAAATTCTGGTTACGGTTCGAGCATTCGGCTGACATGGCGGCAGCGCGGGAGGCTGCTGACGCTCTCCCTCGCGAGCGCGGCAAGAAGGGAAGCAAGCCTCAAACGGCAGCTGCCGATGCGGCGTGGGCGCCCTACCAAGCCCTCTATTGGGAATTCCGCGAGAGCATGTCCGAGCGACGCGCCCGCGCGAAAATCAAATCGCGCATGAACCACGATGACTTCAAATTGCCGGCCACCGGGAAACCGCCGAGTGCGAAAAGCATTTGTCAGCGAATCCGAGATTTTTCGGAACCCAGCAGCTGAGTTCCCTATTGGTTTTCCCCTTCCTTCTGAATTCGTGTCACCTCCATTCGCGTCAGTGAGTGAGAGGTTATGAAATGCGAGTTCTTTCCTATGACGAGTGCGCCGAACGGGCGGGCTGCGTGCGTCGCACGTTCGAGCGGGAAATCGCCGAGGGCAGAGGCCCCGCGATAATCGAAATCTCCACGCGGCGCCGTGGAGTTCTGGAACATGATTTCGAAAGTTGGCTGCTCGCGCGCCGTCGACCGGCGCCGGGCTCGCCGGAGACAATCGTGACATAGCACGGTCGGGGACGGCCACCAAAGACGCTGACGCCATCGTATATTGAGCCGGTCGCCGAGGATGTCTGATGCGTACGCATCATGCGTGCGCCGGGCCCGACGGTCGCAAGCGTGCTCCGGGCGGTGCCGATCTCTTCGCTCTGTGGAAGGCATTGGAACCCGCCGCTCGCAAGGTCGCGTTTGGCTGGACACTGTTCGCACGCGCCGAGGCAACCCCAGAAGGCTGTGCTGATGACGTTGCCCCATTCTGCGCTGCCGTGCGGCTCGCCGGTGCTGACGCGATCAACGAGTTCCTCCGCCTTTCCGGCTCGAAGTCCCGCCTTGAGCTTCGCAACAAGGTCTCGCGATGAGCCGCAAGAAGGGCAGGAAGAGTCCCGGCTCCCGATACGTGGGCCTGCCGCACTACATGCTCGATTGTCCTGCGTTTAAGACGCTGCCGGGCGATGCCTTGAAATTGCTGATCTACATCTGGAAGCGGCACAACGGCGTGAACAACGGCGAGATTACCTTCGCCGTCCGTGAGGCCGGGGAAGGCGGCATCGGCATCTCAAAAAGCGTCGCGGCCCGTATGCTCGAGGTTCTGATTGAGCGCGGATTTCTGGTGATCGTGCGCAATTCGGGCTTCAACGTGAAGACTAAGCTGGCGCGAAGCTGGCGGCTCACCGCTGAGCCGTACAGGGATAAACCAGGCACGAAAGACTTCATGCGCTGGAAGCCGTCTCAAAAGAGCGCGGGCGCGGCGAAACCCGCTGATGCGCCACCCGCTGATGCACCGACCGATCTGACGGGAAACCATAGTCCCGCTGGAGGGACTGAAAACCCAGCGACCGGGGCGGACGAAGACGACGCAGATGGTACCGACGAAAATTTAAAACACAGTCCCTGTGGAGGGACACACAGTCCCTGTGGAGGGACAAGCGCAACAATATTACCCGTATTGGTCCCTGTGGAGGGACTGAACGGTCAAAAATGCTTCGTTTTCAGTCCCGCTGCAGGGACACTTATAAGGTTACCATGGGAGGGGAGAAGCGCAGACGACCCGGCGGCCGGCCAGGACGGGGGTACGGATGGCGCATCACACCCCAGCACTGAGCACGTCATCGAAGTGCCGGATAACGATCCGCGGCTCGTCGAAAGAACCCTCCCGCAGCCAAAGCCGACCCCAAAAAAAATAGCCTCACGCCCGCGAAAAATACGCGGCTTGGAAGCCGAGCTGGGCGGCGCGCAAGAAACTCGACTTGATTTATCCGGGCGGCGGCGTCGCTGCGCTCGCCGATTGGCGCTAGGCGGTAAAGACGGGCCGTGAGGATCCCTTCACCAACTTCGAATCGTGGGTCGCCGGACGGATCAAAGAAGCGGAAGCCGAAGCCGAAGCCACCCGACGCGCCACCCGAGACAATTCCACCGTCCATTGAGGGGAACCCATGACCGGCGACAAGCGGATTATCGACGAGGTTGCGGCAGCGATTTACGAGACCGAGGGGCGACGTCCGGCGCCGATCTGGCAGAACGCCAGCAGTGACGTGCGGCAGTGGGTGCGCACCCAGGCCAAGAGCGCGATCGCGGCAGTAAGGGCGGAGACCGGGGTGAGCGAGCGGTGCGCATCGAAGCCGAGGCTGCGAAATGATTGGCCATGCACGACGCTAAGTGTTGGCTCGCGCTCTACCGCGGCTATCGAGATCTTCGGCAACGGCTGGTTCATCTCCATCGGCTCGGCCTGCCCGGTTTCAGCGACGAAGCGCTCGCCGGTTTCGATCGGCACATCGGCGACCTGCTGATCGTGCAGCAACTCGACGCCCATGAGGCGACGCCGCCGTGAGCACTCACGGCACGCCGGCATCGATGCCGCAGAGTCGACCGGGATAGGGGTCGACACCGTGGAAAGCTCAGCTTTGAAAACCGCTTGCCAGCACCGCTCGCGCTCCCGCGAAATTGGCATCGGGGGGGCCCGCCACGCGTTTTCCTTAAAATCGGATTTTAAAACCGAGTTGCCTCAGTGCGTTGAGCCTCGGCCGCCGACAATTCCGACGCCACCAATCGGTCAATTTCGGGCTGAAATTACATTAAATCATGCGCTAAAAAGCGTCGGCAGCTCTCTTTTTTGAAATTTTTAGCCAAGTGCTCGAGAAACTTGCGAACGAACCGCCTGGCGCTAGGTCCGCTCTTTCGCGATGGTCTGCGAAGGAGCGGATAGCGGACCGTCCCTTTCTAGGTTTCTGTCTTCGCCTTTGCGCCGAAAGCGGTCTTGCAAGGTGACCCGATGCTGACCGCGGGTGGGGCAGTTTGCGCACTCCGCTTCCCCTCCCGGACGCGGCCCCGGTTGGCAGGCGCAGCGAGCACCTCCAGGGTTGATCGATCGCGCGTCCGGTGTGCCCTGGCCCAGCTGGTTTTGCGCTAACGCCTGACCTTCGGCCTGCTCGGTCTGCTCAGTAATACACTGACCGCCCAGCCCCGCCACTTGCCGCGACTAGCTCGCCGGAGACCGACCACGCCTTTTCCGAGGCCAGGAAGACTGCAACGAACGCGACCTCCGAAGCGTCCACCATGCGGCAAATGGCATTGCCGCGCGGCGAGTCCGGAGCGAAGTCCCGCCGCTCCGCTTCTTCCGGGGATACGCTCAGCTGGGCGGCACGGGCGGCGAGTAGGCTCGGCGTGCGCTCGGTGCGGGTCGTGCCGGGATGGATGCAATTGACCGTGATCCCATGACGGCCCAGCTGGACCGCCAGCGTTTTTGTCATGTGCACCAGGCCGGCGTTGCGGGCACCGCCGCTGAGATTGCCGGCGTTGCGGGCGTTGCCGCCGCTGATGTTGATGATGCGGCCCCAGCCCGCCGTTTTCATGAACGGGATGACCGCGCGGGAACAACGCAGCGCCCCCACGTACTTCACATTGAAATCCTCAATCAAATCCTCGTCGACAACGGTTTCGATCGGGCCGGTCGCGGTGGTCGAGCCCCCTGGCGCGGACCCGCTGTTAACCAGGATGTGCAGCCCGTCCAGCTGCTGCGCCGCCTCGGCGACCATGCGGTCCACCTGCTCCTTGCTCGTGACATCGGCTGCAAGGGGAACGATGCGCCGGTTCGTCTCGGCCGCCAACTCTCGCGCCGTCGCCTCCAGATCCGCCTTGTTCCGGGCCACGATCGCCACATCGACCCCTTCGCGAGCCAATTCCCGCGCGATGGCTTTGCCAATGCCCCGACTGCCGCCGGTCACGATCGCATGCTTGTCCTGCAATCCGAGGTCCATGGCATTTTCTCCCTTGTTCGAGTGCCGCGATTCTGTTGATCCACTGCCATTGTTCTCTGCGAGGGAACGTGGCGCAAGGCGCCGGGTATGAGGTTGATGACCTCAGGCGGGAGACTACAGGGTTTTGCGCCTGCGGCGCCGATGAGGGGCGTCCGCAATGACGGCAATGGGGCAACTTGCGACGCCGCTAACCCGACCGAAGCTGCCCGGGTGGTGGCTCCCAGCCGAAGACGCTGCGGCCCCCATAGGCGTGCGAGTCTTCTCGCTCTCGTGCGATCAGCGCCGCCACCCCGAGCCCGGTCGCCTGCCGCTCGAGGCGCCGCGCCTGATCGTTCGAGGCGCTTCAGCACGGCAAGTTCCTCGTCGCGCCCGAGGCGGGCCTTCTCGACCGCCGATTTCAGGATCTGGATTGTCTGGTCGTAGACCATGATTGGCACCGGATAGGGGTGCCGATCCTTGCCGCCATGCGCCAGCGAGAACCGCGCCGGGTCGGCGAAGCGATACGGCGCGCCATTGCTCCATCTCGGCAACCATCGCCAGCGATTGCACGGTCCGCGCGCCGTTGCTTACTCCGCCAAAGCGTGCTCGTGCGACGCTCTGTTCTCTTCGAAATTGGCGCGGTAGAGCGCGAATACTTCTTCGTGTCGCTTCAGCGCGTCGGGGCTGAATTCCCCTTCCGGCTGCGGCAGGATGTCGAAGTGGCCGCCGGTATTCTTGCCCCGGACCAGGGGCACTCGCATCCGCACCGAACTGATCGTACGGCAGTGAGCCGGGATATAGCTGGTCCCGATGCCGATGCGCCGATAATTGGTGCGGTTCGGCCCCGAACGATGCAGGCATAGCGTGTGATGTAGCGAGAAGCTGCCCGCCGGCACCTCCATCATCACGGTCTCGCTCTGGTCGAACTCGTCGGTGATCATCTGCCCGATGGCGTTGATGTTGTTTTTGAGACCCGATGCCTCATGGTGAAGCTGCCGGGCGGCTCCTCGCTCGGGCACCACCTCCATGCACCCTGCTTCCTCTGTCGCATCGGTCAGCGCGACCCAGCACGTGACGTGTTCGTGCGGCCGGATGCCGAAATAGGGCGAATCCTGGTGCCAGAGAGCAAAGGTAGGACTATCGGCGTCCTTGATGAAAAAAGTCGTGGTGAAGGCCCGAATGTCGGGACCGAGAATATCCTCGACGACATCGAGTATGCGCGGATGGCGGATAAGCTTGTCGACCCACGGCAAGAAGCAATAGGTGCCGGAGCGCCAGCGCTCCGGCATGTGATTGACCGGGCCGCCAAGCCATCCTTCGTAACGCGCGAGGCCCGTGCGGCACTCTTCCAGATCGGCGGGGCTTAGTGCTGCGTGCGGAAAAGAAAAACCGTCGCGGTGGTAAGCGTCGATTTGTGCCTGGCTCAGCATGACAACCTCCCGGTAGGCCCGTTCACGGATCGCGGCCGTTTCCGCGCCCAAGTCGATGCACCCTGGGCCTCCGATGCCGCTCCTGACGCAAGGGCAATGCCAAGACAACCTAGCATCAGGCCGGGATCGAACAGGACGCCGATCCGACGAGGATTTTTTCGCCGTCGACGCGGCAGCACCAAACGTCGAGACCTATTCGGACCTGCGGTCCCGCGGATTCGAGTGTGGTGATCTGGATGATCGGTTGGATGATTTCGACGGCCATGACAGGGCGCGGGTATCTAACCTGCAGCGTCCCCCTCGCGACCCAACTCTTGCGAAAGACGTCGCAAAGCAGCTCGACGAGATATCCCTCGAGCCGCAATCCCGATGCAATCGGCGCTGGGAGCCCTGCCTCCGCAGCCTTGTCGAGGTCGGTGTGAAGATGATGGGCCGGCCAGCCAGGCGCTCCGAAGGGGCCGCCGGGGAATGCCAGAATCCGTGCCGCCGAGAGTTTGCGTGCCGGACCCTCGAACTGTGATCCGATTTCGATTGGCCTCGTCACCGGCTTTCCGATCATGAATAACGCTGTCTCGGCTGGGCGACTCCCAAAGGGTAGGACGCGTGTCGCACGATGCCAAGTTCGGCGGCGGTTTGTCGCCTGAAGAGCCGCCTTCATGGCATGGCTCTTGCTGAATTTTTCAGCAGAAGCAGAGGATGGACAAGTCGTCCCATGAAAAGGCGCAAGAGCACGTTCCACCGATCGCTCTCGGTCCCGGTGTTAGTCGCCGTGCTGTGCCTGGGGACCGACGTACAGGCGCAGTCGCCTGCGCCGAGCGGCGGTTCACCGCAAGCAATCCCGGTCGGGGCGTCCCTGACCCTCGCTCCCTACTCGTTCGTCAACGAGAACAACGAGAATGTCGGCTATGAGCTGGACGTTCTGCGCGAAGCTGCCAAGCGGATGGGGGATCAGTTTGACGTCATCCGGACGCCGTTCGCGCAAATGTTTGCGTCGCTCAACGGTGGCCTCATCCGCATCGCGGCGTCGGGCATTCTGATGACCTGCGAGCGGCTCAAGAACCCCACCACGGTCGGGCGGTTCAGCCTACCGACCTTTGCCAATGGACTGGTCATCACCACGCGCACCGAACTTGCAGACAAGGTCTGGTCGTTCGCCGACCTCGCGGGCAAGAAAATCGGTGTGGAAAATGTCGGCACGATGCCGGATCGGTACGTTACCGAGGCGCAGAAGACGACCAATTTCGAGAAGGTTGTGTTTGCCGATAACCCATCGGAGTTTCTCGCGCTGGAAGAAGGGCGGATCGACGCCGTGGCACAAGCCGAGGCACCGACGCTGTGGCAGACGCGTGGCAATCCGCGGGTAAAAATTGCCACGCGCGTGCCGGGAACGACCCTGCCGGTGGGATTTGTCTTTAAGCAGGACGATCCGCTGCGCGCCCAGTTCAACACCGTCCTCGATGCAATGAAGACGGATGGCACGATGACTAAGATCTACCATACCTGGTTTGAGGTAGACCCGCCGGCCGACAGCCCGGCAAATCATGTCGTTCCGGAAGTGACGCCGGCGTCGCAAGGCTGCTCGTGACGAGTCGCGCCAGCTGATCGCGTTGATGGACCGATTCCTGCATTTCTTCGATCCAAGGCAGGTATGGGAGCATTGCGATCTTCTTGCAACCGGCATGTTTGTCACCCTGCAGCTGGCGACACTCACGTTCTTCTTGGCGATCGTTCCGGGACTGTTGATCGCTCTGGCGCGGCGGCTTGGGCCGCGCTGGCTGGCACTGCCGCTCGGTGCCATGGTCAACCTCGTCCGCTGTGTCCCGACGCTCCTTACCGTCGTTTTCATATACCTCGCGCTGCCCTTCGCCGGCATTACGCTCAGCGCATTCGCCTCAGTGCTGCTGGGCACGACGTTCATGCAGGTAGTCTTTTTTTCCGAGGCATTTCGCGGTGCACTGGCCTCAGTCGGAAAAGGCCAATTCGACGCCGCTTATGCCTGCGGGCTGCGCACGACCACGGTCCTGCGCCGGGTGATTTTGCCCCAGGCGGCGCTTGTTGCCGCGCCGGCCTTTGCTTCGAGCCTCGTTCTCCTCGTGCAGAACACCTCGATCGCCTCGGCGGTCGCGGTCAACGATATGATCGGCACCGCGCTCAACATCCAAACCAACTACGGAGATCCGGCGCCGCTGGTCGCGGCCGGGATCGGATACCTCGTGCTAATCGTGCCGCTAGTGCGCCTGACGCGGCGCTGGGAGCGGCGCATGGCGATGGCCCTCTGACCTCGTCGCCGCAATGACCTCCCATTTCTTCAATCTCGCGGTGTTCTGGCGGGTCCGTCTTCTCCTGCTACAGGGCGCGGTCGGCACCGCGAAACTGGCTTTCGTGGCCTTGGCCATTGCGCTATCGATCGGGATCGTCGTGTTCGCCGCACAGCTGGGCCCGTGGCGTCCCCTACGATGGGCTGCAGAGTGGTTCATCGACCTGATGCGCGCGTTTCCCGTCTTGGTCTTTCTGGTGCTCACCTATTACCTGTTCCTGCCGCTGTTGCAGGTCAGGATCGACCCGTTCGCGGCCGCGGCAGTCGCATTTGGCCTAAAGCATGGCGCGTACTTCGCCGAGATCTACCGCTCGGCTTGGCTGGCGGTCGAGCGCGGTCAGATCCAAGCCGCTGCGTCGCTGGGACTGCGGAGCTGGCGGATCGCTCAGCTTGTAGTGATCCCGCAGGCAGCGCTCGTCATCTTGCCACCGCTCTTCAATCAGATTGCCTTTCTGGTGCGCGACATGCCGTTCGCCTTTGTCATCGGCTATTTCGAATTGCTGACGAGCGCGCGCGCCGCGGAGGTGCTGGTCAGGAATTCAACGCCTCTCGTCGCTGCGATCCTTATCTACATCCTGGCTCTTCTCTTGCTGCAGTGGCTGGGCGGCCGGATCGAGGAATTCAGCCGGCGGCGCCTGGAGGCGTAAGCGCTGTGCTCCGGCCGGTTCTCAGCCTCGCAAATATCTGCAAAAGCTTTGGTGGTCAGCCCATCCTGCGCGGCATCAGCTTTGATGTGCCTAGTGGCCAGGTCCTTGCGGTCATCGGGCCGTCCGGCGGCGGGAAATCGACTCTGCTGCGCTGCATCAATCTTCTTGAGGCGCCGGACGAGGGCATCGTCAAGCTCGACGGCGAGACGCTGACGCGGGATTCCGCAGCGCGGCTCGCGGAGTTGCGTTCGCGGATCGGCATGGTGTTTCAGCTTTTCAACCTCTTCCCGCACCTAACGGCGCGGCAGAACGTATCCCTCGCGCTCAAGTATGCGCTGAAGCTGAAAGGCGATGAGGCCGATGCGCGGGCAGAGCAGACGCTTGCACGGGTCGGCCTCGCGCATAAGATCGATGCCTATCCGCGACATCTCTCCGGCGGCCAGCAGCAGCGCGTGGCAATTGCCCGGGCACTCGTCATGCGGCCGCGCCTGATGCTGTTCGACGAGCCGACCTCTGCCCTCGACGCCGAGATGGTGGCAGAAGTGCTGCAGGTCATGCGTGATGTCGTTGCCGAGGGGATGACAATGGTCGTCGTCAGCCACGAGATGCGCTTTGTGCGCAGTGCCGCGGACCGGATCCTCTTTATCGCCGAAGGAGAGGTGGTCGAAGACCGCCCGGCGCGAGAATTTCTCGACGACCCCGTGGAAGAGCGGTCCCGCCGCTTTGTCGCGGCGATAGAATGACAGTTCGTGCGGCAAATACGATCTCGCCACGACAGTGGGGGCAAGATGGGCAAATTTGCACATGAGCTGGCGCCTGGCGACGTCTACGAGCCGCTTCTTGTGACTGTTACGCCCGAACTGAACCAGCAGATCCTCTTCGCCCAGGAACAGTACAGCATGGTTTACATCGAGAGCGAAGAGCCTCACGGCGCGCTGGTATGTCCCGCGCTACTCCTTCAATTGTCTGCCAACACCAAATCCCCGAGCTTCCAGTTAGCTCCTGGCACCGGCTCGATTTTGGCGGAAGCGACTACTCGGTTTCACGCGCCCGCCCGCGTCGGTCGCCGCCTGCGCGTTTCGTGGCGCGCGACCAGCGTACGAGAAGCGCAAGCGGAGCTATTATGTCATGGAAGGCGAAATGCACGACGACGAAGACGGTCGGCCGATCATGACCGCGATCTGCATCTCACCTTCACCACGGCCAAATGACGGCGGCCTCACCAAATATCGGACAGGCATCCGCCCCGCCGCTGCTCTTCGGTGCCATCTGCCCAGCCCAGGGAACCGCCGCCGGCCTCGTTTTGAAAATTGATCCCGTGCGGCGTTCTGGGCCATGGCAGCTCGGCAATTAAAGCCGACCCTTCGTAGTCGCCCCGGAGCGATCTGCCAAAAGCAGCTCCGCTGTTGTCTCTTCATGCCGCGAGGACCTGCCATTCGATCTCAGGTCAGCAAACCGCGAGGTCGGGTGGTAAGCGGCTATCCAACACCTGCCAGGTAGGAAGAGGGGTTGTTCCCTGGCATGACGCGTGCACGCCCCGAAATCGGCGAAGAGCCGAGGATAAAACGGGACGAAAGGGGGAGTATGTTTTTACGCGATCACTGGTACGCGGCAGGATTTTCTGATGAGGTCGGCCGGTCGCTGCTCGATCGCAAATTTCTCGGCGAGGATGTTCTCCTTTATCGTCGTGAAGACGGCGCGCCGGTAGCGCTGGAAAATCGCTGCGCGCATCGCCGTTTGCCGCTTTCGCTGGGTCGGCTCGTCGGCAATGCCGTGGAGTGCGGTTATCACGGCTTGGTTTATGACGCCACCGGCGCTTGCATCAAAGTTCCCGGTCAGTCGGTTGTGCCGGATGTCCGATTGCGCACCTATCCGGTGGTCGAGCGCCACCGCTATCTGTGGATCTGGATGGGTGATCCGGCGCGGGCCGATCCTAATTTGATCCCCGATTTCAGCCGCCTAGACAGCCTCGATGTCAGCCTGACGCGCATCGAGCTGAAGCCCGAGTGCCACATCCAGCTGGTGATCGACAATCTGCTCGATCTCTCGCACCTTGCCTATGTTCACAGCACGACCACCGGCAATGCGGCGGTGGCCGAAGACGCGATCGTCAAGACCGAAATCCACGGCGACGTCGTACAGGTGAAGCGATGGATCCGTAACGTCGAGCCGGCGCCGACTTTCGTTCAGTTCGGCGGCTATAACGGGCGAGTCAATCTGTGGCAGGTGTCGGAGTTCCGCGCACCGAGCTATATCCGGGTGAGCTACGGCTCGGCCCCGGTGGGTTCCCCGATGCCAGAGGGAGACGACATCTGGACCAAAGGCGATTGGGGGTTCCAGGTCTTTCACGGCCTCACCCCCGAGACGGAGCGCACGACCCACCAATTCCGTCACGTGGCGCACGACCGCGGCATCGGCGACCCCCAAGCGACTGCCGAATTCCACCGGCAATGCGATCAGATCATCCGCGAGGACTTGGCAATCTTCGCGGTGCAGCAGCGCACACTCGACGCTGAGGCCAATGGCGGGTCGCCGTCCACGGTCAATGCTCGGCTGGCGACCCATGCCGATGGCGGGCTGCTGCAAGCGCGCCGGATCAACGAGCGCCTGGCTCGCGCTGTCGGCGCGGCCAAAGGGGACGGGCCGGTCGGGTGAGCAGCCGATACATCACCGACGCCTGGTATGTCGCGGCATGGTCGGATGAGCTAGCCGAGGAGCCCCTGGCCCGCGTGCTCTTGGAGCAGCCCGTCGTGCTCTTCCGAAGGGCTGATGGCACGCCGGCCGCGCTCGAGGATCGCTGCATTCATCGTCGCCTTCCGCTATCGCTCGGCCGGGTCCGCGGCGACAGGATCGAATGCGGTTATCACGGCCTGCAATTTGAGGCGAGCGGGCAGTGCGCGCGGGTGCCTGGCCAGAGCGCAATCCCGCCGGGGGCGCAGGTGCGGAGTTATCCTGTCATCGAGCGTCATTGCTGCATCTGGGTCTGGACCGGCGATCCGGCCAATGCTGATCCGAGCACGATCCGCGACTTTCATTGGCTCGAAGAACCCGACTGCGCCGTCACCAAGCTGCACTTCCGGGTGCCCTGCCACTACCAGCTGATCGTTGACAACTTGCTAGATCTGTCGCATCTCGCCTATGTCCATGCCTCGACGGTTGGCAGCCCCGAATTGGCGGATAGCGCCAAGGTCAGCACCGACCGGTTGCCCGATGGCGTGCGCGTGTCGCGCTGGACCTTGGATGTGCCGCCGGCACGCACCTATCGGCAGTTCGGCAAATACGACGGCAACATTGACCGCTGGCAGATTTCGGAATTCCGCGCGCCTTGCACTTTCGTGATCGACAACGGATCGGCCAAGGCGGGGACGGGCGCGCCCGCAGGACGACGTGGCGAGCAGCGCTGGGGTTTCATCGTATACCACGGCATCACCCCGGAAGATGAGCGGACAACGAACTATTTCTGGGCGCTGGCCCATTCGATCGGCGCGGACGGCCCCGAGTCAATCGCCGAGTTTCACCGCCAGAGTCAGCAGGTCATCGGCGAGGATATCGCCGTCTTCGAGGCTCAGCAGCGGATGATCGAGCTCGATCCTGCGGCGCCGACCATCGATATCGGCTACGACGCCGGACCATTGCAAGCGCGCCGCCTGATCGACCGGCTGCTGGCACAGCAGATCGCGCTGCGGCGCGCATCGGCCTGAAAGGCGGATCATGTTGCTGCAGAACCAGTGGTACGTCGCGGCATTCGATGACGAGATCGGGCGGACGCCGCTTGCGCGCACGATCCTCGGCGAGGATCTGCTGCTGTTCCGCACTGAGGACGGCGCTCCAGCGGCGCTCGAGGATCGGTGCGCGCACCGCCGGTTGCCGCTGTCAGCCGGCCGGCTGATCGGCGACACGATCGAATGCGGCTATCACGGCCTTGTTTATGACGTCACCGGGCGCTGCATCAAAATCCCGGGTCAGGCCAATCGAACTGATGCGCCTGTGGTGCGCGCCTATCCGGTCGTCGAGCGGCACCGATTCGTTTACGTGTGGATAGGCGATCCGGCGCAGGCCGACCCGACGACCATCGTCACCTTTCCACGCCTCTCTGATCCGGCGAGCGGTGTCACCAAAGTGCGCTTGCATATCAAGGCCAATTACCTGCTGATCCTCGATAATCTGCTGGATCTGTCGCACATCGCCTATGTGCACAACTCGACGATCGGCAATGCCGCAGTCGCCGAGGAGGCCACCGTCAAGACCAAACGGGTCGGCAATTATGTGCGGGTTACCCGAGGGATGGACGCGGTGCCGGTGCCACGGACCTATGGCGAGTTCGGCCCGCATCGGGGGATTTTCGACCGGTGGCAGCTCTGCGAGTTTCGGCCGCCCGGCTATTTCTGGATCAACAACGGCTCCGCCGCCTGCGGCTGGCGCCCGCCAGACGGCGGCGACCGCATCGAAACCCAGGGCGAATGGGGTTTCGAGGTCTATCATGGCATTACGCCGGAGACCGCGACGACGACGCACCAATTCTGGACGCTCGCCCACGCGCTGGAGATGGTCCGCGCCGAGGACAGGGACGAGTTCTACCGGCAATGCCACCACGTGGTGTACGAAGATCTGGCGATCTATGACGCGCAGCAGCGCTCGATCGACACCGATCCGGACGGGGCATCGGCTGGTGAAGTCGGATCGCGCATCGCGACCGACGCCGACCACGCCCTGCTGCTTGGGCGTCGCGTGCTGAAGGAACTCGCCTACGCTGTCGAGAAGACCGTCTAGAGAGCCAAACACAAGAGGTCGCGATGAAGCCCATGCCCCTCGCTATCAGACGCCGCACCCTGCTCGCCGGCGCCGCCGCGACGGTGCTCGCGACGCCGCTGCTGCCGCGGCCGGCGATCGCTCAGGGCGCCAAGATCCGCTACACCCTCTCGTGGCTGCCGACCGGGCAGTACGCCTATGTCTACATGGCGCGCCAGCTCGGCTACTGGAAGAAGCGTGGCTTCGAGGTCGAGATCACCAGCGGGCGCGGCTCGCTCGGCGCGATCCAGGCCATTGCCGGCGGCCAGTTCGAGATGGGCGGCGCCTCCACCGGCGCCAATCTCCTGTCGATCATCAAGGGCGTCGATCTGCGCATCGTCGGCACCCAAGGCTACGATGCCTCGCTGGGCGTGCTGGTTCCGGCGAAGGGCCCGATCAAGGGCCCGAAAGACCTCGAAGGCAAGACGATCGGGGTGACTGCGGCGGGCGGCGATACGCCGTTTCTCCCGGCCTATTTCAAGCTCGCCGGCGTCGATGCCGGCAAGGTCACGCAGGTCTCGCTCGACAGCAAGATCATCGAGGGGGCGGTGATCTCGGGCCGCGTCGACAGCATGGTCGCCTTTGGCGCGAGCTCGATCCCCAACTTCATCAGCGCCGATTTTCCGGTCCGCTTCCTGCCGTTCGCCGCTGTCGGTCTGCAATTCTATTGGGTCAATACGCTGGTCACGAGCGGCTTTCTGGAAAAGAACAAGCAGCTGGTCGACGATTTCCAAGACGGGCTGTTCGAGGGCATGAAATTCAGCCTGCTCAATCCCGAGGAGACCGTCGAACGACACTTAAAGGAGCAGGAGGAAATCGCGATCGGCAAAAACGGCAAGCTGTTCACCGAACTCGGCGTCGGCATGGTCAGCGTCTGCATGACCGCGCCCGAATCGCGCGATCACGGCCTCGGCTACACCGATCTGGGCAAGGTCGGAGAGCAGGCGAAACTGGTCAAACAGTATACCGGCGCCGCCACCGATCCCGACCCGCCGCTGGTGGACCATTACGCGTCCAACGAGTTCATCGGCAAGGTGACGCTGTCGCCGGCAGAATGGGAGATGGTGAAAACCAAGACGCACAAATATGCCGAGCTTCTCGGCAAGGCCTGACGCGGCGTCCGCGCGATGAGTGACGACGCGCTGCTCCGGCCGCCGCTGTTGCCCAAGCCGCCCGGGTGGTGGAGCGCGCGTGTCGCCGCGCACCGCGACTTGTTCTTGACGATAGCGTTGCCGGTCGGCACGGCCATTGCCGTGCTGGTCCTGTGGCAGGTGTTCGTCAGCATCAACAACGTCTCGCCCACCATCCTGCCGCCGCCGAGCGATGTCGTCGCACAGATCGGGCTGCACTTCGCGTTCCTGATGAAGCACGCCGTGCCGACGACGATCGAGACCCTGATCGCCTTCGCGATTTCCATTCCGTTGGGCGTCGCCTTGGGCGCGCTGATGACCTGTTCCTTGACGATCAATCGCGCGTTTTATCCCAACATCGTGTTTTTCCAGCTGATTCCGAAGATCGCGCTGGCCCCGATGTTTATCGTCTGGCTCGGGATCGGCTTGCCCTCGCGCGTCGTGTTTTCGGTGTTCATCAGCTTTTTCCCGATCCTGATCGCAACCGCCACCGGTCTTCAGGAGATCAGCAAGGATATGTTGCGGCTCTGCCGGTCGTTGGGGGCGAGCGAGTGGCAGATCCTGGTGCATGTCCGCTTTCCGACGGCGCTACCGCACATCTTCAGCGGCATGAAAGTCGCCGTCACCTTGGCAATCATCGGCATTGTCGTCGGCGAGTTTATCGCCTCGCAGGCCGGCCTTGGCTATCTGATCTTGTTCGCCGCCTCGCGCCAGCAAGCTGATCTCGGCCTTGCCTGCATCACCGTGCTCTGCCTTGCCGGATTGTTGCTTTATGGTGCCGTTGCCCTCGGCGAGCGGGCGATGATGAAGTTCTTTGGCGAGCGATGAGGAGCACGCCTTGCCGAACCTGCTGAACGAAGCCCAGCTGCGCCAGTTTCGCGACGACGGCTACACACTGCCGTTTCGGGCGATGAGCGCCGCCGCGGCGCTCGATTGCCGGCGGCGCATCGAGTTATATGAAGACGCGGCCGGCCACGACGCGAACCGGACCCTCAAGATCAAGGGGCATCTGGCGTTCCCCTGGCTCGTCGAACTCGGGCGCAATCCGACTGTGCTTGACGCCGTCGAGGACGTCATCGGCCCGAATATCCTGCTCTTCGGCGCCTCGATCTTCGCCAAGGATGCGCACGACCCGCGCTATGTGTCGTGGCACCAGGACTCGGCCTATTTCGGGCTGACGCCGCATCAGGAGGTGACCGCGTGGGTCGGGTTCACCGCGAGTCGGCTGGAGACGGGTTGCCTGCGCGTGTTGCCGAAGAGCCATCTCGGACCTGACCTCCACCACACGGAAACGCACGCCAAGGACAACATGCTGGCGCGCGGCCAGACCATCGAAGGCATCGACGAACGGCAGGCGGTGTCGCTTGAGCTCAAAGCGGGCGAGTTCTCGATGCACCATGAGCGCACGGCGCACAGCTCGCACCCGAACCGCGGTGATGACCGGCGGATCGGGTTCGCCTTTTTCTACATCCCGACCCATGTTCGCTCGACGTCGGGCCGGCGGACGGCGCTGCTGGTGCGCGGTGAAGACCGCCACGGGCACTGGGACCCGGAGATCCTGCCTCGTTACGATCTCGACCCCTTAGCGTTCGAGCTGCTGCAATCGGTTTGGGGCGAGTACAAGGATGGCGAGGTGATGCAAGCAGCGGAGGCGGTCGAGTAGCCATGGCAATCGCGCTCGAATACGGCGTCCCGACCGACAAATGCGGCCTCCAGCTGCGGCTCGGCATCGAGCGAGGGTTTTTTCGGGAAGAAGGGATCGACCTTTCCTTGGCTGTCGTATTCGGCGGCCCCGAGATAGCGGCCGCCTACGACACCGGACGGCTGAAAATCGGCGAATTGGGGACGCCTCCTGGGCTGACCGCCATCGGCAAGGGCGCCCGTTTCAAGATCGTCGGCAGCAGCGTGCGCCGCGGCGCGGTGCAATATTTCGTCGCGAGACCGGAGTTCGACGATTGGCCGTCCCTGATTGGGCACCGTTTGGGCGTGCTGACGATCGGCAGCTGCAGCTATTGGTTCATGCGCGAAGTGGTCAGCCATTACGGTCTCGACCCCGACAAGGACGTGGAGATCGTCGGGCTTGGTCCGCGCTACCCGGAGGTTGTGAACCTCGTCAGCCACGGCGAGCTGGCCGGCGCCATCATTTCCGAACCCAATGTCTCGATAGGCGAGGCGGCCGGGGGGTTCAAGGTTTGGCTAGGCCTCAATCGCGTGGATTTCGTCCCGCCGATGCAATGGAGCATCGCCGTCGCAAACAACGACGCGCTGCGGCGTGACCCGGAGCTTCTCGGCGCGGTATTGCGTGGCTGCCGCCGAA
>Ga0302324_100010102_pt1 | contig 19605 bp, 19 predicted proteins | sample Palsa_T0_1_FD_201949 | JGI IMG/M metagenome (GOLD analysis project Ga0302324, IMG submission 201949) | Peat permafrost microbial communities from Stordalen Mire near Abisko, Sweden - Palsa_T0_1 | ecosystem: Environmental > Terrestrial > Soil > Palsa > Peat permafrost | place: Sweden: Abisko...
ATGATGCCGCTCTCCGGCTGGCTTGCCGGTCAGTTCGGCCGCAAGAGAGTTTTCGCAGCCTCCATTGCCTTCTTCACCTTTGCCTCCGTGCTGTGCGGGCTTGCACAGACGTTGCCGGAGATGGTCGTGTTCCGCGCGCTGCAGGGCATCGGCGGCGCGGCGCTCGTGCCCATGTCGCAGGCCGTGCTGCTCGACATCAATCCGCCGGAGCATCACGGCCGCGCCATGGCGGTGTGGGGCATGGGCGTGGTGCTCGGCCCCATCATCGGTCCGGCGCTCGGCGGCTGGCTCACTGATGACTACAACTGGCGCTGGGTGTTCTACATCAATGTGCCATTCGGCATCCTCTCGTTCCTCGGCGTGGTCAGCTTTCTCGGGGAGAGCGCGCGGCGGCGCACGCGCTTTGATTTCTTCGGCTTCGCAACTTTGAGCATCGCGCTGGGGGCGCTGCAGATGATGCTCGACCGCGGTTCTTTGAAGGATTGGTTTGCATCGACCGAGATCTGGGTCGAGTCGACGATTGCGGCGCTCGCGTTCTATCTCTTCGTGGTGCATACCGAGACGGCGCGCACCCAGCCGTTCGTGAGCCCGAGCCTGTTCCGTGATCGCAATTTCGTCACCGGCAATATCTTCGTGTTCATCGTCGGCGTGGTGCTGTTTGCGACCCTCGCGCTCTTGCCGCCGCTGCTGCAGGAGCACATGGGCTATCCGGTACTCCTGACGGGACTCATCACCGCGCCGCGCGGTGTCGGTACTCTTTTATCGATGGTGATCGTGGGTCGCCTGGTGGGGCGTGTCGCAACGCGCTACCTCATTCTCTTCGGGCTCGCCCTGACCATCATCTCGTTGTGGCAGATGGCCGGTTTTTCGCTCCTGATGGACGGCGGACCCGTCATCTGGTCCGGATTCATTCAGGGCGTCGGCACGGGGTTCGTCTATGTGCCGCTCGCGGCGGTCGCCTTTGCGACGCTGAAACCCGAACTGCGTAACGAGGCGACGGCGCTCTTTAATCTGATGCGCAATATCGGCTCGAGCATTGGCATCTCGATCGTGGAGGCGCTGCTGGTACGCAACACCCAGGTGATGCACGTGGCACTGGCGTCGCACGTGACGCGCTATACGGGTGCGGTTGCGGCACCGAGCGCTTCGGCGCTCGCGCATCTGAATCGGCAGGTGACTGAACAGGCCTCGATGATCGCTTACAACGATGACTTCAAGCTCATGATGATTCTGACGATCTGCGTGATCCCCTTTGCCTTTCTGCTGCGCGACGTGCAGCGGCAGAAAAATGTAGCCATGGTGATGGAATGAGAAGCGCTCTTTCAGTACTCCTTATTATTGGTGCGCTCGCAGGGTGCACGGCCGGGCCCAACTTCGAGCACCCGGCGGCGCCGGCGGTGCAGGCCTACGGTGCAACGAGCGAAGCTTCCGCGAGCGCGCCCGCGCAGCTCGGTGCACAGGAAGTGATCCTGGGCGCACCCGTCTCATCCGAGTGGTGGACGCTTTTTGGTTCCGAGACCTTAAATGATGTCGTGCGGAGAGCGCTCGGCGCCAATGCGACGCTCGTCGCTGCGCGCGCCACGCTTGAGCAGGCGCAGGAGCTGGCGGTCGCCGCAGGCGGCGCGCGCTATCCGCGCCTCGACGCCAGCGCCGGTGCCGGACGGCAGAAGTATGGCAAGCAATTCCTCGGTCCCCTGGCCGCGCCGCCGCCCTTCACATACTTTGCAGGGGGCCTTGCCGTCAATTATACGTTCGACTTCTCGGGCGGCATTGCGCGCACGGTCGAGGAGCGGCGCGCGCTCGCCGAATACCAGCACCAGGAGCTGCGCGCCGCGCAGCTCGCATTGAGCGGCGATGTTGTGACGCAGGCCATTGCCATCGCCAGTGCCTCCGAGCGCCTTGACACGATCAATGATCTGCTCGAACAGGACCGCCACAATCTGCAGCTCGTGCAGCAGTCCTTCGCGGCCGGCAATACCACGCGCGTCGATGTGCTGTTCGCGCAGAGCCAGCTCGCCAATGATGAGACCCTGCTGCCACCGGCGCAGCAGGACCTCGAGGTTGCGCGGCACGCGCTCGCGGTGCTCGTCGGCCGCGCGCCCGCCGAGTGGGCAGCGCCGCAGTTCGATTTTTCAAAGCTTACGTTGCCGGGCAAACTGCCGGTCAGTCTGCCCTCGGAGCTCGTGCGGCAGCGCCCCGATATCCTCGCCTCCGAGGCACGGCTGCACGCGGCGACCGCCGAAGTGGGCGTTGCCACCGCGAACCTCTATCCGCACGTGACACTCACCGGTTCGATCGGCGACCAGGCGCTCACCGTCGGCACGCTGTTTGCGAGCGGCAATGGAGTTTACTCGCTCACCTCCGCTCTCACGGCGCCGCTCTTTGACGGCGGCACGTTGCGCGCCACACGCCGTGCTGACGTCGATGCCATGCACGCGCACCTTGCGAACTACCAGGACACCGTGCTGCAGAGCCTGCGCCAGGTCGCCGATGTGCTCGGCGCAATCGAGCATGATGGGGAGCTGCTCGGCGCCGAAGCTCGCGCGGTGGATGCGGCGCAGGCGAGTCTTAAGCTTGCGCGCGAGAGCTACCAGGCCGGCAACAGCGGCATTTTGCAGGTGCTCGATGCGGAGCGCGCGGTGCAGCGCTCGCGCTTGGAGTATGTGCGGGTGGCGGCGCAGCGCTACGCTGACAGCGCGCGGCTCTTTCTCGCCCTGGGTGGCACCGCGCCCTAGTCGTCCCAGCCGACCTTGCGGCGCAGCCGCTTGGTTTGTTGACCGTGCGCCTTGGTGGCGAGGCGCCGCTCGCGCGCAGCGCGCGTGGGCGCGGTCGCCTTGCGCTTCTTAGGCGCGGTGCGGGCAGCGGCGATGAGCTCTTCGAGCCGCTGGCGCGCGGCGCGCCGATTCTGTTCCTGGGTGCGGTGGTTGCGCGCGATGATGAGCAGCGCGTCATCCTGCGTCATGCGATGGCCGGCGAGCTTGCGCAGGCGCTGCTTCGCCGCCTCATCGAGCAGCGCGGTCGCGCGCACATCGAAGCGCAGCTGCACGGCGGTTGCAACTTTGTTGACGTTCTGGCCGCCCGGTCCCGAGGAGCGCACGAAGGCGACCGACAGGTCGCTGTCGGGAATTTGGATGTCGCGGGCGCTCATCGCGCGGACCGCGCCGCCTTCAGGCCGGCTCGTCGTGCTGCGAGTCCTCGCGCGGACGCTGCAGCAGGGGCGCCGCGGCGCGATCGAGCATGCGAATCTCGCGCTGTGCGACCGGGATCGTGATGCCATGTTCTCTGAACACCCGCCAGATCGAGCGGTTGATGTCCGAGCGCACATTATTGACGCCGTTCATTGGATCTGAGATCCAGAAGCGCACTTCAAGGCGCATGCCGTGATCCTCGAAGCTCATGAGGCGCGACACCGCGTGCGGTTCTTTGAGGATGCGCGGATGGTTCTCGGTCGCCTCGATGAGCGCCTGCAGCGCATCTTCCGGATCATCCTGGTAGCTGATGGTGACCGGCAGGCGCAGTCGCACGCGCTGATCGGTGTAGCTCCAGTTGATCACGGAGTTGGTTATGAGGTTCTGGTTCGGTACCAGGGTCTCCACGCCGTCGCGGTCGCGCACCACCACGAAGCGACCGCGCAGCTCCTGCACCCAGCCAAAGTTCTCCGTGCTCGTGCCGGTGTGGCCGGTGAAGCTGATGACATCGCCCGGCTTGATCGATTTGTCCATGAGGAGCACGAAGCCGCTCACGAAATTGCTCGCGATCGCCTGTAGGCCGAAGCCGAGGCCGAGACCGATCGCTCCGGTGAGCACCCCGAGCGCGGTGAGATCGATGCCGACGGTATTGATGCCGATCAGAATGCCGATGCTGACCAGCAGGAAATAGACGAACTTTGAGATGCCAATGCGCGTGGAGAGCGCAATGGCGTGCAGGCGCATGACGCGCCGTTCCACGGTGCGCGCAACGAGACTGCTGACGATCACAAAGCCGATGACCGCGACGAGGCCCTTCAGAAGCTCCCAGAGCGTGAAGGTTTTCTTGCCGGGTAGCAGGTTGATGCTATCGAGGAAGCGCTGCGTCGGCCCAAACCAGCCGATGAGTTCGAACCCGATGGCGATCGCGATGACCCAGGTCACGCGGTTTTCCCAGCGACGGAACCAGGACTGCGGTCCGACGAGCACGCCGAGGAGATAGATCGCGATGCGCACCAGCACGAGTGCGGTGGCGAACTGCACGACCGTGTCGATGGCGCGCGTGGCAATGTCGAGCAGACTGAACGCGCCGCGCCCGAGCAGCAGCAGCACGACGGCGAGGATCATGGGGGCGACCGCCACCGCGCCGTCGAGCGCATGGACCTGCCAGTCCTCGGCATCCGCGAGCCGTGCGCGCCTTTGCTGCCAGCGCCGCGCGACATGCGCCACGATAAATCCGGTCGCCACCGCCGCCACGATGACGATGACCTCGGCCAGATTGGCGGGCAATGTCAGTTGCAGGAAGGCGGTGGTGGTGGCGCTGTCGGCGCTGTTGTCCATGAATTGATGCGAACGTTGCGCGCTAAGCGTTGAGATCCGGGATCAGCAAGCTCTCGACGCGCGCGATCTGGTCCTTCAGCAGGAGCTTGCGCTTTTTCAGGCGCTTCATCTGGATCTCGTCAATGTGCATATCAAGCGCAAGGCGCGAGATGATCTCATCCAGATCGCGGTGCTCGATACGCAGCTGGCGCAACTTCTCGACGTTGCGAAACAATTCGCGGTCGACGTTGTCCTCGATCTCGGCCATGGATGGATTGTGGTGCGAATCGCGCTTCAGGCGTGGAAGAGGGCCGCCGGTAACGGCCGAGGCCGCCGATAGCTTAACGAACCGGCCGAGCGGATGCCACGGCATCATTGGACATATGATACAGGCTATGAAAGCGGGTAGCGCGGCCCCCCCTGACTGGCAACGTATTGATACGGTGCTGTTCGACCTTGATGGCACGCTGCTCGATCTTTGCTTTGACAATCACCTGTGGCGCGAGATCGTGCCGGAGGCCTACGCGGCCACGCGCGCGCTGAGCATCGCCGAGGCGCGCACGGCGCTGCAATCGCGCCTGCGCGCCTGCGCCGGCACGCTCGACTGGTATTGCATGGATTACTGGAGCCGCGAGTTGCAGCTCGACGTGACCGCGCTGCATCGCACCCACGCGCGGCGCATTGACTGGCTGCCCGGCGCGCAGCAGACGCTGGCGGGACTTAGGGCGCGCGGCAAGCGCCTGGTGCTCATCACCAACTCTCATCCGCACCTGCTGCGGGTCAAGGACGAAACCGTGGGCGTGCGGCGTCATTTTGACGCCGTCTTCAGCTCACACGAGTTCGGCGTCGCCAAGGAGGATGAGCGCCTCTGGCAGCGCATGCGCGTGGTCGAGCCGTTTGATCCGCAGCGCACGCTTTTTGTAGACGACAACGCCGCGGTGCTGAAGGCGGCGCGCTCCGCCGGCATCCGCTTTGTCTATGCCATGTGCCATCCAGACAGCACGCGCCCGCCGCGCGAACACCCGGAGTTCCCCGGCGTGCACTCGGTCGCCGAACTGCTCTAGTGCGGTCGCGGCCGTGAGCCGCGACTGGACTGGCCGGCGCTGCGGCCGCCGCGCCGCGGTCCGCGGCCACCGCCGGATGAGCGGCGCGGATGCGCACGTGCGTGCAGGTCCGGATGCGGTCCGGGCAGCAGTAAGCCCGTGTTGAGAAGCTCCGGGGCGATCGCTGCGGAGGGGATCTTGTGGCCGATATAGGCCTCGATGTCGGGCAACGAGACCGCGAATTCCTCGCAGGCAAAGCTGATGGCGTCGCCCTCGGCACCGGCACGCGCAGTGCGCCCGATGCGATGTACGTAGTCGGGCGCATCTTGGGGCAGATCAAAGTTGAATACATGGCTGACATCGGGAATGTGCAGGCCGCGCGAGGCGACATCGGTGGCGATCAGCACTGCGAGCTTGCCGTCATGAAAGTCACGCAGCAACCGCAAGCGCTTGTTCTGCGGCACATCTCCCGAGAGCGCCTGGGCATGAAAGCCGTTGGCGCCGAGCACATGCTCGAGGCGCTCGGCCATGCGCTTGGTGTTCACGAAGATCATCGTGCGCCGCGCCTCCGCCTGACGCAGCAGCCCGATGAGGAGCGGCAGCTTCTCCTCCATCGATGGGTAGTAGATGATCTGCCGCACGTCATCGACCGTGACCTTGTCGGGTTCGATGCGCACCAGCTCGGGGTTGTTCAAATGCTCGTAGGCGAGCTCGAGCACCCGATAGGACAAGGTGGCCGAGAAGAGCATGGAGAGGCGCCGCTCGGGCGGCGGCAGTCGGCGCAGCAGGTAGCGGATGTCCGCGATGAAGCCCAGATCGAACATGCGGTCGGCCTCATCAAGCACCAGCACCTGCGCATGGCGCATGTCGAAGACGTGCTGCTTGAGATAGTCAATGAGCCGGCCGGGCGTGCCGATGAGGATGTCGACGCCATCGGTGAGTTGCTTGCGCTGCTTCTCGTAATCGACACCGCCAAAGACGACCGCCTGCACGAAGCCGGTATGGCGCCCGAGAATCTCGGCGTCGTGATGGATCTGCACGGCAAGTTCGCGCGTCGGCGCGACAATGAGCGCGCGAATGGAGGTGCGCTGCCGCCCATGCGGCGGTGGCTGGCGCAGGAGCGCCTGGTACAGGGCGACGAGGAACGCGGCGGTCTTGCCGGTGCCGGTCTGCGCCTGGCCGGCGACATCGTGCCCGGCGAGCGCCAGCGGCAGCGTTTGCGCCTGGATGGGCGTGCAATGCGTGAAGCCGGCATCGTGGATGCCGCGCAGCAACGCAGGCTCGAGGTTTAAGGAGTCAAATGTGACGGAATTGGGATCTTGATCACTCATCGCAGGGCCGTTCGCAACATCTGTAACCTCACGGGGACTTGAAAAAACACCTCAGAAGCGCTACAAAGTAATCCAGCCAGCGGGCCGTTTATCAGGCTTGCGCCTTCCCGGCCCGTTTCCAAATTCCTTAAGGCTTCTAAGTTTCGAATACTCATATCTCTTTGCTGAAGCTATTAGTTTAACCGTTTGACGGGTGCTTCAGTCGGCTTTCGCCGCCCCCCGGATTCGGTACCCCAAATTCTTAAAGACTCTACCCCACAACTCGTTGTGTCCCCTTTGGAGGTTGATCGCGTGAGTAGCTCGCACATCGTGCACACTACAGACGCCACATTTGCACAAGATGTCCTGAAGTCCGATACACCCGTACTGCTGGACTTCTGGGCGGAATGGTGCGGTCCTTGCAAAATGATTGCGCCGGTTCTGGATGAAATCGCATCCGAATACGTCAATCGGGTCAAGGTGGCCAAACTCAATATTGACGAAAATCCGCAGACTCCTCCGAAATTCGGGATCCGCGGAATTCCCACGCTGATTCTGTTCAAGAACGGCTCAGTGGAGGCCCAGAAGGTCGGTGCGGTATCCAAATCGCAGCTCTCGGCCTTTCTGGATAGCAACCTGTGAGGGGCTATCTCGGCAATCAGGGCCGCAACCGGCCCAACAAGGGCCCGCGCCATCACGGCGGCGAACGCAACCGGGACGGTAATCGTGCCAACGGCCGCCCCGACGACCTGCCGGAGCTGGATGTCTTCGACGGCGACAATGATGCGGAGGTCATAAGCCCCGCCGAGCTGTCGCAGTCGCGCATGTCGATGAATCTGACGGAGCTCAAGGCCAAACCGATCCATGAGCTCGTCAAGGTCGCCGAGTCGATGGGCATTGAGAACATCGCCCGCTCGCGCAAGCAGGACATCATCTTCTCGATCCTGAAGGCGCACGCGCGCAACGGCGAGAACATCTACGGTGACGGGGTGCTGGAGATCCTGCAGGACGGCTTTGGCTTCCTGCGCTCGGCCGACGGCTCCTATCTTGCCGGTCCCGACGATATCTATGTAAGCCCGAGCCAGATCCGGCGCTTCAACCTGCGCACCGGCGACACCATCTCCGGCCTCATCCGTCCCCCGAAGGACGGCGAGCGCTACTTTGCACTGCTGAAGGTCGGCGAGATCAATTTTGACTCTCCGGACAGCTCGCGCAACAAGGTGCTCTTTGAGAACCTGACGCCGTTTCATCCGACCAAGCGTTTGAAGCTCGAACGCGGCAACGGCTCGACCGAGGATCTGACGGCCCGCACGATTGATCTCGTCGCGCCGATCGGCAAGGGACAGCGCGGCCTGATCGTCTCCCCGCCGAAGGCCGGCAAGACGATGCTGCTGCAGAACATCGCCACCGCCATCACCGCGAATCATCCCGAGGTGATTCTCATCGTGCTGCTGATCGATGAGCGCCCGGAAGAGGTTACGGAGATGCAGCGCACCGTGAAGGGCGAGGTCGTCTCGAGCACCTTTGACGAGCCGGCTGCACGGCACGTGCAGGTGGCTGAGATGGTCATCGAGAAGGCCAAGCGGCTGGTTGAGCACAAAATGGACGTCGTGATCCTGCTCGACTCCATCACGCGTCTGGCGCGCGCCTACAACACCGTCGTCCCCTCGTCCGGCAAGGTGCTCACGGGTGGCGTCGATGCCAACGCGCTGCAACGCCCGAAGAGGTTCTTCGGTGCCGCGCGTAACATCGAAGAGGGCGGTAGCCTCACGATTCTCGCCACCGCACTCGTGGACACCGGCTCCAAGATGGACGATGTGATCTACGAGGAGTTCAAGGGCACCGGCAACAGCGAGATCCATCTCGATCGGCGCATTTCCGAGAAGCGCGTATTCCCCGCGGTCAATATCAATCGCTCGGGCACGCGCAAGGAAGAGCTCATTACCGATCAGGGTGAGCTTGCGAAGATGTGGATTCTGCGCAAGCTGCTGCACCCGATGGACGAGCTTGCTTCCATCGAATTCCTACTCGACAAGATGAAGGACACCAAGTCGAATGGAGAATTTTTCGAGGCGATGAAGCGCTAGCGCACGAGCACTGCTCAGCCAAGCGTGCGCAAGTTCACATCTCGCACGTCGCAACCGCGCGACGCTGGCGCACAGCCGCCCGGATGTAAGAAGATCGCGACGCTCAATCTGGCGCGGAGTTTCGCAATGCGCGTGCTGCTCTTGCTCATCGCGGCCCTGTCCGCCGGCGGGGTGTACGCCGCAGAGTCCGACAGCGCAGGTCCAGCACCCGCAAGCAGCAAGCCGCGCTATGCCTATCCACACGCAGAGCGCGTCATCGCCAGTCCCATCACGGATCGCTTCGCGATGCGCGGCACGTTCTTTCCGGCCACCGTGCACACCCAGGTGCACCTTGACTCCAAACAGGACGTGCCGGGAACCGCGGTCAATGCGGAGCAGGATCTTGGCTTGAGGGAGCATCTCGATCAGGGGCGCATCGAGCTCATCTTCCGCCTGCTCGATCGCCACCGGCTGCGCGTCGACTACTTCGGCAGCGATCGCGATGGGGATCGCCCGCTCAATCGCAGCATTCTCTTCGGTGGCAACACCTACATGATCGGGGATCTGGTGCAGAGCGACCTGCAGTGCAGCATGCTCGGCTTCACCTATACATACTCCTTCATCCGCACGCAGCACTTCGAGGTGGGGGCTGGCTTGGGCCTGCATCTGCTGCAGGCGGACGCCAAGGCTTTGGATGTCACGCTGCAGGAGAAGGCGGAGACCTCCGGCGCCGGGGTATTCCCGACACCGGCGATCGATGCGACCTGGGCGATCTCGCAGAGATTTGCCTGGACCGCGCGCGCTCAGTACTTGAGCATCGACGTCAACAAGGTGAGCGCAGCACTTGGCGACTATCACACCGATCTGCAATACCGCTGGGCGCGCAATTTCCAAATCGGCGTCGGTTACGAATCGATCCATGCGGCGCTCGATGACCTGCACAGCGGCCAGCCGGCGGGCTTCGTGCTGAACGTAAAAGGACCGGAAGCCTTCCTGCGCGTGAGCTTCTAACGCGCCGCGGCGCACTCAGAGCTTCTTGATTTCCAGATTATTGAGCACGTCCTTGACGCCGGCGACGCCGCGCGCGACCTCGACGGCGGTGCTCTTCTCATCGTCGGAGTCGACGAAGCCGCTCAGCTGCACGATGCCATCGCGGGTGATGACGGTAATGTCGCGCGCCTTGGTGGCCGGCTCGGCGGCGAGCCCGGCTTTCACCTTTGCCGTAATCACGCCGTCGTCGACGACCTCGCCGGCCGCCCGGTCCGTGTGTCCGACGGTGAGATTGTTGCGCACGTTCTGCACGCCATAGATGGAGTGCGCAACGCGCGAGGCCGCCGCCTTCTCGTCGGCGGAATCCACAAAGCCGTTGAGCTGCACGGTGCCGCGAAACGTATCCACTTCGATCTGGCGCGCCTTGGTCGCCGGATCTTCAATCAATGCCGCCTTCACCTTGGTGGTGATCACCGTATCGTCAATCTGCTCGCCGGTGCTCTGCTGAGTGCGCGTGGCTGTGCAGGCAGCGAGCGCCGCGAGCGCCGTGGCCAGAGTGACGATCTTCAGGTGTGATCCGCGCATTCGCTATCCTCGCTGAGGGTCTGTGGTGCAGCTTAGCAACTATCGTGCCTCGGCGGCCTCGCGCACCGCGGCGCGATGCCCGATATCGCGCCGATAATGCGCTCCGGCGAAGCGCAGCGCACTGACAAGTTCGTACGCCTGCAACTGCGCGGCGCGCACACTGTTGCCCGTACCCACCGCACACAGCACGCGCCCGCCGCTCGTCACGACACGCCCAGCCGCGTCGAGCCGCGTGCCGCTGTGGAAGATCTTGCCCGGCAGGCGTGCCGCATCCTCAAGCCCTTCGATGACATCGCCGCTGCGCACCTCACCGGGATAGCCCGCGGCTGCCATCACCACGCCAAGCGCGATGCGCGGATTCCATTTGATCTCCGTCTCGTTGAGTTTGCCGGCCAGCGCCGCTTCGCACACGAGCGTCAGATCCGATCGCATGCGCACCAGCAGCGGCTGCGCCTCCGGATCTCCCAGGCGGCAGTTGAACTCGAGCACGTTCGGCGTGCCGTCAGGGGAAACCATGAGACCTGCATAGAGAAAGCCCGTATACGGTATCCCCTCGGTTGACAGTGCGCGCAGTGCCGGCTCGATCACCTCACGCATGATGCGCGCGTGCAGTGCCGGCGTCACGAGCGGCGCGGGCGAGTAGGCACCCATGCCGCCGGTGTTCGGGCCGCGATCGCCATCATCACGCTGCTTGTGATCCTGCGAGCTTGCGAGCGGAATTACGTGCTCGCCATCGGCGATCACGATGAAGCTCACCTCTTCGCCCTCCAGGAACTCCTCGATGATGACCTCGTGTCCGGCCGCGCCGAACTCACCGTCAAACATCGAAGTCACCGCAGCGCGCGCCTCATCGAGCGAGGCGGCAATGATCACTCCCTTGCCCGCGGCAAGTCCGCTGGCCTTCACCACGAGCGGTGCGCGCTGCCGCGCAAGATACGCCGGATCGTACGTGGCGCGGGTGAAGCTCGCGTGCCGCGCGCTCCGAATGCCGTGGCGCTGCAGGAAAGCCTTGCTGAACGCCTTCGAGCCCTCAAGCTGCGCCGCCTGCGCGCGCGGCCCAAAGCACTTCAGGCCGGCCGCGTTGAACGCATCGACGATGCCGGCGACGAGCGGCGCCTCCGGTCCGATGATCGTGAGATCGACGCGCTCATCGCGCGCAAGCTCAACGAGCGCAGCGATGTCATCGACACCGACCGCGGCGTTGCGCACGCGCGCCTCGCGCGCGGTGCCGGCATTGCCCGGTGCGACGATGACTTCGCTCACGCGCGCAGACGCCGCGCACTTCCACGCGAGCGCGTGCTCGCGTCCGCCTCCCCCGACGATGAGAACGCGCATCAGTGCCTGAAGTGGCGCATGCCGGTGAACACCATCGCGATGGCGTGCTCGTCGGCGGCCTGGATGACCTCGCTGTCGCGCAGCGAGCCCCCGGGCTGCACGATCGCGCGCACGCCTTGCGCGGCGGCCGCATCGACGTTGTCGCGAAAGGGCAGAAAAGCATCCGAGGCGAGTACCGCCGCATTGCGCTCGAGCTGTGCATCGCTCGCCTTCATGATCGCGATGCGCGTTGCGTCCACGCGGCTCGTCTGACCGGCGCCGATGCCGAGTGTTGCGCCTGCGCGCGCGAGCACGATTGCATTTGACTTGACGAACTTGCACACGCGCCACGCAAAGAGCAGGTCGAGCGTTTCGCTGGCGCTCGGCTGGCGCTGGGTGACGCTCTTGAAATCCTTGAGCGCTACCGCGCCATGATCGCGTGTCTGCGCGAGAAGACCGCCGGCGACGCTGCGATACTCGAGCGGCGTGCCGGCTGAGGCTTCGAGGGCCCCAAGCTCCAGCACGCGCACGTTAGGCTTGGCATTGAGCGCGCTCTGCGCCGCGCGTGCGATCCGCGGGGCGGCGATCACCTCGACGAACTGCTGCGCGAGGATGGCGGCGGCGGTGCGCCCGTCGAGCTCGGCATTGAAGGCGATGATCCCGCCGAAGGCGGAAGTTGGGTCGGTGCGGTAGGCAAGCGCGTAGGCCTCACTGAGCGTTGCAGCGCTCGCGGCGCCGCAGGGATTGGCGTGCTTGACGATGACACAGGTGGGCTCGCTGAATTGCCGCACGCATTGCACCGCCGCATCCGTATCCGCGATGTTATTGAAGGAGAGCTCTTTGCCCTGCAGGAGGCGCGCGTTCGCAACGCAGGCGCCGCGCGACTCGACGTCGCGGTAGAACGCCGCGCGCTGATGCGGGTTCTCGCCGTAGCGCAGCGTCTGGATACGCTCAAACACGGGCGTGAGCAGCGTCGGGAATTCCTGCGGGTGGCGCGCGAGCAGAAAGCGCGCGATCTGTGCGTCGTACTGCGTGATGTGCATGAACGCCTTCGCCGCCAGGCGCGTGCGTGTTGCGAGCGTCGTTGCGCCAGCCTCGCGCGTGAGCTCCGCGATGATGAGCGGATAGTCGAGCGGATCGACGACCACGGCCACGCGCTCGTGGTTCTTCGCCGCGGCGCGCACCATTGCCGGGCCGCCGATGTCGATGTTTTCCACCGCCTCCTCGTAGGTCGTCGCCGGATGCGCGCTCACCGTACTGAAGGGATAGAGATTCACGACCGCAAGATCGATGGGCACGATCCCGTGTTCGGCCATTACCGCATCGTCCGTGCCGGAACGCCCCAGGAGCGCGCCGTGAATGCGCGGATGCAGCGTTTTCACGCGGCCACCCATGATCTCGGGAAAGCCCGTGTACTGCGCCACATCGGTGACGGCGATGCCATTTGCGCCCAGAAGATGAGCGGTGCCGCCCGTTGAGAGGATCTCGACCTGCGCGCGCTGGAGCGCGCGGGCGAACTCCACGAGGCCGGTCTTATCCGACACGGACAAGAGCGCGCGTCGAACGGGAACGTTCACCTCAGCCGGAGAGGCCGAACTGTCGCAGCTTCTTGCGGAGGGTTCCGCGATTGATACCGAGAATGCCGGCGGCGCGCACCTGGTTGCCCTCAGCGTAATCAAGCGCGGCTTTCAACAGCGGCTCCTCGACCTCGCGGAGCACCATCGAGTAAAGCTGCGCCGGATGGTGGCCGTTCAGGTTCGTGAAGTAGTCGTGTAACGCGCGCTCGGCATGATCACGCAATGGCAGCTCGCCTCGGCTACTGACGCGAGCGCTATATTCCCTGCGCAAGCGACTTTTCTTTTTCGCTGGCATATCAAATCCCCCAAGCAATTCGTCAGGCCGCCTGCGCGGACCCGCTCACCCAGTCATCCAGGTGGCTGCGTGTCAGGGCAAATTGCATGGCGGAGCTCGCCATCGCCATCACGCGACGCCGAAAATCCGCCGCATCAGGCAGCCACACGCAATACCAGCCGAGATGTTTACGCGCGATCCGCAGTCCAGCGTCCTCGCCGTAAAACGTGTACAGAGATTCCAGGTGCCCGAGAATAATAGCACGCACTTCGGCGCGTGCTAGCGGTGGCGGCGGCGCTGTGCCGGCAAGATAGGCGTTGACAGCGCCAAAAATCCACGGTGCGCCCTGCGCCGCGCGCCCGATCATTACTCCGTCAGCACCGGTGAAATCAAGGACCTGCTGTGCTTTTTGCGGCGCATCGATATCGCCATTGGCAAATAGCGGAATCGTGATCGCGGAGCGGATCGCGCGCTGGGTGTCGTACTCGGCCGCGCCCGCGTAGAAATCCTCACGCGTGCGTCCGTGCACGGCGAGGGCAGAGATGCCGCACGCTTGCGCGATGCGCGCGATCTGCACGGCGTTTTTCTCCTGCCGACTCCAACCGGTGCGGATCTTGAGCGTTACCGGCACGTCAACCGCACGCACGACGGCGCTGAGAATGCGCGCAACCAGCGTCGCATCGCGCAGCAGTGCCGACCCGCACAGCCGCCCGCACACTTTCTTCGCCGGACAACCCATGTTGATGTCGATGATCTGCGCACCCAGATCGACATTGATGCGCGCGGCCAGGGCGAGCGCTTCGCAGTCGGCTCCCGCAAGCTGCACGACGCGTGGCGCAGGCTCGCCCTCGTGGTTCATGCGCTGGCGCGACTTGCTGCTGCTCCAGAGCCGCACGTCCGACGTGATCATCTCTGAGGCCGCAAGACCGGCGCCGAGTTTGCGCGCGAGGATGCGAAACGGCCGATCCGTGACGCCCGCCATGGGGGCGAGCACGGCGCGTGCGGGCAGCACATAGGGACCGATGCGCAGCGCCGTCATCGTGGCGCGTCGTTCGCGCAATGCACGCCCATGCCCGGGTTTTGCAGGCACGCATCGATCTCGAAGCCGACGGCCTCGCGCCCCGGATCGACGAAGGCCATTTGCGCATCGACCCGCTCGCCCGCGGGCAAGAGTGCGCCCTCGAGCGGGGCAACACGCAGGTAGGCGCGCGGCGGCACCTCGCGCGCGGCCAGACGATTGCCGAAACGGTCAAGCAGCGTCACGCGCAAAAGCGGCAGCGGCTGCGGCTGCGGGGCGTCGTTCTTCACGCTGGCGCGCACGGTAAGCTCGCCCGATGCCTGCGCCGGCGCCGATGCGCCAAGCTGATGCACCTCATAGGCGCTCACATCCCAGTGCGGCACCAAGGCAACGCCGAGCGCTGCATAGAGCGCCATCAAAGGGCCATGCAGGCGCGGGCTGACGGCAAGCTCATCGCGATAGTGATTGATCGCCTGCGCAACCAGGACAAGCGCAAGCAGCGCGACCGCGGCGCTTGCGAAGTAGCTTCTCTTGGGTGCCTGCGGCTCGGGCTCGCGCAGCATAGGAGGGGGCAGCGGCAGGATCGGCCGCAGTCCCGTGTGGGTCTGCGCCAACTCATTCTGGCGTGCCGCCTCGATGCGCGCCGCGAGCGACTGCAATTGTTCATTGAGCTCCTCGTCGGCGCTCTTCTCGGCGCTCTTCGTCGACTCCTCGGGGTCCCCGACCTCGGCACGCGCGGACTCCTGGGCACCGAGCACGATGGATTCGTAAGTGCCGGTGACCTCGTCGTCGCGGATTTCAGGCTCGACGAAGATCTGCGAGACATCCCCCGCCGCCGGATTAAATTCGAGCGAGGTCTGCTCGATCGAGTCATCCGCCACGAGGGGCGAGCTCTCATCGACGGGCATCGCCTCCTCGGTGCTGTGCACGAGCTGCTCGGCGGTGGCGGAGTCCTCTGAGTCATTGGCCGCCTCAGGCTCGCCGGGCAGCTGCGGCTCGGGCTGCACTTCCTGCGCTGTGGCGGTCGGCGGCTGGCGCTCATCGGAGAGCGCGGTCAAGGCATTGAACACATTGGTGCACTGGCCACAGCGCACGAAGCCTTGGGCGACGCGCAGATCCGCAGCGGTGACCGTCAGCGTGAGCGCACATTTGGGACAGACTGTGAACATCGCTCAGCAGTGCTCGCGGCGCCGTCCTGACAGGGCCACCCAGCCGGCGCGTCTTGCGCAGGGCTGCATATGAAAACACGCACGGTTTGCCTGTGTCACCTCGTGTGCCTCATCTTCGAGAAGTCCGGCAAGGAGCACTTGCCCGCCCGGGCGCACGAGGCGCGCAAAGTCGGCTGCCAGCGCGCACAGCGGTGCGGCGAGAATGTTTGCGACGAGCAGATCCACCGCCGGCGGCAGATCGGCGGCGCTGGCGCACACCTGCACTTGCGTTGCGATGCCGTTGACTGCGGCATTGTCGGCCGCGGCACGCAGCGCCTGCGGATCGATGTCGAAGCAGGCGGCGCACGCGGCGCCGAGCCTGATCGCGGCGAGCGCCAGAATCCCCGAACCGCAGCCGTAGTCGATCACGCGCTCGCCGCCGGCGATGCGCGCGTCGAGCCACTCCAGGCACAGCGCGGTCGTGGCGTGGTCGCCGGTGCCAAATGCCATGCCGGGATCGAGGTAAACGACGGCTGCGGCCGGATCGGAGCAGGTCTCATGTCGCGGGCAGATCCACAGCCGTGCGCCAAAGCGGCGCGCATGAAAATCTTTCAGCCACTCGCGCTCCCAGATCCTCTCCGGCACGGCCTGCACGCGCAGGTCCTCTGCGGGGCGTGCGAGCGTGGCGCTCAATGCGCGCACGATGCCGGCGATGTCAGCCGGCGAGGCTGAGCGCAAGAGCGCGCGCACGCAGGTTGCATCCCAAAGCCGGAACTCGCCCGGCAGCGGCTCAAGCACGGGCGTATCGCCTGCGTCGCTGAAAGTGACGGCGAGTGCCCCGCACGCGACGCATGCGGCGTACGCCGCATCCGCATCGAGCTCGCCGAGCTTGAATGTGACTTCTACGAGGGGCGCATCCATCGCCTAACGCAATCCCAGGCGGCGCTCCAGGTAGTGGATGTCGAGGCCGCCTTTCTGGAAGGCGGAGTGATTGAAGATCTCCTGGTGCAGGGCGACGTTGGTCTTGATGCCCTCAATCACCATCTCGCCGAGCGCATTCTTCATGCGTGCGATGGCCGTCTCGCGCGACTCGCCGTGCGCGATCAGCTTGCCGATCAGCGAATCGTAGTTCGGCGGGACGTTATATCCGGAATACACATGACTGTCGACGCGGATCCCCGGGCCGCCGGGGGCATGCCACAGGCGGATGGGACCGGGCGAGGGCATGAACGTCTTGGGATCTTCGGCGTTGATGCGGCACTCGATGGCGTGGCCGCGGATCTGCACGTCGCTCTGCGCGTACGGCAGCGGCTCGCCAGAGGCGACGAGGAGCTGCATTTTTACAAGATCAATACCGGTGATGAGCTCCGTGACCGGGTGCTCGACCTGGATGCGGGTGTTCATTTCGATGAAGTAGAACTCGCCATCCTGATAGAGAAACTCGAGCGTGCCGGCGCTGCGATAGCCCACCGCGCGGCACGCTTCCACGCACCGCTCGCCCATGAGGCGGCGCTGTCGCGCGGTGATGCCCGGAGCGGGCGCTTCCTCGATGACTTTTTGGTGCCGCCGCTGCATCGAGCAGTCGCGCTCGCCCAGGTGAATGATGGTGCCGAAGTTGTCGGCGAGCACTTGAAACTCGATGTGCCGCGGCCGTTCGAGAAACTTCTCCATGTAGACCCGATCATCGCCGAAGGCCGCGCGCGCCTCGGCCTGGGTGATGGCGACCGCGTTCAGAAGCGATGCCTCGCTGTGCACGACACGCATGCCGCGGCCGCCGCCGCCGCCCGATGACTTGATCATGATCGGGTAGCCCAGATCGCGCGCAATGCGCAGATTCTCATCCGAATCGGCTCCGAGCGGCCCATCGGAGCCTGGCACGCACGGCACGCCCGCCTTCTTCATGGTGCGGATCGCCGAAACCTTGTCGCCAAGCTTGCGGATGGTCTCGGCCTTGGGGCCTACGAACACGAAGCCGCTTTTCTCCACGCGTTCGGCGAAGTCGGCATTCTCCGATAGAAAGCCGTATCCCGGATGAATGGCCACCGCGTCGGTAACCTCGGCGGCGCTGATGATCGCCGGCATATTGAGGTAGCTCAACGCCGAGGCCGGGGGTCCGATGCACACCGATTCATCGGCGAGCAGCACGTGCTTCAGGCTGTAGTCGGCGGTGGAATGCACCGCGACCGTCTTGATCCCCAGTTCACGGCAGGCGCGCAGAATTCGCAGCGCAATCTCGCCACGATTGGCGATGATGAGCTTGTCGAGCATGGCGGCAGCTATTCGATGACGAACAGCGGTTGGCCGAATTCGACCGGGTCACCGCTCTTCGCCATGATTGACGTGACGCGGCCGCCCCGATCCGCTTCGATCTGATTCATCATCTTCATTGCTTCGATGATGCACAGCACCTGGCCGGGATTGACCTCATCACCGATCTCGACGAAGGCCTTGGCACCCGGGGATGGCGCCGAATAGAACGTTCCCACCATCGGCGCGGTCACGACGTGCTCATTGGTGCGCGCGGCTGCGGCTGCCGCGGCAGGCGGTGCGGCGGCGCTCGGCGCCGCGAGGGCTGGCGGCGCAGCCGGTGCCGGTGCGTGCGCCACGACCTGCAGCGGTTGAATCTGTGCGTGCCCGGTGGGCATGCGGCTGATGCGCACGCCTTCCTCGCCCTCCTTGATCTCAATCTCCGCGATCCCGGACTCTTCGAGGAGCTCGATCAGTTTTTTAATTTTTCTGATATCCATGCCCGAGATCTCCTGGTGTTCAGGTTTTTATTTTATGTACTGCAGCCTGCAGGGCGAGTTCATAACCGAGCGGCCCCAGGCCCACGATGCATCCGCTCGCGATGTCCGAGAAATAAGAGTGATGCCGAAAGCTCTCGCGCGCGCGCGGATTCGAGAGGTGCACTTCGATGAAGGGCAGGCGCACGCCGAGCAGCGCATCACGCAGCGCGATGCTGGTGTGGCTAAACGCGCCGGGATTGAAGATCAGGAAATCGATGCGCGCTTTGGGTGCACCGTGGATGCGCGCGATCAGCTCGTGCTCGGCGTTGCTTTGAAACGCCGTGAGCTCATGGCCCGCCGCGCGCGCCTGGGCGCGCAGGCGCTTCTCGATCAGCGCGAGCGTGTCACTCCCGTAGATCTCCGGTTCCCGGCCGCCGAGCAGGTTGAGATTCGGGCCGTTCAGTAATAGCAAGCGCGCCATCGGCGGCGAATGTACCCAATTTGCGACAAATGGGCCAGCTTTTGTCGCGAACGGCGTTGATCAGGCGTGCTTTGCGCGTGCTACGGCGAAATCCTTTACTTTGGCCTCGATCTGCTGCCGCGCGGCCTCGAGGGTGAGGGTGCCGTGGTCGATATCCTGCACCCGATCGAGAATGAAGCCTGCCTCATCTGGATGCAACTCGCCAAGCTTGACGGCTACCACCCGTCCGCGATCGTCGGCGAATACGCAAAAAGGCAGCAGCAATTCCATACCGAAGGCCTTCACCGCATCAAGCCCCCCGTCCTCGCCGATCAGCACCGGGTAATCGATGCCGGCATGACGCGCGTAATCGGCCACCGTCGAGCGAAAATCCACCGCAATGCCCACTACCGCAAGGCCGCTCGCCGAGCGCTCGTGGCGCAGGCGAATAAGAAGCGGGATCTCGCGCCGGCACGGCTCGCACCAGGTGGCCCAGAAGTTGAAGATCACCGGGTGACCCACCCAGCCCGACAAGCGCCGCGGCTTGCCGGAAAGATCGGCGAGGCTCAGATCCGGCACCACCATTGGA
>Ga0302324_100010103_pt1 | contig 19605 bp, 14 predicted proteins | sample Palsa_T0_1_FD_201949 | JGI IMG/M metagenome (GOLD analysis project Ga0302324, IMG submission 201949) | Peat permafrost microbial communities from Stordalen Mire near Abisko, Sweden - Palsa_T0_1 | ecosystem: Environmental > Terrestrial > Soil > Palsa > Peat permafrost | place: Sweden: Abisko...
GCGCCCAAATCGCAGTGAAGTCGTATGGTGATTGCGACATATCGATCGTCGCGTACGGCGTGTTACTCGACGTATTGATTCCGTATAGATACGGCGTCGTCGGCTGGTTGTAGTACAGGACGCTCGTCCCAGGGTAACCGCTTAGGCGCGTAAATGGGTTGAAAAATAGTTGTGCGGCGTAGGAATGGTCCGACGTTATCGCGCCGTTTGTGGTGTCGATGAGATCGACTTGGCCGTTCGTCGGATTCGAGAGCACATCGATGCGGCCCGTGACTTCCGGCGAAGTGAAAAAGTTGACAAACGGCCCCGGCGCCGTGAACAATCCCGTCTGGAGTAGGGTTGTACCGTAGGTATCGTACGTCGTGCGCGTATAGTCCGCGACAACGTACGCGTCGAAGATGCCGACGTTGTTGCTGTTGTCAGCGACGACCAGATACGGGGCGCCGCCGACCGAGAGTATGGAGCCGACATACGCCGGGGTCGTGAGATTCTCGCCGGAAGTGCCGGCGTTGCCGCACAGTACCGCTTGGTTCAGACTTTGCTGAATGGCGATTTGATAGATACCCTGAGTCGGATCACTCGGGATTCCCCACGCGGTATACGCGCCGGTCGCCGCATAACCGCCGGTCGCGCTGTACGTTAAGTATGTTCCATATTGCAGCACCGGAAGATTCTGCACGGTGGCCGCGATCGTCACGGCACCTTCCGCGCCACTGACGTTAATGTACGGCGACGAATAGATCGATGAGTCGTAGATGGTGATCCCGTCGATCGAAACCGGCGAGCCGTTGTAGATCGCATAGATGTCGACCGCACCTCGACCGGCTCCGTTATACGGCGTAAAATTCGGCGTGATCGGGTTTGCGAGTGGGCCAACGATCGTGTTGCCGTCGTAATCCTGCAAGTAGATTGGAATGCTCTGCTGATGTCCGGCTGCAAAACAATCGTTGCTGGCGTCGTACGACGTAAGCTGCGAGACCACGCCCTGAGTCGTCACGGACAAATAGTTCGAATACGGCGATCCGTTCGGATAGATCGTGACGGGGCTTGGATTCGCGAAATAATTCGTCGAAAGCAGATAACCGCTCGAGTCGTACAAGCCGGTGTAGAGCGTGAGCGTTCCGGAAACGAGATTAGTGGGGCACGAGTACACCGACGCAGCGTACGTGCATTGTCCGAGCGCGAAATACGTCGAGTAAATGTCCGTGCCAGCGTAGACTTCGTCCAACGCCACGTAATATGTCGACGGGCTGACAAATGCGGGTCGCCGCCGCGTGGACGCACCAGACCGCAACGACATCGTCGCGCGCCCGCGATGCGCCGATTGCCCAATTTTATTGGGCAATCTAAGACTGATCGTCGCGCTGACGGTGTTCGCGTGTGATAACGAATTCGTGCCGCCCGCGTTCGGCGGCGCGCCAACTGAGTGTCCCCCTCCGCAACCAGCGATGAGGAGCAATCCTGCAGCGGATACTGCCGCTCGCTGGTGCGATTTCATCTATGCACGGTCACTTGATCGGAACGACCCAGGCGTTCCCCCATGCCACCGAGCCGTAGCTCACCCACGAGCTGCCGTTCCATTGTAAGAACGTCGTCGTCGACGTGCCATCGTACACACCGACGAAACCGGGCGTGGCCTCGCCCGGGGTGAATCGCGTATACGATGTCGGAAAACTCGAATATAGTGCCGAGAACGAGAAGCTCGCAGGCGTGATTTGGGCGTCACCACCCTGAATGGTCGGACCCACGACGATCATCATGTCATGAGATAGGGAATCGAAGCGCATGCTGACAGGATTTGAATCTCCGGCGCCCGTGCTGCCAACTGTGACGCAGTGCGCTGAACCGATGCCGACCGTTGGGTCGAATGTGCAGAGTTGGTATTGTCCCGCGCCATTATTACGGCCGCGGAAGAAAATGTAATTGAAGCCTGCGCCCGTTGGCTGAATCGTATATACGGTTCCGCTGGCAAAGGCGGTGATCGTCGGGTACGCAGTGCCGTTCGTGCGGTCGACACCGAACAACATATTGTCCGATCCGCTCGAGTAGTAGAGCGCATATTGTCCGGATCCGCCTTCACCCGCGATCCGCGTTGACGTCGTCGCGGGGAACGAGAACTGGTACGCGCCCGAGTAGGTCGTGCTTCCGTTGACCGCGAGGAACTGATCTGCCTGACCGTTCCCCGAATTACTGGAGTTGTTCGTGATGACGAAGAAACGTCCCTGAACGTCCGGCGACGTGAAGAGATTGACCGCGGTCTCGGTGCTGCTTAGCGCGTACGTCGTCACCGGTAAGAACAGCTGCGGCACACCGCCGTACCAAGAGAAAACGGGATTTGAGTTTCCACCAACGATGTCGACGTTTTGTCCGTCGACAACGACCATCTCTTTACTCGTCCCATTTGAATCATAGATCGAACCGAAAAGCGTCGGGTTCGATAAGCCATAGAACGTTGCAGAATTGCACTGTTCGATCGCGGGGACGGTTTCCTCGACTTCGTAGAGGTTGGCTGTCGCACTACCCGGCGTGAACGCAATTGCGTTGTAGGTGCCTTCCGCGAGCTGCGTATACGCCGGACTCGAGGGTGAGCCGGCTTGGAAGCTCCCGGCGCCGTTGCTGCCTTCCCCGAAAAGCGCTGTTATATTATAGGTGAAGCCGTAGAGGAACGCCGAGCCTTCCGAGCTACCGACGTTCACGAACGGTTCATACATGGACGTATCGTAAATGACTTGGTGATCGGCTGAAGCCGTTCCGTACGACGACACGGTATAGAAATCGAAGGATCCCAGTCCGGCGCCGTTCACCGCCGTCGTATAACCCACGAGCGGATTCGCCAAGGGTCCAATGATCTCGTTACCGTCAGCGTCAAACACATATATCGGCGCGGCCGTCGTCCCCGAATTAAGGGTGAGGCAATTCGCCGGTGCAGCGACGAACACGTACTGCGCGATGCCGGCGTCATCGACATACAAATAATTACTATATACCGACGGCGCCGCGCCATTCGCATAAATCGTTTGCGCGGTCGGGTTGCTGTACATATTCGTGCCGAGCCATACGTTGTGCGAATCGTACAGATTCGAGTACAGCGTGTACGTTCCGACCGGAAGATTCGTCGTGCACTCGTACAGCACGTAGAGATTCGTGCACTGGTTGAGGTAGATCGACGTCGTGAAGACGCTCGCGCCATTGTACACGGCGCTCAGCGCGACACTCGCCGTCGACGGACTCACGAAGCTCGGGACGCGTTTTCCCGAGACCGTCGGACGCGCTTTATTGCTGATGCGCCGGCCGTTCAGCGCTTGTTTCGGCGCGAGCGTAATGCTCAGCGTAACCTTCGCGCCGTTCGTGAGGCTCGAGGGACCTGTACCGCCGCCGGACGGCGGCGCGGAGCCTACGGAATGCCCTCCGCCCGAGCATCCCGCGATCAACATTAAACCCGCTGCTGAAAGTGCTGAACGACGCACCTTATTTGCCAAAATCATCTTCCTTGGTGACAAGGCAAGCGGTTCGCGCCGATCGTTCCCTGACCTTGCGCCGGTTTAGAAAGTGTGAGGACGCACGGATGGGGGATGAGCACATAACAAGCGCCAAAGGCGCCCGACCAGACGAAAGGACGCGCTCATGAATCCGTCCGACCTCACTGAACGCATTATGTCCCAGGCTCGCGAGCTTCAGAATCGAGTCTCGCAAGCGGCCAGCCAATCGGCGGAGCAGATGAAGCCCTACATCGAGCAATCGATGACCGCAGCCGGCGAGCTTCAAAAAACGCTCGCGGAGCATGCCTCCAAGTCCGCCGCGCTCAATCAGGACTACACGAACCGAGCCATGGGCCATCTCTCAGAATTGATGAAGTTGGGCTCGGAGGCAATGCGCGCCAACGCCGAGCAAGCCCGGCAGATGGCGCAAGACATGGTCTCTCATGCGCGCGGCGCGTATGAGGCGGCCAGCAAAGAGTCCGACTAGCGGCTTTGCGCGGCGACCGGTTCTGAGACCGTAGCCCCCGGAGCAAATTTCCCGAACCGCTGCGCGGACTCGGGCCACGAGGCGACGAGTTCGCGCGCGAGGGCTGAGTTTGTAGCAGCGTGATGGCGCTCGAGCAGGTCGCGCAACAAGCCTGCGTCCGAATCGCGCGCCGACATCACCGACATGTCTTCGTGCGGGAGATCGGCCGGCGCATCCGCGAGCAATGTAAACACCGTCCCACCCGTCATGCCGCTCGCGAAGTTGCGCCCGACCGGTCCCAGAATCGCAACGGTCCCCTTCGTCATGTACTCGCACGCGTGATCGCCGGCGCCCTCGGTCACGATCGTCGCACCGGAATTGCGCACTGCTAGCCGCTCGCCGGCCGCGCCGTAGACGAACGCCTCGCCTCCGCGCGCACCGTAGAAGCAGGCATTTCCGATTGCGGGTTCGTGCGGCTCGCCGGGCGAGCGGACGATGATCTTCCCGCCTTCCATTCCCTTGCCGACGAAATCGTTGGCGTCGCCGTCGAGCTCGAGCGTCAAGCCGTTCGTAATGAAGGCACCGAAGCTCTGACCTGCGGTTCCACGATAGCGCAGCACGGTCGGCCGAACATCTTCACCGTTCTTGCGCTGCAGCACGATCGAGTGTGCGATCCGCGCCCCGATCGTGCGATCGGCGGGCGTGATGACGAAACGCTCGTTGCGCGCCGAGGCGCGATCGTCGACGTGACTCTCTTCTATCGGGACGTCGCGCGGCTCGACCATCTGCTCCGGTAAGCGCAAAACTTCCGTGAGATCGACGTCAACGCCCAAATCGAGCGCTGCGTCTGCAACGCGCAGCAGATCCGAGCGCCCATGAATCTCTTCGAGGCTGCGGGCACCGAGCTTGGCGAGGCGGCGCCGCACGTCGTTCGCGATGAACTCGAAAAACGCAATCGCGTCTTCCGGCTTGCCTTTGAATTTCTCGCGGTACTTCGGATCTTGACTCGCGATCCCAACCGGGCACGTGTTCTTGTGACACTGCCGCGCGTAGATGCAGCCGAGCGCGATCAAGAGCGCCGTTCCGAAACCGTACATATCGGCGCCAAGCATTGCGGCGACGATCACGTCGCGCCCGCTCTTGAAACCACCGTCGACACGGAGCTTGACGCGCGAGCGCAAGCCGTTTGCGACGAGCGCGTGGTGCGTTTCAACGAGCCCCAATTCCCACGGCAATCCCGCGTGCTTGATCGACGAGAGCGGCGATGCGCCCGTGCCGCCGTCGAAGCCGCTGATGTGAATGACATCTGCACGGGCCTTCGCGACGCCGCTTGCTACGACGCCGATTCCCGACTGACTGACGAGCTTGACTGCAATCCTGGCTTGCGGAGCCGCGCGCCGCAAATCGTAGATCAACTGCGCCAGGTCTTCGATCGAATAGATGTCGTGGTGGGGCGGCGGAGAGATCAGTTGTTGCCCGGGACGTGCACCGCGTATGCGCGCGATGTCGGCCGAGACCTTGAAACCGGGAATCTGTCCGCCTTCGCCGGGCTTGCTGCCCTGCGCCATCTTGATCTCGAGCTCATCAGCACTCGCCAAGTATTCCGCACCGACGCCGAAACGGGCTGACGCGACTTGCTTGATCGCGCTGCGCGACGGCCCCCAGAAGCGCGACGAATCTTCACCGCCTTCGCCTGAATTACTGCGCGCACCGATCGCATTGACGCCCGTTGCGATCGTGGCATGCGCTTCCGGACCGAGCGATCCCAGCGACATCGCGGCAGTTACGAACTTCCGCACGATATCAGCAGCGCTCTGCGTCTCTTCGAGGGCAATGGGGTCGCCGATCGATTGCGGCGCAATCAAATCGCGCAGCGCAATCGGCGGACGGGCTTCCATTTCATCGGAAAGCTTTTCGTAGGCCGCGTAGTCGCCGTTCATCGCGGCTGCGCGCAAGAATTTGATGACGTTCGGATCGAATCCGCGGCGTATGCCTTCGCGGCGGTAACGGAACAGGCCGCGATCCTGCGGAGCCCCGCCCGCGTCCGCCGCCGTGCTCCAGGCGCGAATATCTTCTTCCAGTTCGTTCATACGGATGGTCGGAACGTGCGCGCGCATCCCAGGGAAGCACAGATCGACGATGTCCCGTCCGAGCCCGATCGTTTCGAACGTCTGCGCACCAATATACGAACGCAGCGTGCAGATGCCCAGCTTCGACATCACTTTGAGTACGCCTGAACGCACGCCATCGAGAAACGCGCGGCTCGTCCCGCCATGATGCGCGGCAATACGCAAACCGAGCCACGGACAAACGACATTCGCGCCGGCGGAGATCACGGCCGCAATCGAATGCGAATCACGTCCGAACCCATCCGCAACCGCAATGCTCGATTGCATGCGCAAACCCGCGCTCGTCAATGTTTGATGGACGGCTCCCGCTGCAAGCACTGCAGGCACGGGCGTATGCGCGTCGCGATCGTCGAGAACGATCAGGCTCGCTCCGTGTCGCACGGCTTCTTCTGCTTCGTGCGCGATTTCGCGCAAGCGCTCGCCGAGTCGCGACGCGCCGAGCTCGAGTTTTACGACGTGCTGCAAGAGCCGTTCGTCAGCTCGAACGAGATCGAATGCGTGCTCGTCGAGCACCGCATGCTCGAGCATAACGAGCGAACCGAACGACGGGACGTCGCCGTTCGTCGGGCCGGATCCGATCCAGGCGCGCATATCGAAGACGAGCCCTTCGCGATACGGATCGATCGGGGGATTGGTCACTTGAGCAAAACGCTGACGCAAGTAGTATGCGACCGGCATACGGCGCTCGAGGAACGGCAACGCCGCATCGTCGCCCATCGAGAGGATCGGCTCACCGCCGCCGGCTGCGACGACCTCGACGACATCTTTGATCTCATCCTTCGCGAACGCAAAGCGCACGAGTTCTGAATTGGTCGGCTCCGGGGGAGCGGTCAGAGCCTCGCTCGGGAGATCGAGATGCCACGAGCGCACGATCGGACGATAGTCGCCGCGTGCGCGCCGCTCTTCACGAAACGTCTTCGGCTGGACCAACTCGCCGGTCGCGAAGCGCACGACGAGCCGTTCGCCAGGTCCTAGGCGGCCGCGCTGCACGATCGCATCGCTGCCGAAATCGACGACGCCGGCTTCGCTTGCACACAAAACTTTTCCAGATTCGGTGCGGCACCAGCGCATTGGGCGGAAACCGTTTCGATCGAGCGCCGCGCCGACGATGTCGCCATCGGTGAAGATCATGGCTGCGGGGCCATCCCACGGTTCGATCGTCGGTACGTGCGCGTCGTAGTACGCGTGTAAGCGATCGTCCTCGGGGTCGATCGCCGGCGCGAGCATGAAGTCGATCGCAACGTCGATGCGATGACCCGCGCCAAGCATCTCATCGAGATTCGTATCGAAATCGAGCGAATCGCTGGCTCCGCGAATCGGCTGCATGCCACGAGCGCGCATCCAGGCGCGGTTTCCGGTAATCGTGTTGATCTCGCCGTTATGCGCGACGAGGTTGAACGGCTGCACTAGCTTCCACGAGGGCGACGTGTTCGTCGAGAAGCGTTGGTGGAAGATCGCGTAACGCGAGGTGAACGCCGGATCGCGCAAATCTTTGAAGTACGAACCGAGCTCGTTGCTGGACAGCAATCCTTTGTAGATAACGCTGTCGGGCGAGGCGCTGACAAGGGCTGCGCCGCCGCCGGCGTCGCGCAACGTACGGATGATATTGCGCCGCACCTGACGCATGCGCTCCCGCACGTTCCCCGGCCCCATGTCAACGAGCAGTTGCTCGTAGAGCGGCCGCGTCGCGCGGGCGTGCTCGCCGAGCACCTCGGGATCTACCTTTGGGCGCCGCCAGAGCAGCGGCTTGACGTCGGTTGCGTAGACCGCCGCCTCGATCTGGCCGCGCAATCCTGTCGCTTCTTCCGGATCGTGCGGCAAGAACAGCGCAATCGCGGCAAGATGCCGCTCCGGAACGCGCCGGCTCATGGGCGGCAACTCGCGGATCAAAAGACTCCGCGGCGTCTCGATCAGAAGACCGGCGCCGTCACCCGTACGCCCATCGGAGCCTCGCGCCCCGCGGTGCACCATACAACCAACGGCCTCGAGCGCAAGGCGCACGATTTCATGGGATGCGGTGTGCGAAAGATCAGCAATGAAGCCGACGCCACAGGCGTCGTGCTCTTCGGGGGGGCGCATGTGTAATTTTCGACTTTAGGCCAGGCCAGCTATGGGGTCAATCGACAAATGGCTAATTTGTATACATTTTAACCAATCGCGCTCGCTGCGGGATACGACCTTAGCCGCGCAGCCCCAAAGCCACCATCATCTGGTAGCCGACCTCGAGCGCCCGTTCGTCGATGTCGAAGCGCGCCGAGTGGTGTGGGAACGCCGTCCTCTCGTCGCCGCGTGCGCCGACGATGAAGTACGCCCCGGGCCGCTGCTCTTGCATGAACGACATGTCTTCGGCCCAGCTGACGAGGTCGTGCTCGACAACGTTCTCGTCGCCGAGCGTCTTGCGGCCGACCTCGCGCACGACGTCGTTCATCGCTTTGTCGTTGACCGTCGGCGGGTAGCTCCAACGATATTCCATCGAAGGCTGCACGCGCATGGCGTCGCCGACGCCTTTGGCGATGCGCTCGATGCGCTCCGGCATGCTCTTACGGATCTCCGGATCGAACGTGCGCACGGTTCCACGCAGCATCACTTCATCCGGAATCACGTTGAACGTCGTGCCGGCCTCAATGTGTCCGACCGTTACAACGACAGGATCCTTCGGCGCGATTTCGCGGCTCACGAGCGTCTGCACCATCGTGATGAAATAACCGGCCGCAGCAATCGGATCGTGCGTCGTCTGCGGCATCCCGCCGTGGCCGCCTTTTCCGCGGATGTGCAGCGTGAATTCGTCGGCCGACGCGAAGAACGCGCCATCGCGTACGCCGATCTTCCCAACATCGAGGCCCGTATACAAATGTAAGGCGAAGGTGCGGTCGACGTGTGGATTCTCGAGCGCCCCGTCCTCGATCATCAGCTTGTTGCCGGCTAGGCCTTCTTCACCCGGCTGAAAACAAAAGACGAGCGTCCCCGGAACCTCGGCGCGGCGCTCCGCGAGCGTCTTAGCCGCGTTCAGTAAAATAGACATGTGGCCGTCGTGGCCGCACGCATGCATCTTGCCGACGTTTTTGGAGCGATACGGCGTCTCGCCGAGCTCGGTAACCGGGAGCGCATCGATGTCGGCGCGCAGCAGCGTCACGGGGCCAGGCTTGCCGCCCTTGAGCGTCCCCAGCAATCCGGTCTTGCCGATCCCCGTCCGTAGATCGTCAAGGCGCATCTTGCGAAGGTGCTCCTCGAGATATTTTGCGGTGTCGTGCTCAACGAGCGACAACTCCGGATACATGTGGAGGTGTCGTCGGACCTGGACGAGCTCCTCGGAGATTTGCGGACGATCCAGCAGCATACCCATCCTCATTTGTCATCCCGAGCGTAGCGCCCCGCAAGGCTCTGCGGGGGGTACGACACGTCTATAGAAGGGAGCCGACCGAGAATGAGAAGCCAGCTGAAACCGCAGACCGGCCCCGGCGCAACGACGTTCGAGCGCTATGGACTGTCGGACGAACAGCTCGTTACAGTCCTGCGCAACATGTTGATGCAGCGGATCGTCGACAACCGTGGCTTTCAGCTCAACCGGCAGGGCAAGGTACCGTTCGCACTCGGCAGCGAGGGACACGAAGCGGTGCAAGCCGGCGCTGCGTTGGCATTTGAGCGCGGCAAAGACATTTTCGTCCCGTACTATCGCGATCTCGGCCTCGTCCTCGGCATCGGATATTCGATTCTCGATTTGCTACTCTCGATGTTCGCACGAGGCGCGGACCGTTCGGGCGGGCGTCAATTCCCGAATCACTTCGGGAATCACGATCTCGGCATCATGAACATCTCGTCGATCATCTCGGCGCACATTCCGCACGCGGTCGGCGCCGCATACGCGTTCACCTATCGCGGCGAAACCGGGCGCGCGGTGCTCGTCACGTTCGGCGAAGGCGGAACCAGCGAAGGCGAATGGCACGAATCCGTCAATTTCGCGTCGATTCACAATTTGCCGATCGTATTTCTCTGTCAGAACAACGGGATCGCGATTTCGGTCCCGCAGTCGCAGCAAATGCACGTCAAAGACGTCGCGCAAAAAGCTGTCGCGTACGGTATCCCGGGCGAGTCGTTCGACGGAATGGATCCGCTGATCAGCTATGACGCCGTCAAGCGTGCACTCGATCGTGCACGCAGCGGCGGCGGACCGACGCTACTCGAAGCCAAGTGCGCGCGCTTCCTTTCGCACTCGACCGACGATGATGACCGTGCGTATCGTTCTCGCGAGGTCGTGCAAGAGCTGCGCAAGCGCGATCCGATTACGACGTACGAAGCAATATTGCTCGCGAACGGCGTCATCGATGACGCCAAGATCGAATCGTTGCGCCGCGAGATTCTCGAGGAAACAAATGACGCCACCGACCGGGCCGAAGCGATGCCGCTTCCCGAGCCCTCGGATCTGTACAAGAACGTGTATGCGGGAGACTTCGAACCGTGGCAATAGCGACGCAAACGCGCGAGATGTCCTCCCGCGAGATGAACAATGTCGAGGCGGTGCGCGAAACGCTGCATGATGCGCTCGTGCGGGACGATCGCGTTCTCGTCATGGGCGAAGACGTCGGCGCTCGCGGGAACGTCTTCCTTATCACCAAAGGCTTTCTCGAGGAATTCGGTCCGAAGCGCATTATCGATACGCCGCTCGCCGAAGCTTCGATTGTCGGTGTCGCAATCGGCATGGCGATGGAAGGTTTGCGTCCGATTGCAGAGATTCAATTCGCCGACTTCATCTATCCCGCGTTCAATCAAATCGTCGGTGAAGCCGCCAAGACGCGTTACCGCAGCAACGGCGACTATACGTGTCCGCTCGTGATCCGCACGCCCTACGGCGGCGGTGTGCGCGGCGCGCTCTCGCATTCGGTCTCCATTGAAGCGTTGTTCTATCACGTCCCTGGACTGAAGATACTCGCGCCTTCGACGCCGTCGGATATCAAGGGTCTGTTGACGGCCGCGATCGAGGATCCCGATCCGGTGCTGTTTCTCGAGCACAAGAAAACCTATCGTCTCGTCAAGGGACCAGTCCCCGAGGGACATTTCGTCCTGCCGATCGGCAAGGCCGATATTAAGAAAGAAGGCTCGCAGCTAACGGTCGTCTCGTATGGACTCTACGTCCATCAAGCCCTCGATGCAGCGCGTCAGCTCGAAACGGAAGACGTCTCGGTTGAAGTAATCGATCTGCGCTCGATCCGTCCGATGGATCGTGAGACGATTTTGGAAAGCGTGCGCAAGACACGCAAGCTTCTGATCATCCACGAAGATAACAAGTTCGGCGGCATTGGCGCCGAGATCGCTGCGATGGTTGCCGAAGAGGCGCTCTTCGATTTGGACGCGCCGATAAAGCGGTTGGCCGGCCCCGATGTTCCGGCCATGGGCTACGCGATCACGCTCGAAGAGGAGTTCATGATCTCGACCGAGCGGATGCGCGAAGCGATGCGTGATTTGGTGAATTTCTAATGCCGACGACGATCAAGATGCCGCAGCTCGGCGAAACGGTCACCGAAGGTACGGTCGCGCAATGGCTCAAGAAGCCCGGCGATCGCATTGAAAAGTACGAAGCGTTCGTCGAGGTATCGACCGACAAGGTGAACGCCGAAGTCCCCGCGCCGGTCAGCGGCATTCTGCGCGAGATCATCGTCCAAGAAGGCGAGACTGTTCCAACCGGCGCCGCGATCGCCGTCATTGACGAGGCCGGCGCGCCTTCGCACGCTGAGCCGGTCGCCGACGCGATCATGGCTGCGCCCGCGGCTCCTGTTCACGTCGCTGCTCCGGCGCACAGCGCTCCGAAAACGAACGGCGTCCCCCGCAGCGATAGTTCGCTGCGCGGAGTTTCGCCGGCGGTGCGCAAGCTCGCGCGCGAACACAACGTCGACGTGACGAGCATCCGCGGAACCGGCGCGAATGGGCGCATCACGGCACAAGATATCTTGGCAGCCCGCGCGGCACCGGCTGCGGCGCCCGCCCGCACGCCGAGCGCGCCGAGCGATGGACGCTCGACCTACACCAATCCGATTCCGGGGACAACGATCCCGCTCACGCAAGCGCGCAAGATCATCGCGCAGCGGATGGTCGAATCGAAGCACACCGCGCCGCACGCGTGGACGATGGTTGAGGTGGACGTCACGAATCTTTGGGCGTGGCGCACGCGCGAGAAAGACGCGTTCGAACGCGAGAACGGTCAGAAACTGACGCTGCTGCCCTTCTTCATGCGCGCGGTCGTCGGGTCGCTGGCTGCATATCCGTTGATGAACGCGTCATTTAGCGACGCCGGCATCAAGGTTCACAAGGACATCAACGTCTCGATCGCGGTCGCGCTGCCCGACAACTTGATTCTTCCGGTCGTGCGCAATGCCGACAAGCTTTCGATCAAAGGGCTTGCGATCGCGGCCGGAACCCTGGTCGATCGCGCACGACGCGCTCAGCTCGGCGCCGACGATCTCGCCGGCGGCACGTTCACCGTTAACAACACCGGCGCAAACGGCTCGATTCTCTCGGCACCGATTCTTCCAACCGGACAGACGGGCATCATTACGATGGAAGCGGTCGTCAAACGCCCGGTCGTCGTGACCGGCGATGCGATTGCGATCCGCTCGATCATGAACGTTTGCCTGTCGCTCGATCACCGCGTCGTCGATGGCGGTGTCGCCAGCGCATTTCTCTCCGACGTCAAGAAGCGGCTCGAAGCGATGGGTCCGTCCGGCACGCTCTAAACCCGGTGCAAGTCCGCAAAACGTTTCACTTCGAAGCAGCGCACGTTCTTCCACACCATCCGGGCAAGTGTTCGCGTTTGCACGGACACTCATATCGTCTCGAAGTCGCGGTCGACGGACCGATTCAAAGCGACGGGCCGAGTCAGGGAATGGTGATCGACTTCGATGAGATCGACAAGATCGTGCAGAGCGCGGTCATCGCGCAGCTCGATCACACGTCGCTCAACGATCGCATGCCGAATCCGACCAGCGAGCACATCATTTTCTGGATTTGGCAGCAGCTCGACACGGCGCTTGATGGTCTGGCCGAGCTTGTCTTGTGGGAAACCGCGACAGCCTGCGCCGTGTTGCGACGCGGTGATATCTAATGCTGCAAATGGTCGAGATCTTCTACAGCCTGCAAGGCGAAGGCAGCCATGCCGGAACGCCCGCCGTTTTCGTGCGCCTCGCGGGCTGCAACCTGGCGTGCGATTTCTGCGACACTGACTATGCGCTCAAGTTTCTGGCTTCGATCGACGACGTCGTCGCACGCGTGCGCGAGATCGGTGGCGATTGTCCGATGGTCGTGATCACCGGCGGCGAACCGTTTGCGCAGAGCGAGACGCTCGCGCTAATCGCAGCGCTACGCGCCGACGGCCGGCGCGTTCACGTCGAGTCGAACGGCACGATCTCGGTTGATGCCGAGCTTCCGTCCGACGTCTGGCTGACGGTTTCCCCGAAAGAGCGGCTCGATTCGGGGATGGCGCGGCGCGCGAACGAAGCGAAATTGATCGTCAATCGTCGCGTTCCGCGCGAATGGACGCAGCGTTTTGACGCTCATACGCCGATCTTTCTCCAGCCCGAAGGCAACAAGCCCGAAAATGTCGCGCTCGCCGTCGAAGCTGCGAAAGCGGAGCCGAATCTCTTTCGGCTCTCACTGCAGACGCACAAGTTTATCGGCATTCGTTGATTCTCGTCGTGTGTGCCGTTGCGCAAGAATTGCGGCACTGGAAACCTCGCGAACAGGTCGAGATGCTCGTCACCGGTATCGGGCCCGTTGAAGCCGCGACCGCGACGTCACGCGCGCTCGCAGGATCGGCGCCCAGCATCGTCATCAACGCTGGGATCGGCGGTGGGTTTCGTGGCCGCGCCGCGGTCGGCGATGCGTTCGCGATCGAAACCGATCATCTCGCCGAGCTAGGACTCGAAGACGGTAGTCCGCTTCCACCCTTACCCGGCGGCGTACGGCTCGTCGAGAAAACGGACAGTGACGAAGAGCTCGTCGGGATCTGTGCAAATGTCGGCGCTCGCATCGGAAGTGCGATCACGGTCTCAACGATTACGACCAGCGATACCCGCGCGGAAGCTCTTGCGGATCGTTTCGAAGCCGAGATTGAAGCGATGGAAGGTTTTGCCGTGTTGCGGTCGGCAGCGGTGGCTGGAATACCCGCCCTTGAACTGCGCGGCGTCTCGAATCTGGTTGGCGCTCGCGAGCGCTCCGGCTGGGATTTCGACGCCGGCGCGCGTGCCGTCGCAACGCTGCTCGATCGCTTCCTGGATACATTTGTAGAAAAATGAGTTATTCACTCGCATACACGCCCTGCCCGAACGACACGTACATCTTCGCCGCGCTTACGAACGGGTTGCTGAAAGATGCACCCAAGGTCGAGGCGGTTCTCGACGACGTCGAAGGTCTGAACGCAGCCGCGCGGCGCGGAGCGTACGCGTTGACGAAAGTCAGCTACGGCGCGATCCCGTATCTGCTGGACCGCTATCGCATCTTACGTTCAGGCGGCGCACTTGGACGCGGTTGCGGCCCGCTTTTGATCGCGAAACCGCGCGCGGACGGCACCGTGCCGAAACTCGAGGAGCTTTCGCCCGATGCGGTGATTGCGATTCCGGGCGTGCTGACAACCGCATTTCTGCTCGTCCGTCTCGCGCTGGGGCGAACGCCGCAAATCGCGGAGATGCGGTTCGACAAGATTGTCGACGCCGTCGCAAAAGGCGAGGTTGACGCCGGACTCATCATCCACGAGTCGCGCTTCACGTATCAAGTGCGCGGCCTGCGCTCCATCGTTGACCTCGGCGAATGGTGGGAAGGCCAGACGCGCACGCCGATACCACTCGGGGCAATTCTCGCCCGGCGCGATCTCGGTGACTCAGAAGCTCTTGAAGTCGACGAGTTGGTGCGCCGCAGTTTGCAATTCGCGCGGAAACGCGAGGACGCAATCATCGACTACGTCCGCGCGCACGCAACAGAGATGTCCGACGACGTCATGCGCAAGCATATCGGCCTCTACGTCAACGATTTCAGCGACGATGTCGGCGACGAAGGCCGTGCGGCCGTCGACAAGCTCTTTACGCGCGCATCATCGGCGGGCTTGATTCCGGCGAATGTGAAACCCGAATTCGTCGGATGAACCGGCGCGGTTTTCTCGCGTCGTCGTCGGCGCTTGCGCTCGCTCCAGGCGCGGCCGCTGCACAATCGCGCGCGGCGGTGATGCTCGGCGATGACGTCCTCCTCACCGATGTCTGGCGCGAAATCGGCAATCGCTGCGTCGGAATCGTTACCAATCAAACCGGAGTCACTTCGCAGCACGGATCGATCGTCGACGCGTTACGGCGCAAGTCGCAGGTTTGCGTCAAAGCGCTGTTTGCGCCCGAACACGGATTGCGCGGCGACCGGCCGGCCGGCGCGTACGTCCCGTCGTACACCGATCCGGTTTCAGGTTTGCCGGTCTACAGCTTGTACGGTGCGACGCGTCATCCGAGCGCGGCGATGCTTTCCGGCATCGATCTCTTGCTCTTCGATATTCAAGATGTCGGCGCGCGCGCATATACGTTCATCTCGACGATGGCGTACGTTATGCAGGCGGCCGCCGAGCACGGAAAAGAGATCTGGATTCTGGACCGGCCGAACCCCATCGGCGGAACGGTCGTCGAAGGGCCCGTCCTCGAACCCGAGTACAAGTCGTTCATCGGGTTGTATCCGATTGCGATGCGCCACGGCATGACGGTTGGGGAGCTGGCGCAGATGTACAACGAAGCGTTCGGCATTCACGCGAAACTGCGCGTCATTCCGATGCGCGGATGGCAGCGTTCGATGCTCTGGGATGCGACAAGGCTTCCCTGGATTCAAAGTTCGCCGAACATCCCGAGCTGGCAAACGACGCTGCTCTATCCGTGCACCGGTCTCGTCGCGTCGGCCGGCCTCAACAACGCGACCGGATCGCCGAGGCCCTTTCAATACGCGGGCGCGTACGGACTCGATGCACAACGCTTTGCCGATGCAATGAATGCGCTCCACTTACCAGGCGTCAGTTTTCAGGGCGTCGTCTGGGTGCCGGCGTCAGGATTTTGGGCCGGCAAGCAGCTCACCGGAGCGGCTCTCGGAGTCAACAATCCGCCGGCGTTTCTCGCCGTGCGCACGGCAGTCGAACTGCTCGTCACTGCGCGTCAGATTGCGCCGCATGTCATCTCGATCGAAAGCCGGACGAGCATCGATCGCGATTGGGGAACCGATACGCTTCGTGAAGGTCTGCTCGCCGGCAAATCTGCAGACGCGATCATCGCGGAATGGCAACCGCGACTCGCCGAGTTCAATACGCTGCGCGCGAAGTACTTACTGTATCAGTAGATAACGCGCTTGTCGCGTTCGGTTTTGATGCGCAGCTGGTTGAGCTGAAAGTAGTGCGCGAAGCGCTGGATTTCGTCCATCGTGCCTTCACTAATGTCGACGAACTGCATGCCGTGCAAGAACAACGCGCGCGGAAGATTGAAGAACGTAATCTTCGATTTCGCACGCACGTGCATTTCGCTGAACTTGCGCGGCGGCTTCTTGACGCGCTTCTTGCGCGGACCGAACGGCGTATCTTCGGATATCTCTTTCCACTCGGGGAAGTTCTCGAGAAAATCGCTCGGCAGCGTGAAGTGCAACAACAGCTCTTGCTCGCGAATCAGATCCTCGTCGAGAAGAACGCGCAAGCCGCCGGCAGAGAGGTCGTTTGCCACCGCGCGGCGCTCGCCCGGACGACCAACCACCTCGTAATAAATTGGAAACTCAACTTCCGCGCGAAACGCGGTTCGTTTGTTGTTCGCGCCGCCGCCCGCTGCTGCTCCGCCACGCGCTCCCGTCGTGCTATCAGCCGAGCCGCCGGCCGGACGCTTCCTTTCGCCGCCAAACTTGAACATCGCACTTGTCGCTTTCCAGGACTCTGTTCGCACCCCTTGTAAGGGGGCCGCGTGAGCGTGCTCGGCGAGCGGTTGATTCAAGCGTTGGGGGCCGAGTCCGTCTACACCGAACCGGAAGATTTAGCCGTGTATGCGTTCGACGCATACAGCGAGGACCGGCTACCCAGCGCTGCAGTCGTACCTAAAGATGTGCGTGAGGTCACGCAAGTCGTCCGCATCGCAGCGGAATGCGGCGAGCCGATCGTCGCGCGCGGCGCCGGAACCGGTCTGTGTGGTGGCGCCGTTCCGACCCACGGCGGCATCGTCGTTTCGTTTGCGCGCATGAATCGTATTCTCGAAATCGATACGCGCAATCGACGCGCGAAAGTCGAACCCGGTCTTATCAATCTCGATCTGTCGCGTGCAACCGCAAGCGACGGTCTCTTTTATGCACCGGACCCGGCGAGTCAGAAAGTGTCGTCGCTCGGCGGCAATATTGCGACGAACGCCGGCGGACCACATTGTCTCTCGTACGGCACGACGACAAATCATGTAATCGGCCTTGAATACGTCGATCATCGCGGCGAAGTCGTGACGGTCCATCAGGACGATCCGGGTTACGATCTCGCCGGCGTTCTGGTGGGGAGTGAAGGGACGCTCGGTATCGTGACGTCGATTGACCTGCGCCTGATGCGTTTGCCTGAAGCGGTGCGTGTCTGCGTCGCGACATTCGGTGACGTCGAAAGCGCGAGCGAGGCCGTCTCGCAAGTGATCGGTGCCGGCATCGTCCCGATCGCACTCGAGATCATGGACAAAGTCATCACCGGTGCGGTCGAAGCTGCGTTTAAGGCCGGTTACCCGAAAGACGCTGGGGCGGTGCTGCTCCTCGAAATTGCGGGTCTCGCCGACGACATGGATGCGAGTGAAGCCGCGATCGCCAAGTTCGCGCGCGCCTGCGGCGCGCTCTCCTGGCACACGGCGCGCAGCCAAGCCGAGCGCGATCTGTTGTGGGCCGCACGCAAGGGCGCGGCCGGTGCGATTGGGCGTCTCGCGCCGAATTATTACATTCAAGATTGCGTCGTTCCGCGTACGAAGCTGCCCGCGATGATGCACCGCGTCGACGAAATCGTGCGCGATCATCAGATCCAAGTCGGCAACGTCTTTCATGCCGGTGACGGCAACTTACATCCGCTGCTACTCTTCGATCGCAGCCGTCCGCGCGATATTCAAGCCGTCGTCGAAGCCGGAAGCGAGATTCTGCGGACCTGCATCGACTATGGTGGCACGGTCTCCGGCGAGCACGGCATCGGCTACGAGAAGCGCGAATCACTGGCATTGCTTTTCTCGCCCGACGATCTGGCAACGATGCGTCGAGTGCGCGATGTGTTCGATCCGGCTCAACGATTCAATCCCGACAAGATTTTCCCGAGCAGCGCGTCGTGTGTCGAAGTTCGTGCCGCGAGCTAAGCCGCGCACAAGCGTCTATGATATCGACGGGCGTGCCCCCGGTCGCGTGCTTGAACCGGGCGACGACCAAGCCGTAGCCGACATGCTTCGGGCTGCGGACGCAGCCGGCGACGCCGTTGTGCCAGTCGGCGGCGGAACGTTGCTCGGCGTCGGCAATCCACCGCGTCATTATGAGATCGCGCTTTCGACTTTGCGACTCGCTGCCGTGCATGTGTACGACCACCGCGATCTTACGATCGGCGTTGGTGCCGGACTTACGGTTGGACAATTAGCGTCGGTGCTCGGAAAGCATCGTCAGTTCGTACCGCTCGACGTTCCGCGCGCGGCGAATGCAACGATCGGCGGGACGCTCGCTGCCGGGTGGCTCGGACCACGGCGCGCAACCTATGGACGGCCCCGCGATCTCCTGATCGGTACGACGACGGCGCTCGCCGATGGAACGCTCGCTCATGCGGGTGGCATGGTCGTGAAGAACGTCAGCGGTTACGATCTCTCACGATTGTACGTATCGTCGCTCGGAACGCTCGGCGTCATTACGCGCGCAAATCTCAAGACGTTGCCGATGCCGGCCGCATTCCGGTTGACGATCGCACGACTTCCCGAAGGAACGCGCACGCGCGCCGCGACCAACGTGCAAGGTCTCGACGTCGAGCCGACGGCCGCGCTCTTGATCGACGGCTTTCGCGAGGTCTTGCCGTTCGAGCTCGGCGCGGAAGGCGCGATCTTGCTCGCTTTCGAGGGTTCGGCAGTGGCGATCGAGCGTGCGACGCGCAGCGTGCGTTCGGCGCTCGGGTCGGCCGGCGTTCCGGAGACGCGCATCATCGACACCGGAGCACATGAAACGTTTGCCCGAACGCTCGATGCATATATTGCAAGCGTTGCGGGACGCTCGATTACTTTGCGCGCTCTGGGCTTGCCGGACGGCGCGCTTAAACGCGAAGCTGCTGCGCGCGAAGGCATAGCGCCGACGGCCGCGCTGCTCGATACGATCGTCGACTTGCGCTCTGGCGACGTGATCGCGCGTGTATTCGTCGACGGAAAGCTCGATCAACTCGCCGTGCGCGGGACGCTCTCCGACGCAGTCGCCGCGCTTCGCGCGCGTTTGCCCGAAGCGACGGTCTTAGCTCGTGGTCTGCCGCTCGAAGGCGAGATCGATGCGTGGGGGACGCTGCCGCCCGCGATCGGCGTGA
>Ga0302324_100010105_pt1 | contig 19603 bp, 21 predicted proteins | sample Palsa_T0_1_FD_201949 | JGI IMG/M metagenome (GOLD analysis project Ga0302324, IMG submission 201949) | Peat permafrost microbial communities from Stordalen Mire near Abisko, Sweden - Palsa_T0_1 | ecosystem: Environmental > Terrestrial > Soil > Palsa > Peat permafrost | place: Sweden: Abisko...
CGCACTCGATGAAGCGCTCGGCGACCGTTCGCAGATCGCCCGCTACGGCGAGGTCACGTTGCCGATGGATGACGCGCTCGTTCGCGTCGCCGTCGACCTTGGCGGACGCATCTATGCGCGCACCGCGCTGGACCTTCGCGTCGAGCGTATCGAAGATCTCGAAACCGTTATGATCGCGCACATCGTCGGGAGTTTCGCGGCGAATGCCCGAGCGACCATTCACGTCGATCGGCTTGCCGGCGAGGATCCGCACCACCTTGCAGAAGCCGCGTTCAAGGCGCTGGGCCGCGCGTGCGCGCGAGGCTGGGCGCTCGATCCACGGTTTGACGGAGTTGCATCGACCAAAGGCGTGCTCACGTGAGCGTCACGGTCGGCATCGTCACGCTTGGCGCGGCGAATCGGCGCAGCATCGACTCGGCACTCACGCGCGCCGGCGCGGCCACGCGCTTCATCGACGATCCATTTGCGGTCGGTGCGTGCGATGCGCTCGTGCTTCCGGGCGTTGCCAACTTCGGGTACGTCGCCGAGGAACTCGATCGAACGGGCATGCGCGCGGCGCTGATCGAGGCGATCACGTTTGGAATTCCGCTGCTCGGAATCTGTGTCGGCTTCCAACTGCTCTTTGAAAGCAGCGATGAAGCGCCGGGCGCGCGCGGGCTCGGGATCTTTGAGGGAGCGGTGCGTCGCTTGTGCACGCCGCGAGTCCCACACATGGGCTGGAATCGGGTCGATCCGCAAAACGGCGCGATTGAAGCTGGTTGGGCCTATTTCGCTAACGCTTACGCGCCCGGTGCAGACGTGCGCGACGCCATCGCAATCACGCGTGACGGCGAGGATTGTTTTACGTCCGCCGCTGCACGCGGCAACGTCCTCGGCATGCAGTTCCATCCCGAACGCAGTAGCGCGTATGGCGCGAGGCTCTTGGCGGCGTTCGTGCGCAGCGCAGAAGTCGCGTATGCCCGCTAAGCGGATCATCGCCTGCCTCGACATTCGCGATGGTCGCATTGTCAAGGGGCGGCAGTTCGCGGGCTTGCGCGACGCGGGTGATCCAGTGGAACGCGCGCTGCGCTATCGCGACGATGGAATCGACGAGATCGTCGTGCTCGACGTGTCGGCGACGCTCGAATCGCGCTTGGCAAACCTGCGTACCATCGAAGCCATAGCAGCCTCGCTCGACGTGCCGCTTACGGTCGGGGGCGGCGTGCGTGGTCTCGACGACGTTGCGCGGTTGCTCGACGCCGGTGCCGACAAAGTCGCCATCAACAGCGCCGCGCTCGAACGGCCGGCGCTCTTGAGCGAAGCCGCGGCGCGCTTCGGTGCGCAGTGCGTCGTCATTTCCGTCGACGCGTATCGCAACGGAACCGGGTACGCCGTCGCGAGCCACAGCGCGAGCCGGCCGCAGCCGCGCAACGCCGATGCCTGGGCGCGCGAGGCCCAAGACCTCGGAGCGGGTGAAGTGCTTCTGACCTCGATCGATCGGGACGGTGGGCGCGAAGGCTTCGATCTGGATCTGATTCGGCAGGTGCGAAATGCAGTGAGCGTTCCGGTTGTGGCATCGGGCGGCGCATCGACACCAGAGAGTTTCGCGCAAGCCTTACTTGCCGGCGCCGATGCGGCGCTCGGCGCGTCCATCTTTCACAACGGGGAAGCGCGCGCAAGCGACGTGAAAGACGCCTGCCGCGCCGGTGGCGTGCTGGTCCGACCGTGATCGTTGCGAGCATCGATTTGCGCGGCGGCAAAGCCGTGCAACTGCGACAGGGTCGCGAGTTGGTGCTCGAACGCGACGACGTTACCGATCTGGCCATTCGCTTTGGACGGCTCGGGGAGATCGCCGTCATCGACCTCGATGCCGCGCTCGGCGAAGGTGAGAACACCGAGCTGATTCTTCGCCTCTGCCGCCTCGCACGATGCCGCGTTGGCGGCGGCATTCGCGACGTCGAGCAGGCCAAGCGCTTCTTGCGCGGCGGCGCCGCATCAGTGATCATCGGCACGGCAGCCAGCGAAACATTTCTTGCGCTGTTGCCGCGCGATCGCGTGCTGGTCGCGCTAGATACGCGCGACGGAAAGGTCGCGATCGATGGATGGCGCAGCACGACGAACGAAGGGCCGCTCGAACGCGCCCAGCGGCTCCAGCCGTTCTGCGCCGGCTTCCTCTATACCGATATCGCGCGCGAGGGAATGCTCGACGGCATCGACCTCACCGCCGCGGCCGCACTGCGCAAACGCGTGGGCGGTTCGCTCACCTTTGCCGGCGGCGTCACGACCATTGAAGAGATCGTCGCGCTGGATCGCTTGGGCATCGACGCGCAGGTCGGCATGGCGCTGTATACCGGCTCGATCGATCCGGTCGATGCTTACGTGGCAACCGTCGATTTCTTGCGCGGAACGGGGCTCGTGCCCACCGTCGTGTGCGATGCGGGCGATGGCACCGTGCGCATGCTCGCGTATTCCAACGCGGAATCGCTTGCGATTGCGTTACGCGAGGGTATCGGCGCGTACTGGAGCCGCCGGCGTCAAGAGATTTGGCGCAAGGGCGAGACCTCCGGTTCCACGCAGCAGCTCGTGCGGGTCGAGCTCGACTGCGATCGCGATGCGCTGACGTTCTATGTCGACCAATCCGGGGCGACCTGTCACACCGGTGCGCCGCGCTGTTTCGGAGCGCCCGCCTTTTCGTGGAATACCTTGCTCGCGCGGATCGAGCAACGAGCGAGCAACGGCGACGCGCGATCCTACACTCGAAAATTACTCGCGGATCCGGCGCTTCTTCGCGAGAAACTGCTCGAGGAATCAGCCGAGGTTGCGGAGGCCGTAACCCACGATGAGGTCGCTTGGGAATGTGCCGACCTGCTCTATTTTCTCTCGGTCCGCATGCAGCAGGCCGGCGTTCGCATCGACGACGTCATGGCCCAGCTTGCGTCGCGCGCGCTATGATCGAGCGTTCGGTCGACGAGGTCCTCACCCGCATGCTCGCCGCCGGATCGGTCGACGTGCTGCCGATCATCGCGGCGGTGCGCGAACGCGGCGACGCGGCGCTGGCCGAGTATGCGCTGGCCTTCGGCGATCCGCCGCCGCGCCAGGTCAGCCGCGACGAGATCGAGGCCGCCTATCGAGAAAGCAGCGGTGACCTCCGCGATGCGCTCGCGGGAGCGGCATCGCGCATCGAGCGATTCGCCAGCGCGCAGCGGGATGCGCTTGCCGATGTGACGATCCGCGAGGGAGACCTGGAACTCGGACATCGTGTCGTGCCGCTCGAGCGGGTCGGCATCTACGTCCCGGCTGGACGTCACCCGCTGCCCTCGTCGCTTCTCATGGGCGCGATCCCAGCACGCGTAGCAGGTGTGCGCGAGCGCATTGTGTGCACGCCGCGTGCCGGTCGCGAAGTTCTGGCCGCAGCGTACGTTGCGGGCGTCGACGCCGTGTTCGAAGTGGGCGGGGCGCAGGCGATCGCGGCGCTCGCGTATGGCACGCAGAGCATCGCGCGTGTCGATCTGATCGTCGGCCCGGGAAACGCTTACGTCACGGCAGCCAAACGCGCGGTGTTCGGCGCATGCGGCATCGACGCGCTCGCCGGTCCATCCGAGATTGCCATCGTTGCCTCCGGCGACGCAAAGGCGGATTTCGTTGCGGCCGATCTGCTCGCTCAGGCGGAGCACGATCCCGACGCGCGCGCGCTGCTGATCACCGACGATCGTGCGTTCGCACACGCCGTTGGCGAGCGCGTCGAAAAGCGCCTTCTCGGTCTCGAGACCGCGCAGACGGCTCGAGCATCGCTCGAGCGCTCCGGGGGCATCGTGATCCTCGCACTTGAAGAGGCTCCCGCGTTTTGCAATCGGCTCGCGCCCGAGCATCTCTCGCTGCAAGGCGCGCGCGCGGAAGCGCTAGCATCACGTTGCTACGCTTACGGCACGCTGTTTATCGGTGAGGGTGCGGCGGAAGTCTTCGGTGACTACGGCAGCGGGCCGAATCACGTTCTACCGACGGGCGGCACGGCGCGCTTCTCGTCCGGCCTCTCGGTCATGAACTTTATGACGCTGCGCACCTACGAACGATCGCTCGGAAATGCAGATCGCCGCATCGCGAACGATGCGGCGATTCTCGCGCAAGCGGAGGGCCTTGCGGCTCACCGTGATGCTGCTCTAGCGCGGACGTCCTGACGGACGCGGCGCCGGCGCAGCCGGATGTTGCGCGGGTGCGGGGTGAGCTGGTGCTGCCTGCGGATGTGCGGCCGGCGCGGCATGTTGCACCGGAGCGGCGTGCTGCGGAGCAGCATGTTGCGGAGCAGCATGTTGCACCGGAGCGGCGTGCTGCGGAGCAGCGTGTTGTACTGGTGCGGCCGCGTGTTGCACCGGAGCCGCGTGCTGCGGAGCAGTATGTTGCACCGGAGCGGCAGCATGTTGCACCGGAGCGGCATGCGCGGGTGCGGCATGTTGTACCGGTGCCGCAGCATGTTGCACCGGAGCCGCGTGCGCGGGTGCGGCATGTTGTACCGGTGCCGCAGCATGTTGCACCGGAGCCGCGTGCGCGGGTGCAGCGTGCGCGGGTGCAGCGGCAGCATGATAGGCCGGCGGCGCATGCTGCGCACTAAATGGACGTGCAACTGCCGCGGCCGTCGGCGCTATGCGTCCGTGGTTGGTGTTGTAGCGGTAGACCGGATCGTTCTTCGCGTAGGTGGCATGTTGCGTTTGCGCCGCGGTCATGCCGGAGCGCCGTTGCGAATAGGCCTGCTGCTGCGCGGCACTTGCGCGCGCTGAAACGCCATGCGGTCCACCGTTGTACGCCACGCGATTGTTCCAACTTTGATATTGGCTGCGATTGGTGTACGTGTAACCGCCGACGGCGCTCGAGTTCACGTTGCTCACCGCGCCGTTGTAGTAGAAGTGGTTGCCCTGCCAACGGCCCCCGGCGTAGCCGTTTCCGTAGTAGCCGTAGCCGTAGTTGATACCGCCGTAGAAGCCGATCGATGGCCCCCAGTAGCCGCCGTTCCACCCATACATGCCATTGTTGAAGCCCCAATATCCGGGCGTCCAATAGAGCCCGATCGAGGGCGCTTGCACCCACGTTCCGGGCACCCAATAGTAGCCGTCAACCGGATCCCACGCCCAATAGCCGGGCTGCCAAATCGAGTTCGGTCCGGGCGCCACCGGCTGCGCGTAATACGGAATCGCCGGCGGCCCAATTGCCACGGAGATGCCGAGCGAAACCTGCGCCCTCGCTGGGGCAGTGGTCGTCCCAATAAGCAGCATGCAGGCGACCGCCAGCGTGCCGAAGATGTTAATAAGGCGAGTCATCGTTGTGTTCGTACCTCTTTATCGAGCGCATGCTCTATACCCCATAACGATGCCCGCATTCAGGGTGATCCCAAACTAATCAGACCTTCATTTCGCGTCCTTCGACAAGCTCAGGATGACAAATAAAAGCAGCGCGCGCACATCGGCCGGTACTCGACATCCCCCTCGATCGCAACCTGATCGCCGGCAAATAAGCGCTCACCGTTGACAAAGCGCGGGTTCATGGTGGCCTTGCGTCCGCACGAGCACACGTTCTTCAATTCCTCGACGCTGTCGGCCAGCGTCAGCAGGTACACGGAACCAGGGAAGGGCTCGCCGAGAAAATCGCTGCGAATGCCGTAGCAAATGACGGGAATCCCGAGCAAGTGAGCGCCACGATGCAGTTGGCGCACCTGCGCAGGGCTGAGGAACTGCGCCTCATCGACCAGCACGCAAGCGATGTCCGGCATGTGCGACATGGCATCGAAGAAGTCGAACGATGCATCGAACGTCAGTGCCGCGCGCTGGGGACCAATTCGAGAGGTGATGACTCCCTCTCCGAAACGATGATCGATGGCGGAGGTGAAGAGCGCGACCTTGCGCCCGTTCTCCTCATAGTTGTGCGCAACCTGAATGAGCGCGGTCGATTTCCCCGCGTTCATGGCAGAATATCGAAAGTAGAGCTTTGCCATTCCCTCGGATGCCGTTAAGCGCGGATCGCTGCGAACGCTTCGAGCGCGCGGTCCATCTCGTCTTGGGTCAGCGCGGCCGAGAGCTGCGTGCGGATGCGCGCGGTACCCTCCGGCACGACCGGAAAGCCGAAGCCGGTTACGAAGACGCCGCGCTTGAGCAACTTGTCGCTCATCGCAATCGCCTGCGCCGTCTCGCCCACGATGATCGGCACAATTGCGCTCGGACCATCGAGCGGTTTGAATCCGAGCCGAACCAGGCCCGCGCGAAAGTAGGCGACGTTCTCGCGCAGGCGATCGACCAACTCCGGATGCGCATCAAGATACTCGATCGCCGCGAGCGAACTGCACGCCACCGTCGCCGGCAGCGCGTTGGAAAACAACTGCGGCCGCGAACGTTGGATCAGCATATCGATCAGCGCAGTGCTTCCGGCGACGAAACCACCGGCTGCGCCGCCGAGCGCTTTGCCCAGCGTCCCCGTGATGATATCGATCTCGCCGGTAAGCCCGAAGTGCTCGATCGTTCCGCGTCCGGTTTTGCCCATGACGCCCGTGCCGTGCGAATCGTCGACGACGCTGACCGCCCCATACGTCTTGCACAGCGCGACGATCTCGGGCAAGTTCGCAAGCGATCCTTCCATCGAAAACACACCGTCGGTGACGACGAGTATCGGCGCGCTCCCTTGCGCAGCCTTGAGCTTGGCTTCGAGATCCGCCATGTCGTCGTGTTTATACACCGCGCGCTTGGCCTTGCTCGCGAGCCGCACCCCGTCGATGATCGAGGCGTGGTTGAGCTCGTCGGAGATAATTGCGGAGCCCTCACCGCAGATCGTGGCAAAGAGGCCCGTATTCGCGTTCCAGCACGAGACGAATGTTAACGAGGCCGGCGTACCGAGGAACGACGCGATCCGCTCCTCGAGCGTGCGGTGAATGTCGAACGTTCCGCAAATGAACCGCACCGATGCCGTACCGGCACCGTATTTTCGCAAGCCATCGATGCCGGCTTCAACAACCTCGGGTTGATCGGAAAGTCCGAGATAGTTGTTGCTCGAGAGGACGATGACGTCGCCAGCTTCTTCCATGTGCACTTCCGGCGCCATCGGCGTGGTCAAGTGCCGCAGATGCTTGTAGGTCCCCGCGCCTTTGAGCGCATCGAGCTCGCTTTGCAGTTGCGCATTAAACGCAGCATTCACTTTGCAATATCCCCTTTGACATCGAGCACGATCTTTGCCGCCTCGCCGTTGCGCATCAGCTCGAAGGCGCGATCGAAGTCACGCATCGGAAGCACGTGAGTGATGATCGGCCGAAGATCGATGCGGCCGCTCTTGACCAACGCCTGGGTCTGATACCAGGTCTCGAACATCTTGCGCCCGTTGATTCCGAGCACAGTGAGGCCTTTGAAGATGATCCGCTCGGCGAGATTGAGGTTGACGTTATCACTGGGGATGCCGAGCAACGCCGCGGTCCCGCCATTGCGAACCATTTGCAGTCCCAAGTCGATCGCGCTCCCGCTCCCCGACATTTCGAGCAAGACTTCGACGCCGTCGCCGTTCGTACGGCGTTTGATCTCGTCGACCAGCCCCGGCATGCGCGCGTCGAACGTTTCGTCGGCGCCCAAGCGTTTCGCGAGCTCGAGCTTGGCCGGGTTGACGTCGATTGCGTAAACCGACGACGCTCCGGCCGCTCGCGCTACCGGAATCGCCATCAACCCGATCGATCCGACGCCCGTAATGACGACACTCTTGCCGCTGACACCGGCAGACATAACCGTGTGCACCGCGTTGCCGAGCGGATCGAACACCGCGGCAAATTCGTCGGGAATCGCCGGATCGAGCTTCCACACGTTATATTCCGGCATGGCGATGAATTCGGCGAACGCACCGTCACAATCGACGCCGATGATCTTTACGTGTTCGCAGATGTGGGCTTGCCCCGTGCGGCACAGCACGCAGGTCAGATCCGCGATGTGCCCTTCGGCGGAAACGCGATCGCCCACGTCAACGGCGCGCACGGCATCGCCGATCGCTTCGACGGTGCCCATGAATTCGTGGCCGATCACGACCGGCGGGCGAACTCGCTGCTGCGCCCAGTGATCCCACTCGTAGATGTGATGGTCGGTGCCACAGACGCCCGCCTTTTCGACCCGGATTAAGACGTCGGTCGGACCGATCGAGGGAACGGGAACCGCGTGGAGGGTGAAGCCCGACTCGGGCCTGAGTTTCGAGAGAGCCTTCATCGTCGCTGCCATGTCGGCCACCCTCATTATACGAAAACGGGGCCCGCGCCTTGCGCGAGCCCCGTCTTGCTTGGTCTAAACCGAGTGCGACTAGAAGTCGTATTCGGCTTGGTACCGTCCGTACTTGAACAGACCGGCGATCGGTTCGCCCGGAGGGGCGAAGTTCGTCGCCGAGCGGCTGAACTCGCGGACCCGGAACGAGAACCCGCGGTAGAGTCCCGTCTTCGGTACTTTGCTGAAGAAGTACTGAGCGTCGAAGTCCGTGCTGTTCGTGGACGTTTGGTAGCCCGGATTCCCGTAGTCATACCACTCTTGCGCCACGATTAGAACGAACTGCTTGTCGTCCGACGTAAACGTCGCGCCGACTTTGAACGAGCCGCCCGGGCTACGACGATCGACCATACCCTGCGTACCGCCGGTCGTGAACAGCGGGTCCGCTGCATACGAATCGGTGTATGGGCTGGCGATGCCGCCGTAATAGATGTTGGCGCGACCGCCGCCTAGATTGGTACATTGCGCCGTGCCCGCACTGCCACCAGGTAGGAAGTACGGGAACGTCGCTTCCTTATAGGCGGCCGTCGGTGCGATTTGGTGGGTGTTCACGTTACACGTGTAACCCGCCGGCAACGCGATCGTGTCGGTGCGAATCGGAATCGAATCGAAACCGGCTGCGACGAGGACGTTGCTGAGCGGATAGAAGCCGGCTTGCAGACCGAAGACCGACGCGTCGACCTTGCCGAGAATATCGCTCGACGGAGCGTTCTCAGAACCGGCTTGCAACGCAAGATACGGCCTGAGTTTGCTCGTGCCGAGCGGCATGTTGGCGTTGAGCCACCACAGGTTGGCGATGTTGTCGAAGTCGTAGTAGTACAGGTTTGCCGTGAGCGGCAGCGACTTCGGGCCAGCGTAGCCCAGATGGCCGTAGAAGAACCCGTTGTTGAGAATCGGGGTCGTCGTCGGATCGTACACCGTCGTCGGCATCGCATTCGCGCCCGAGTAGGTGTAGTTGCCCGGATTAACCGTTGTCAGCAATGTGCCGTGATCGAAGTTGGAGCACGTGCGGCACTCCCACTGCCAATAGTCGGCCGCTTCGATCGTAAAGTTCGAATTGATCTTATACGAGGCGTCGACGCCCTGGAACGCGATGGGCTTGAGGCGTGAGTCCGCCGCTTGCGCCCACGGCGTCGTGATCACTTGATTGCCGCCCTTGAAGTAGACGCCGTTGCCGGTGTAGGCAACGTAGGCTTCATACAGCGTGCTCATCTCGTAGCCAGGCAGCGTGTCGTCGGGGTTCAGGCCCGGCGGATTGCTCTGCGTTCCGCAGGGGCCTGGCGCCGTCGAACTGTGCGTCGCCGGATTGGAGCATTGGGTGAACGGATTTGCGTACACATACGAACCGCCGACATAGAAGCCGGACGATGCGAACTTGTAGTCGGCGTGCACGCCGAGCGCATTGCTCTCGGTCTGTTGGTTGGCTTTGCCGCCCGGACCGTTGGTGACGCCGTAGCCGTTATACGCGTTTTGGCGCGTAAAGTCGTAAGCGCGAACGTAGCCGCGGTAGGTAAATGGATTCGGCGAGGCCGTCGGTGCAGGCGATGCCTGCGCGACCGTCTTCGACGCTGGTGTTGCCGTTGTTTCCGCCAGCGCGAAGCTCGTTGCTGCCAAAACCATAACCGCCGCGGTCAGACCGACGCGCGCGAGTTTGGTTAACACGTAAGAAGTACTCCCTCTCAAAGAGTTGATACAGGGGTAACGGCCCCATGCTACCTGGGTAAAATTAAGGCTCATTTAACGTCGCCTTAAGCAGCCTAGCCCAGGGCCCCTACCTATATATCGGCTCAAACAGTGGATAAAAACGGCGAATGTCAGGGAGGCCCGACCTGCGAGCCGCACGATGCGGCTGAAGGTCCCAAGCGCAGGATGCGCGACCGGCCAGAGGCCGGTGGGATCGTCTTTAGCCGTACCGGCCCGTAATATAGTCCTCAGTGCGTTTATCGCGGGGCTTGGTGAAGATCGTCGAGGTCGCCTCGGACTCGATCAGCTCGCCCATCAGGAAGAAGGTCGTAAAATCGCTGATTCGCGCGGCCTGTTGCATCGAGTGGGTGACGATGACGACGGTGTAGTCCTTCTTGAGCTCCTCGATCAGGTCTTCGATCTTGCTCGTGGCTATCGGATCAAGCGCGGAGGCCGGTTCGTCCATGAGAATCACCTCCGGGTCGACCGCAAGGCAGCGCGCGATGCAGAGGCGCTGCTGTTGCCCGCCCGAGAGTTCGAGGGCGGAACGGTCGAGGCGATCTTTGACCTCGTCCCACAGGGCTGCGCCGCGCAGGCTCCGCTCGCAAATCTCCATCAGTGTCTTGCGATTGCGCTCACCGTGGATCTTCGGCCCGTACACCGCATTTTCGAAAATGGTCTTCGGGAAAGGGTTGGGACGCTGAAAGACCATGCCGATCCGGTGGCGGACCGTGACCGGATCGATGTTGCTAGCATAGATGTCCTCGCCGTCGAGGAGCACCTTGCCCTCAACCCGCGCGTCGGGGGTGAGATCGTGCATGCGGTTCAGCGCGCGGATGAAGGTTGACTTTCCGCAACCCGACGGGCCGATCAACGCCATCACGCAATGTTCGGGAACGCTCAAATTGGCGTTCTTAATCGCGTGAAAGTTGCCATAGTAAATCTGGAGATCGCGCGCCTCCAGCTTCGTAGAGGCCGGCGCGCTCGTCAAATCAGGGTTTGTGGCGATCATACGCGTTGTAAAGTCGTCCATGGCGGGAAGGCGGGTACGGGTGAATTGAGCCGACACTATAGCAGCTCCTATGTCATCACGAGAATGTTATTGAAACGATGAGCTTAAGTGGTGATTAAGGCGTATTAAGATAAACGCCCTCGGCACATGGCGCCGCGGGCGTGACATCGGGGAATGCGTCAACGTACCACTCTCGAACATCCTGCAATGTCAGACTGCGGCAGTGCTCATCGAGAAATGCCAGGATCTGTCGGCGCATCCTACGCTCGTCAACTTCAGGAGACCTCGAACGCGACATACTGTCTACGGTAGGGCACGCAGATTAGGCCGCGCTTATCACCTGTTTAACGAAGGCCGACACGCATGATCGGCAAGCGCACCGTAAACAGCGTCCCGCTTCCCAGCATCGACTCGGTTGCAACGGTGCCTCCGTGCGCGTCGATGATGCCCTTGACGATGGCCAGCCCCAAACCGGCTCCGCCGCTCTCGCGCGTTCGCGACCGGTCGACCACGTAGAAGCGTTCGAAAATATGCGGGATGTCGCGATACGGAATGCCCACGCCTGTGTCGCGCACGCGCATGATCGCGTCGTTTCCGTTCGCGTCGAGTTCGACCGTGACGCTCCCGCCGGACGGCGTGTGCCGAATCGCGTTATCGATTAAATTCACGAAGACTTGCGAGAGGCGATCGGGATCGGCTTCCACCGAAACCGGACGCATCGTCCGAAGCTCGACCTGCACCCCTTTGTTCGCCGCCTGCGGCTCGAACGAGGCGACGATCGGATGCGCGACCTCTTCGAGATCGATCTGGCGCAGATTCAGATGCAATTGTCCGGACTCGGCGCGGGCCTGTTCGAGCAGTTGTTGGACGAGCGAAGCCAAACGATCGACCTGTGCGAGCACTTGCGGTAAGAACAGATCGGCCGCTTCGTCGTCGGGCGACTCGACCACCGTCTCGAGCATCAACTTGATCGACGAAAGCGGTGTGCGCAACTCGTGCGAGACGTTTGTAAGAAACTCTTTGCTCGCGCGCAGTACCCGAGCAATGTCGGTCTGGTCGTCAGCAAAGACGACTACGCCGCCCGATTCATTATCGCCGATCGGATAGACCGACACGCCATAGGTTCGCTGCTGTGTCGCACTGGCGACGGTGATCGGTGCGACCGAGGCCTCTCCCAGCAGAGCATCGTCGATCCGGCGCTCCAGCTCGACGTTGGGAATCGACGTGATCACGTGCGAGCCGATGGCCCGGGCCGGATCGAAGTCGAAGATCGTTCCCGCGGCCGAGTTGGCAAAGCGTACGCGCGCGTGGCGATCGACAAACACAACGCCGAGTGGCAACGCGGCGACGAGTCTAGCGAAATCGGCCTGACTTTGCGCGCGGTGATCGGTGTCCGACGGTTCGTTGTTCTCGGGTTCATTTCCGCGGCGCGCGCGCGCCAAAAACCACCCGATCAGCGCTCCGCTTACGAGCGCTCCCGCGGCGAGCAGAACGAACCAAACCATTGTTTCTAGGATTTGAACATGTAGCCGCGCGAGCGCACCGTAATGATGTGGCGCGGATTGCGCGAATCTTCTTCGATTTTTTCGCGCAGCCAGCGAATGTGCACGCTGACCGTTTGCTGTTCACCTTCGAAATCGTAGCCCCAGACCTTGTCGAGAAGCGTCTGACGGGTAACGACGCGGCCGTTGTTCTCCATCAGCACGCGCAACAACGCGAACTCTTTTGGAGCAAGCGCAACATCTTTGCCGCGAACGGTTAGTTGCTGGCGCGATGGGTCGAGTATAATCTGGCCGAGCGAGATCGCTTCCTCGTGGCCGCCTTGAATAGGAGTCTGGCGGCGCAGCCGCGCTTTGACGCGCGCGAGAAACTCGTGCAGCGCGAACGGCTTGGTCACATAGTCGTCGGCACCCAGCTCCAGCGCGAGGACCTTATCGATCTCCTGATCCTTTGCCGTGAGCATGATGATCGGCACGGAGGAGAACTTGCGGATCTCCTTGCACGCTTCGACGCCGTCAAGCACGGGGAGCATGATGTCGAGCACGACCAAATCAGGTGATTCACGCTGCGCCATTGCAACGGCGCTGCGGCCGTCGCTCGCGGTAACCACGGTGTAGCCGCTGCGCTCGAGGTTGAAGCGTAACGTCTGCAAAATCGCGGACTCGTCATCAACCACCAGAATCTTCTTGTTGAAGTCCGGGCTTTTGACAAAGTTTCCCCGCGATGGCTTAGTCTCCAGCGGTCCGTTCATACGATTTGGCGATCGCGCTGTAGTCCAGCGCGCCGTCTCCTTCTGCCGATCGGGCAGTGTACAACTGATAGGCAAGTCCGGTGAGCGGCATCGAGTATCGAGTCGCTCGCGCGGCATCGAGCGCCGCCGCCACGTCCTTACGAAGCAAATCCATGGCGAAGCCGCCTTCGAACGTTCCGCCCAGCCACGTCTTGGGCAACCATTGGTCAAGCAGGTAGTTGGAACCCGTCGCCGTTGCAAGAACTTTGCGAACCGCATCCAGATCGGCCCCGGCTCGCTTCGCGAAGACCAACGCCTCCGCGTTGGCGATCATGACGCTGGCGATGATCACTTGGTTGACGAGCTTCACGGTTTCGCCCATGCCGATGCCGCCGAGGAGGGTGGGGTTGCCCATCGCCTTGAGCACCGGTTCGACTCGCTCGAACACCGCCGGGAGGGCGCCGACCATGATCGTCAGCGTACCCGTTGTGGCACGCGCTGGACCACCGCTGACCGGCGCATCGACGAAATCGACACCGGCTGCTTTGAGACGCTCGGCGAACCGCTGCGATTGGATCGGGGAGATCGTCGACATGTCGATCGCAACGCTACCGGCCGCTAGCCCCTTCGCTGCCCCACCATCGCCGAAAAGCACCTCATCCACCTGTGGCGCATCCGGCACACAGGTGATGAGGATCGAGCTTGCCGCAGCCACCGCAGCCGGGCCTGCCGCCTCTTTCGCCCCGTCGGCGACGAGTCGCTCGAGCGAGTCGCGGCGCTTGTGGGCAGCAATCGTTACGGGAAAACCGGCGCGCAGCAACGAGCGAACCATCGGCTCACCCATCGCGCCCAGGCCGAGAAATCCAAGGGAAGGACGCGCATCCATCACCGCCGCGTAGTTTTACAGGCGCCCTCCCGCTCCTGGCCGAAGCGCCTGCCATGAGCATTGCAACCCCTGCCGTCCGGCGCCCAACGTTCGATCAATTGAACCTTTCGACGGGCAAGCGCACGCGTCTACATCGCTTGATGTACGAACACGGGCCGGCCAACGGCACGCTGATGATTCTGCCGATTGATCAGGGCCTCGAGCACGGTCCAATCGATTTCTTCGACAACCCTGATTCGATCGACACCGACTGGATCTACCGTCTCGCCGTCGAGGGAAATTTCTCCGGCATCGCGCTCCACGTCGGCCTCGCGGAGAAATATCACAAGCAGTACGCGGGCCGCGTGCCGCTGGTGCTCAAGATCAACGGCAAAACCAACGTGCCGCCGGATGACGAAGCGTTCTCGTCGCTGACGTCCTCGGTCGAAGACGCGGTGCGCCTCGGCGCCGACGGGGTCGGGTACACATTGTTCGTCGGAAGTCCGTCGCAAGACGTCGACATCGCGCAGTGCAACGACGTGCGCCGCGAATGCGAGCGCTATGGCATGCCTCTGATCATCTGGGCATATCCGCGCGGTTCCGCGATGAAGGCCAAAGGCGGGATCGACACGCTCTACGCGGTCGACTACGCTGCGCGCGTCGCCTGCGAGATCGGCTGCGACATCGTCAAACTCAACGAACCGAAGTGGGATGCCGCGACCGCCGATAAACTGCCCAAGCCCTACAACACGATGCAATTCACCGATGTCGAAGGTTTGCGAAAAGTCGTGAAATCCGCCGGTCGCACGTTGGTCCTCGTGTCGGGCGGATCGAAAATGGGCGACGAGGACACGATTAAGAAAGCGCACGCCGCAATGGAAGCCGGATGCGTCGGCCTGATCTTCGGGCGCAACATGTGGCAGCGCAAATGGAACGATGCGGTCGCGATGTCGTCACGCATGCACGACGTGCTCAACAACTACGGCCAAGAAGAGGGCTGATCGTCGAGGTCGGCCTGCGACGTTCGGCCGAACGGGTTCGCCGAGCGGCGAGTGACCCTGACAATGTAGCCGTTGTCCGAGCCGCGAGGCGCTTAGAGAGGTCGAAGGTCGCAGGCTGGACCTCGAAAGATCAGCTATGATGATGCAGCCATGATCGAGTCAGCCAAGGCAGAGTCCATCGAGGATCGGGTCAACCGAGCCCTTGATAAGGTGCGCCCGCTGATTCAGTCTGATGGCGGCGAGGTCTGGCTGATCCGGGTGGATGGCAAGACGGCCTTCGTGCAGATGCTGGGTGCGTGTGGCGGCTGCCCGGCGTCGAACATGACCCTCAAGGGCGCCATCGAGGCGGTGGTGACGGCCGACGTCCCCGAAGTCACCGAAGTCCTACAGATTTAGGTCGGCTCTTCGTCAACTCGGCCCTCATTTGCCTTATAGCAAACATCGGACCTCGTTTCCTCAATTTGACCTAAATCTGCGAGGCTTCTAGTTGGAACAGTGTGAGCAATAGTAGCTCACAGCGCCGTCGTGCACTTGCGGCACCATGTGCTCGCGCGACCCGCGCCGTCCACACTTTGCGCAGGCATAGGTCGCCCCGATCGTTGGGACCGTAACGGCTTCGTGCCGCGTGCCAAGCCAGACGGCGAAGTAGACGGCGAGGCCGAGAACGAGCGGCGCCCAGGCGAAAAAGCCGCCGAGTGCGTCTTGCGAAAGCACAGGATTCATAACGGATTTCCTTCATTCGCACGAGCCCCGCAAGAGCCCTCGGAACCGGGACCGAAGGTCGTGCAATGAACCGAGAAGGGTTGCTGCGCGAGGGGCTGATCGCCCATCTCGAGCGCACCCGCGCGCTGCGCGATCCACGCATTGCGGCGGCCCTGCGCGCCGTCGATCGCCATCGTTTCGTCCCTGCCATCGCGCCCGAAGAAGCCTACGAAGACAAGGCTCTCGCGATCAAAGAGCGCGACGGTTTTGTGATCTCGTCGATTTCGCAGCCTTCGATGATCGTGCACATGCTCGAACTTCTCGACGTGCGCGCGGGCGATCGCGTGCTCGAAATCGGAACGGGGACCGGCTATAACGCGGCGTTGCTCGCTCAGCTAACGGGCGCCGGCAACGTGGTCAGTGTCGAAATCGAACGCGATTTGATTGAAATCGCGCGTGGCGCTCTCGACGAACAAGGCTACCAAAACGTGATGCTCGTTCATGCCGAAGAACTCACCGGTGTTCAGCGCCCGTTCGACCGCATTATCGTTACCGCGCGTTCAAACGACATCGATCCCAATTGGTGGCGGCTTCTCGCGCCGGGTGGACGCCTTGTCGTTCCGCTAGATATCGGCTACGGCGGCGAGCGCGCAATCGGATTCGTGCGCGAGGGCGTACGCCTCCAGAGCATCGGATCGTACGCGTGCGCATTTGTCGAACTGCGCGGGGGGAAAGACGAACGCGATCCGGCGATGTTCTTTCGCTCGCGCGGAGCACGCTACGAACGCGAACCGGGCGCGAGCACGCCGCTCGATGTCGTAGCCATCGAGCGGCTCAACGCGGATGCCTCATTACTCGAAGGAGCGGACGCAGTGGTGGCGCGTCCGCACACGCTGTTTGCGGTTACGCGGGCTTTTTGAAATAGTCCGCGTTGATGGCGACGAAGTTCTGCCACTTCTCCGGTATGTCGGAATCGGCAAAGATCGCCTCGACCGGGCACGCCGATACGCAGGCTCCGCAATCGATGCACACCTCCGGATCGATGAAGAGCATATCGTCGCTCTCGCCGCCGTGAATGCAATCCACTGGGCAGACGTCAACGCACGATTTGTCCTTGGTTCCGATGCACGGCTCGGTGATGATATACGCCATAACAGGCGGTTTATTGGCAACCCCCGGAGCCTGCGCCTGCTATACCAGCGAGCGTCTTCCGGAGATCGCGCGCATGATCCAGAGCAGCACCACCGCGCCGATGATGGCACATACGAAGCTGCCCAGATTGAAGCCGGTCACGCCGGCGTGCCCGAACAGCGAGAAGAGCCAGCCGCCAAGAAAGGCTCCGACGATTCCGACAACCAGATCGCCGAGAACGCCGCCAGGAGCCTCGCCCGGAACGATCCAGCGCGCAACGAAACCCACGATGATGCCGAACAGAATCCAGAGTAAAATGCCCATTGCTACCTCCCCTTGTTCTTCCAGGTTTACCCCGGCGGTGCACTACGAAACCCAGCCCACGGCCGTTAGGAGCACTATGAAGAAAACGCTGGCCCTGCTAGCCATCCTCCTGATCTCGACCCCGCTCGCAGCGCTCGCGGCGACCGTGACGCACATCACCGTGAGCGGTGAAGGCACCGTTACCGTTGTTCCCGACGAGGCCTCGATACGCGCCACGGTTCTCACGAACGCCGATCGCGCCGACGATGCAGTGTCGCAAAACAATGTGATCTACGCGCGAATTGTTGCAGCAACCCAAGCGCAGGGAATCGCGCGCAGCGATGTGACACTGGCCGATTACAATCTCAACTTCAATCCACGACCGAGCCCCATGCCCAGCGACGGCGGATTCGCCGCTTCACAGCGGTACGGATACATCGTTTCGCGCTCATTCGATATCAAGGTGCGCGCGGTCAACAAGGCTGGGGCCATCGTCGACGCGATCACCAAGGCCGGCGTAACCAGCGTCGAGAGCATTTCGTTCAGCTCGTCGGATCCGTCACGAGCGCAAGCTGCGGCGACGGCCAAAGCATATACCGACGCGCGCTCGAAGGCGGATGAAGCGGCCAAGGCCGCCGGCCTGCATATCACCGGCATCGAGCGAATCGACTTCGGCGGCGGCTCCGCGGTCAGGCCAATGATGCGCATGACCGCGATGGCGGCACCGTCCGCGCCTGTTCCCACCGTCTTGGACTCCGGAAACGTGAACGTGACAGCCACCCTGACCGTGGTCTTCCTAGCACAACCCTAGACGCCCCATCCGGGGCAAAAGCGAAACCGTCGCCGCCCAAGAGAGTAGAGGAAGGCATGACCAGTACCACCTGCGAGTCGTGCGGCCGGCGTCCGTCCACGACCGTTGTCGGACGAAGTGCGCTCTGCAACGCATGCGCACAACGTAAATCTGCGACCAGCGCGTTGCCCTTTCTCGGTGCGGCCCTTGCCGCAGCCGGATTGATCGCGGGCGGCGCCATGCTGATCGAAAATCGCGAGGAGATCTCCCGCCGCCTTTCGGTCACCGGCGGCACACCGACCCTTCAATCCTTCTCGCGCGACCTCACCGAGCTTGCGCGCGCCGGAAAACTCGATCCGGTCGTCGGTCGCGACGACGAGATCGAGCGGGTCATCTCGATCCTTGCCCGGCGCAGCAAGAACAACCCGGTGCTGATCGGCGAGCCCGGCGTCGGCAAAACAGCGATCGTCGAGGGCCTCGCCCAACGGATCGTGAGCGGCAGCGTTCCGTCTTCTCTACGCAGCAAACGCGTGCTCGCGCTCGCACTCGGTCCGCTGGTCGCGGGGACGAAGTACCGCGGCGAATTCGAGAGCCGCATCAAACGGATTCTGGATGAGGTCAAGCGCAGCGCGCGCGATGTGATCTTGTTCATCGATGAAATGCACACGCTGGTCGGCGCCGGTGCCGCAGAAGGCGCACTTGACCTCTCGTCGATGATCAAGCCCGAACTTGCGCGAGGCGATTTGCAATGCATCGGCGCAACGACGTTCGATGAATACCGCAAGTACGTCGAGTCGGATGCCGCGCTCGAACGACGCTTCCAACCCGTGATGGTCGACGAACCGACGATCGACGCAACGATCGCCATTCTCCGCGGACTGCGCGGGCGATATGCCGAGCATCACAAGGTGACGATCACGAATGAGGCCGTCGACGCGGCCGCGAATCTTTCGGCGCGCTATATCGCCGATCGCTTCTTGCCCGACAAGGCGATCGATTTGATGGACGAAGCCGCGGCGAACGTGGCGCTCTCGAACAAGGGCGCGATCGACCGTCCTGCGGTCACAGCCGAGCATGTCGCCGCCGTGGTCACCAAGTGGACCGGCATTCCGCAGCAGACGCTCTCGGAATCGCAGGCAAACGCACTACTCGAACTCGAGGCCACGCTTTCGCGCCGGGTCATTGGGCAGTCGCAGGCGATCGCGAAGGTGTCCGAGGCTATCCGCCGCGCACGCGCGGGGCTACACGATCCGCGCAAACCGCTGGGCAGTTTTCTTTTCGCGGGTCCGAGCGGTGTCGGCAAGACCGAACTCGCCAAGGCCCTTGCGGCGGCGCTCTTCGGGACCGAAGACGCGCTGGTGCGCATCGATCTCTCCGAATTCACCGAAGCGCATACGGTTTCACGGTTGCTGGGTGCCCCGCCGGGATACGCCGGTCACGACGAACCGGGACAGCTGACCGAGCCGGTGCGGCGCCGGCCGTATTGTGTGATCCTCTTCGACGAACTCGAGAAGGCACACCCCGACGTTGCAAATGTGCTGCTGCAGATTCTCGACGACGGCCGCGTGACCGACGCCAAAGGCCGCACGATCGATTTCCGCCACGCGCTGATCGTGCTGACGACCAATCTCGAGGACGACCAG
>Ga0302324_100010107_pt1 | contig 19602 bp, 21 predicted proteins | sample Palsa_T0_1_FD_201949 | JGI IMG/M metagenome (GOLD analysis project Ga0302324, IMG submission 201949) | Peat permafrost microbial communities from Stordalen Mire near Abisko, Sweden - Palsa_T0_1 | ecosystem: Environmental > Terrestrial > Soil > Palsa > Peat permafrost | place: Sweden: Abisko...
CCCCCCATTATAACCTCACCCCGGGGTGCCTTTTTTTTTTTTTTTTTTTTTTCCCCCCCCCTAATTTTTTTTTTGGGGGCGGGGGGCCGCCGCGCGGGGGCCCCCCCCCCGCCGCGATTTTTGCTTGTGCTTGCGAGTTAATCGAATGTTTTCCCGAACGATCACGGGCTGAATTCCTAAGCCGGCCTATTCCGCGACCGTGGCTACCCGGCCGCCCGCCGGCTAAACAACGCGCGGCCTCGCGCTGCGGCCAGTGACCGCTGCCTGTCGCCTGGGTCAGGCGCGCGGGGGTGCAGGCGCGCGGGAGCCAGGCGCGCGGGAGTCAGGTTTGCGTGGCATGCCGCATGGGAAGGCAGCCCGCGTGACCGGCCCTGACGTGACGGAGCAGGACTCGGCCGACCGTGGCGAAGCCGTTCCGGCGGGACCACGGGCCGGCGAGCCGCGGGAGCGCGCGCTTGATCTGCCGTGGGCTCGCCGGATTGGCTCATGGTTTATCTGGTGGTTCCTGATGATGTCGTTCTGGGTCATGCTCGACGACTCGGTCGCCACCGATGAATTGCTGGCCGGCGCGGGAGCGGCCGCCCTCGCGGCGCTGCTGGCCGAGCTGGTCACCTATCAGGCCGCGTCACGGTTCCGGATGCGGGTCGAGTGGCTCCTTCCCGCGCTGCGCCTGCCCGGTGAGGTGGCCCGCGACATGGTGATCGTCTACGCCGCCTTGTGGCGCCGGCTGGCGGGTGGCCAGCAGCCCGACAGCGCGTTCGCCGAGCTGCCGACCCGCTTCGGCGACGATACCCCCGAGGGCGTGACCCGCAGGACACTCCTGATCGGCGGCCGCAGCCTCGCGCCCAACACCTTCGTCCTCGGTATCGATCCCGAACGCGATGTCATGGTCGTGCACCAGCTCGTCGCTCCTCGCCGCTCCGGCCCACCCGCAGACCACGGAAAGGGGAAATGACGTGGTGACGGTCTTCGTCGCGGCGGCGATCGCGATGCTGATCGGGATCATCCCGGCCGGCATCGTGCTGTCCCGCGGCAACCTGATGGCGGCCGTGGTCGCCTACGAGTTCATTACCTCGGTCATGGTGATGGTGCTCGCGCTGCTGGCCCAGGGTTTCCAGCGTTCAGGCCTGTTCGAGCTGGCCGTGCTGCTCGCGGTGCTGATGTTCGGCAGCGGGCTTGTCTTCGTCCGGACCCTGGAGCGCTGGCTGTGATGGCCAGGGATATTGGCGCGGACATCCTGCTCGGCCTGGCGGTGGTGATCGTGATCACCTCTTCGGTGGGCGTCCTGGTCATGCGGGACCCGTACCAGAAACTCCACTTCGTGACCCCGGCGGCGCTGGTCGCGCCGGCCCTGGTGGCGCTGGCCGTACTGGTGCGGATGGGCCTGGATGAGAACACAGGCGAAACATGTCTGGCCCTGGTGCTCATGGGCATCGCCGGGCCGTTCCTTTCGCACGCGACTGTCCGCGCCATCCGGATCAGGGAAACAGGAGACTGGCGCCTGCGGAAGGGCGGCCAGGCGGCCGCGGAAGGGGAGCCATCGTGACCCTGGCCGTCGTCACCCCGTACACGGTTCCCGTCGACCTGATGGACGCCTTGCAGGTCACGATCCTGATCCTGGTCGCGGCCGGCGCCACGGCGGTCGTGCTGATCAGGGAACGGGTCCGGCAGGTGCTCACGCTGAGCGTCTACGGCGTGCTGCTGGCCGTGCTGTTCCTGGCCTTCCAGGCGCCCGACGTGACCTTGTCCGAGCTCACCGTGGGTGCGGTAGCCCTTCCCATCATTCTCCTGCTGACCCTGGCCAAGATCAGGAAGCGCGAGGAATGACGCCGACGCAGCGGCGCTGGATCTTCCTGGCCGCAGCGGTCGGCCTGGCCGCCTTCTACCTGTGGGGCCTGTCCGGGCTGCCCGGCTTCGGCAACTATCCAGGTCCCTACGGGTTCATCATCAACCGCATCGCGGTCGGGCAGACCAACGCCACCGGCGTGGTGTCGACGATCAACTTCGACTACCGGGGCTTCGACACCGTGGGAGAGGAGTTCATCTTGTTCGCCGCGGCAGCCGGAGTGGCCACCGTCCTGCGCCGCCTGCGCGGCGAGCGCGAACGCTCGGCGACCGATGAGGCCGCGGATCGCGATCTACCCACCACCAGCAGTGCCGTCCGGATGGTCGCGCTGCTGTTCACCGGCCCCGTCGTGGTCATGGGCTGGTGGCTCGCCTCACATGCCCAGACCAATCCGTCCGGCGGCTTCCAGGGCGGAGTCGTCCTCGCCACCGCATTCGTCTTGATCTACCTGTCCGGGGAATTCCTGGTCTTCAAGAGGTTCAGTCCGGTCGCCCTGACCGAAGTGGTCGAAGCGGTCGGGGCGGGCGGCTTCGCCGCCATCGGCGTCAGCGCGGTGGCCATGGGCCTGCCCTACCTGAAGAACTTCCTGCCGCTCGGCACGGTGCCCGGAGCCGTGAGCTCGTCCGGGACCATCGCGCTGATCAGCTTCTTCGTCGGCCTCGAGGTCGCCGCGGCGTTCATCTTGATCATCGGCGAGCTGCTCGATCAGACCCTCCTCATCAGGCAAGGGGCCAACTGATGCAGTACTTCCCGTTCGTCGTCGTCGTCTGGATCCTCGGCGTCGGACTCTACGGCATCGTGACCAGCCGCGACCTGATCCACCTGATCATGTGCCTGATCGTGGTCCAGTCATCGACCTACGTCCTGCTGCTCGGCGTCGGGTACGTGACCGGCGCGGTGGCGCCGTACTTCTACGACGTCCCGGTGCACACCCCCGCAGTCGATCCTGTGGTCCAAGCGCTCGCGCTCACCGATGTGGTGGTCGAGGCCGCGGTCACCGCGCTGCTGCTGTCCTTCGCGATCCAGGCCCATAAGCGGTTCGGCACCCTGGATCCCGCCGAACTAGCCTCGCTGAAGGGCTAGCCGGGCGTGGACCAGCTGCTCGCTCTCGCCGTGGTCGTGCCGCTACTCGCGGCGGCCGCGATCTCCGCGGCCGGACCGCTGCTGCGCGCCAGGCGCCAGCTCCTGGACGCAGTGGCGATCGGGGTCGCGGCGTCGGTCGCGGTCATGCTGATGGTGATCATGTTCCGGACCGTCGGCGGGGACCAGGTCTACTGGTTCGCCGGGTTCCGCCCGTCCCGCGGCATCGCGATCGGCATCGACTTCGAGGCCGGCCCGCTCAGCGCCGGCCTGGCCAGCTTGGCCGCCGTGCTCGTGACGGCGGCCATGACGTTTTCCTGGCGCTACTTCGAGCGGGTCGCCACCTACTTCCACACGCTGATGCTGATCTTTCTCGCGGGCATCGTCGGTTTCTGCCTCACCGGTGACATCTTCGACATGTTCGTCTGGTTCGAGCTGATGGGGGTGGCGGCCTACGCGCTGACCGCCTACAGGCCCGAGGAGCGCGGGCCCATCCAGGGCGCGCTCAACTTCGCCATCACCAACAGCGTGGGCGCGTACCTGTCGCTATCGGGCATCGGCCTGATCTACGGGCGCACCGGGGCGCTCAACATGGCCCAGATCGGCGAGTACATCGACCGTCATCCGCCGAACCGGCTGGTGGTCGTGGCGTTCCTGCTGATTATCTCGGGCCTGCTGATCAAGAGCGCCATCGTGCCTTTCCACTTCTGGCTCGCGGATGCGCACGCGGTGGCGCCGACGCCGGTCTGCGTGCTGTTCTCCGGCGTGATGGTGGAACTCGGCCTGTACGGCATCGCCCGGGTCTACTGGTCGATGTTCGGCCAGGCCCTCGGGCACCGGGCCGGCATCTCGCACCTGTTCCTCGCGCTCGGTGTCCTGACGGCCGTGGTCGGAGCGCTGTTCTGCTTCCGTGAACGGCATATCAAGCGGATGCTGGCCTTCTCCACCATCAGCCACGCGGGCATCTTCCTGACCGGCATCGCGCTGCTGACGCCGCTTGGCCTGGCCGGCACCGCCGTCTACGTGGCCGGTCACGGCCTGGTGAAGGCGGCGCTGTTCCTGTGCACCGGCATCATCTTGCACCGGCTGGGCTCGGTGAACGAGACCTGGCTGCACGGTCGCGGCCGGCCCTTGCGGGTCACCGGCGTGGTGTTCACGCTGGCCGGCCTGGGGCTGGCGGACCTGCCGCCGTTCGGGACCTTTCTCGGCAAGGGCTACATCGACACCAGCGCAGGTGCGCACGGAGTGCCGTGGACCCTGGCGGTGTTCATCGTCTGCGGCATCCTGACCGGCGGGGCGGTGCTCCGCGTCGCCGGGGGCGTGTTCTACGGCCTCGGCGACGCGCCGTCTGAGGACCCCGGGATGGCCAAGGCGGCCGACGAGGAGAAGAGCGAGACCGACTCGGGTCGGCAGCGAACCCCGCTTACCATGATCATCCCGCCCGCCGTCCTGGTCGTGGCGGCCATCGTCATGGGATTTCTCACGCCGCTCGGCCCGGCGGTCCAGGCGGCCGCGATCCGGTTCGAGGACCAGGCCGGATACAACGCCACCGTGCTCGCAGGCGCGCACATTACTCATCCGGTGGCCATTGCCGCCGCGGAACCCGCCGGCATCACCGCCACCGATGTCCTGACCGGGGCCGGCTCCGCCGTCGGGGCGCTGATCCTGGCCTTCCTGGCGCTGTACTGGCGGCGGCTGCCGCTGCTGCGCCGGGGTTACGAGCCGGGCGCCGGCCTGACCGCGCCCCTGCGGCGCTTCCAGAGCGGAGTGGTCAACGACTACGTCACCTGGGTCGTCCTGGGCCTGGCGTGTGTCGGCGGCGTGCTGGCTTTCATAGTTCAATGATCCCGTGCAAAGAAGCGATTTGTTGAAAAGGGCTTACCTGACGCCGCGCGGGACGCGTCACCGGGATGTGCTGGTCGTCATCTTGACGCTGTGCACGGGCGCGCTGGACGCGGTGTGCTTTCTCCGGCTGGGCAGGGTGTTCAGCAGCGTCATCACCGGAAACCTGGCGCTGCTCGGCATCGCCGTCGGCGAGAAGAACGGCGGCCTGGCCGCCAACGGCGGGCTGACGCTGGCAGGTTACGCGGCCGGTGTCGTGCTGGGCACCTTCTTCGCCGGGACCGCCGAACGCGGCCAGCCCGTCTGGCCGCGCCGGGTCACCGTCACCCTGGCCGTCGAGCTGGGCATCCTGATCGTGTTCAGCGCCGGATGGCTTGTCTCCGGTTCACACCGCGGCACCGCGACCCGGATGGTCCTGCTGGTGCTCGCGGCGGCCGCGATGGGGGTGCAGACCGCGGCCGTGCGCCGCCTCGGCCAGATGTCTTCCACCTACCTCACCAGTACCCTGACCAGCCTGTTCGCCGCGCTGGCGACCTGGCGCCTGCCAGAGGAGTGGCAACGCAGCGTGGGCGTCATCCTCGCGTTGGTGGTCGGCGCGATCTTCGGCTCCCTGGCGGCCACGCAGTCGCCTTCGTGGGTGCCGGTGGCCGTCCTCGTTCCGCAGGTCTGTGTTTTGCTTGGCTCACTCGCGCCGGCCGCCTGAACCCTCAGATCCCCCTCCAGGCCCCGGCCCGTCGGTCTCAGGCGGCCTGGCTGACCTCATCCGGGCCGCTGTACTCGCGCTCGGGAATGTCCCGCAAGGTAGCAAGCGCGTCGTCGTCAGCGGCGTTACCGCGGGCATAGTCGATGAGCTGTCTCTTGGTCGCCGGGTACTTGATACCGCCAAGAAACTTCTGCACCCTGACGAAGTCGGCCAGCCTCATCGCGTGCTCCTTCCTCGTCCGCCCCAACCCTCGATATCCTCGACCTGCACGTTCTTCCAGGCCTGAGTATCTGTCAGGCCCAGCTCGCTTCCCCCGGACCGCGTTCGCAAACCGCGTCCCGCACGGAGAAACACGCGCCGCTAGGTGTCCAGGAGGGCGGCCGCGTTCAGCAGGGCCAGGTGCGACAGCCCTTGCGGCAGGTTACCGAGGAACGCGCCCGTGTCCGGATCGATCTCCTCGGCCAGCAAGCCGAGCTCGCTGGTGTAAGCGGTGAGCTCACGCCACAGCTTCCTGGCCGCGGGCTTGTGCCCGTTCCGCACCAGGGCGTCGATCAGCCAGAACGAGCACGCCACGAAGGTGCCCTCGATCTTGTCCGCGCCGCTGAAGCGGTAGAGCAGCGGGCCTTCGCCGAGCTCGGCGCGGATCGCCCTGATCGTCTGGGTGAACCGCCGGTCCTTGCCGCCGGTGAAGCCAGAGCGCGCGAGCAGCAGCAGCGAGGCGTCGAGCTTGTCGGACCCGGCGTGGCTGACGTAGCTGCGCTTGGCCTGCGACCAGCAGTTCTCCTCAATCCACGCGCGGATGGCCTGCTGTTCGGCCTTCCACCGGTCCACGTCCCGGTCGGAAACCTGGCCTCGCTCCGACAGCCTGATCAGACGGTCGAGCGCGACCCAGCAGCCGACCTTGGACCACGTGTTGTGCTGCCGTTCCGCAAGCTCCCAGATCCCGCAGTCCGGCTCGGTCCAGATGTCGCACACGTGGTTGCCCAGCCCGTCGAGCAGGTCGGCGCTGGCCGGGTCCAGATGGGCCCCCGCCCGGTCAACGGCGAGCCACACGCACTCGAGCAAGTCACCGTAGCACCCCAACTGCGGCTGGTCGACGGCACGGTTGCCGCCCCGGGCGGGGCGGCAGTCGCGGTAACCGCGCAGCTGCAACTCGGTCTCCTCATCGGGAACATGCCCGTGCAGGCCGTAAAAGGGGTGGATCACCGGGGCGGTCGCGGAAATGCAATGCAGCATCCAGGACAGCGTGCCCTGCACTTCCTGGGTCAGGCCGAGCTGAATGAAGGAGTCGAGGACGAAGGAGGTATCGCGGATCCAGCCGTACCTGTAGTCGTAGTTGCGCTCGCCGCCGATCTGCTCGGGCAGCGAGGTAGTGGCGGCGGCCGCCATGGCGCCTGTCGGCGCGTAGGTGAGGAGCTTGAGCGCCAGCATGCTGCGGAGCACAACCGCACGGTCCTCGCCGTGGTAGGGCACCGTGTCGCACCATTCGCGCCAGGCGACCTCGGTCGCCTCCCGCCGCTGGCGCACCTCCGCCACGGAAGGGACGACGAGCGGCGCGTGATCCGCAACGATGAGCGTGAGCAGCGCGTCCTGGCCCGCCTTGGCGACGAACTCGCCGCTGAAGGCGCCGAGCTCGAGCTGGGCCTTGCCGGTTCTTTCGGCCACGATGGCCATCATCAGGTCACCGGCGTGCAGCAGTGGCACCTCGCGGAACCTGGCCCACGGCCGGACCTGGTGAAACAGCGTGCCGGGCGCGATCCGCCAGCGCATCGGCACCCGGCCGTCCTCAGCGCGGATATCGCGGGCAAGTTCGGCCCACGGCAGCAGGCCGCTCGCGCTCTGGTTGAGCGAATCGATCACCCGCACCGTTCCGTCGTCGGTGCTGAACGTGGTCTCAAGAACGTTGGTGCCAGGCAGGTAACGTCGCTTGACCTCGTAAGGCACGGTCGGTTCCAGGGTGAAACAGCCGCCGTCCCTCGGGTCGAGCAGGGCCGCGAACAATGGCGGTGAGTCGATCGCCGGAACGGCCCACCAGTCGATGGCGCCGTCGCGGCCGACCAGGGCCACCGATTCGCCGTCCCCGATGACCCCGTAGGACTCGATCGGAGCGAAACCATCTGTACGCGCGAGCGTGTCCGCGCCCGTCGGGTCCTTGATCATGGCGCCCACCTACCCGGGCCGCCCCCGCACATGCGGGCGGTGTAGCCCAGGTCTCACCTCAATGTGGTGTAGCCCAGGTCACCCCGGGTAGTCAGCTCGGGCACATGAACGGAAGCGAAAGGAATCATGACCTGAACTTCCACCAAGGGGAGGGGTAACGATGCCGAGGTCCACAAGGAGCGGCCTGCCGGGCGGCGAGAAGCTGCCGGGCACACTGCGGCGCTCGTCGAAGGAAGCCCAGGAGGCGTTCATCAAGGCGCACGACAGCGCCGTGCAGGCCCACGGCGAGGGGGACCAGGCGTCCCGGCAGGCTTACACGGAGCTCAAGAAGAAGTTCGAGAAGAGGGGCGACCAGTGGATCCCGAAGGCCGACCCGGGGCCGGCCACGATGGCCGGGTAGAACCGCGGGCTGAGTTCAGATGGCGATGAGAGCTCGCTGTGAGATGTCCTAGGCGCTGTCCGCCTGTGCTTATGGTGAGCGTGTGGATGAGCTGGCCGACTCGGGCGGCTTGATCGGTGACGCCGGCGGGCTGCGCCGCCGCCTGGCCGAGGACGGGTACTTGTTCTTCCGCGGCCTGCTGCCGGCCGGCCAGATCAGGGCGATCGGCCAGGCCGTCCTGGAGGAGTTGCACGCCGGCGGGTGGGTGGACGACCGAGCGATACCCTCGATTCAACCGCGCGCGGTCAACTCGATGGACGCGCTCGCCGACCCGGCGTTCCGCGCCGCCATGTTCGGCCCCGCCTTCAACCAGATTCCGTACCTGACGGCGCTGCGGCAGGTCATCCGCCACGTTCTCGGGCCAGGAGCGTTCTCCTACCCGGCGAAGGTGCTGCGCGCCGTGTACCCGGAACGGCCGCAGGCCCGTCCGCGCGGCCGGTACGTCCACTACGACTACGGGGTATCCGGCGTCCAGGACATGCTGACCAGCTGGATCCCGCTGATGGAGATCCCGGTCCGGCTCGGCGGCCTGGCGGTTCAGCCCGGCGGTCATCTCGGCCCGCCGAGGCGCCCGCGCCCGCTCAGCCCGGCCGAACGCGGCTGGGCGACCACCAGCTACGAGCCGGGTGACGCGATCATCTTCCACTGCCTGACCCCGCACGCCGCGCTGCCCAACCACGGCTCGGCGCTGCGGATCTCCGGCGACTTCCGCTGGCAGCGGCCGGACCAGCCGGTCCCGGCCGAGCTCATCCTCGGCCCCCGGGCTTCCGCGGCGGACCTGCCCCAAGTGACCCAAGATTCCCGGACGCCCGAGATGTTCAGCAGGTTGTTCCGGCGTGCGCGATGGTGGGAGCCTGTTCCGGCCGGGCTGACGCTATACCCCAGGGCGCAGCTGGTGGGCGTCCCGCCGGGGCCCTCGAGGCTGATCGCCGTGGACCCTGGCTGGAAGCACTGGCGGCCGCCGCCCGCAGCCGTGCACTGAACCTTGCACCACGCGGGCTGGCTAGCCTGACCTGAGCCCGCTTACTTGACGCCACGGGCGATGTTGCTCACGGTCCGCACGGTGACGCGGCCGGCGGATCCGCCCAGCTTGGTGATCAGGCGGTTGTGGACCTGATCCTGGGCGTCCCCGGGAAGAGCCGACACGACCGGACCGAAAGGGGTGCCGAGCAGCGTGCTGGCGGCGGTTTCCGCGCTGGCCCAGCTGGCGTCCAGCTCGATGGTCTGCACCTGGACGCCGCGCCAGCCTGCGGTCCGCAGCAGGCCGGTCAGCTCGGCGGCGCTCATGCGGTAGCTACCCGGATCAAACGCCCGGGGGAAGGGCTCGGCCACGCCGAGCTCCTGCAGGGTCTCGCCCATCGGGCCGAACAGGCCGAGCGGTCGTTCGGCGGCCCAGGTGGACAGCACCACCACGCCGTCCGGCAGCGCGACCCGGTGCATCTCCCGGATCGCCGCCGCCCGGTCGGCAAAGAACTGCAGTCCGTGCTGGCACAGCACCGCATCGAAGGTGTCGTCCGGGGCGGGAATCGCCGACGCCGGACCCGGCATGAACTCGATCGGCGCCGATCCGGCCGGCAGCGGCCGGGCGGCGGCCAGGGCCAGCATCGGTTCGCTGATGTCGCTGGCCACCAGTCGCCCGGACGGCCCGACCGCCGCCGCGGCTTCCCTGGCCACCGGGCCCAGCCCGCTGGCCACGTCAAGCACCGACCATCCGGGCTGCAGATGCGCCTGGCCGACAAGCACCCGGGCCCACGGCTCGAACAGCTGGTGCAGCAGGAACCTCTCATAACCTTCAGGGATCGACGCCTGGCTGAAACCTTCGCTCCGGGACATGTCCATCGCGCGCCCGCTCCCCTCATCGGTCCGCCAGCGCCGATCGCGGCCGGGAGTACCAGCAGGATTGTCGCAGTCGCAAGCATGCCACGGACGGCATTGACGGTCACGGCATCCGTGCCTTGGGGTCGGGCCGCGGCAAAGTCCCTGCCGGTCATTAGCGCTGATTTGCGGCCAGGAGCCGTAGGATCGGGTCGACGATAGAGCGGAGCGGTGCGGACAAGTCATGCGGCTGGTGGCACCGGCTGGCCCGCGAACGACCAAAGGAGTTCGCACGTGACGCTGTCTTATGCCCTCGATACTGCCCAAGGCTTTACTTTCACGCCCGGTTCTCATGACTCCGTCGGCTCCCTGACCGCGGCCACCATCTGCGGCACCACCCTTAAGGCGGACCTGACCGTCACCGATCCGGTCACGAACGCGAGCACGCCCGCGGTCGGCGTGCTCACGCAGGTCCAGTGGGAGGAAACCATCCAGGCGCCGGTATCCTTCACCTTCTTTGTCTCCGCTGACAACCGGGGCGTGCTCGAGCAGATCCTGAGCCAGCAGACCGCCAGCACGGCCGTGACCCTCAATTTCGGGGTCTATCAGTACGCCGCTGGCGTGCAGAAGTACTTCTGCGCCTTTACTCCTCAGCAGCCGCCGCTTAATGCGGTCATCTCGCAGGCAGGCGGCGCCCTGTTCCTGCATCTCGCCGATGCTCCCACCCAGGTCACCAAGTCCCTGGCCGTCTATGAGGTAATCCTGACCGCCGGGCCGGCCGCTCAGGTCCAGGTCTTTACCGTCGCCTCGACCGCCCCCGGCTCGATCGCGATGCCGTGGGGCATTTAAGCCGTACCGGCGGCTGGCGCGGAGGACGCATGAACGACTATCAGACCATTCGCTACCAGCGCCACCAGGACATCGGCACCCTGACCCTGGCCCGACCCGGCAAGCGCAACGCTCAGAACCCGCTGATGTGGGCGGAGCTCGCCCGGCTCGGTGCCGAGCTGGTGCCCGACGAGACCCTCCGCTGCCTGGTGGTGACGGGCGACGGGCCGACCTTCTCGGCCGGCATCGACCTGGTCGAGGGCATGGCCGGGATGCTGGCCGACATAGCCGGGCGGCCCGGCGACGAGAACGCCCGCGCCGTGGGCCAGACCGCGGCGGGGACCTTCAGCTGGATCCCGGACCTCGGCTGCGCCAGCGTCGCCGCCGTACGCGGCCACGCCTACGGCGCTGGCTTGCAGCTGGCGCTGGCGTGCGATTTCCGCATCTTCGCGGCGGGCGCCAAGGTCGGGCTGCTGGAGACCCGCTACGGGATCATGCCTGACATGGGCGCCACGGTCCGGCTGCCCCGGATCATCGGTGAGAGCCGGGCCCGCGAGCTCATCCTGCTCGGCGACGTCATCGACGCCGACCAGGCCCTGCGGATCGGGCTGGCCAGCCAGGTAGTCGCCGCCGCCGACCTCGACGCCGCCGCGGCCGAGCTTGCCGCGCGGCTGGCCGCCCAGCCGCCGCTGGCGGTGCGGGGGGCCCGGCGGGCACTCGACGCGGCGTGGTACCGCAGTCCCGAGGACAGCCTCAGGGTGGCCGCGGAAGAGCAGATCCGCTGCCTGGCGTCCGAGGACTTCAAGGAGGGCATCCAGGCGATGGCGGAGGGCAGGAGCCCTCAATGGCGGGGGCGCTAGCCGAAGCCGGGGGACAGCTTCGGTCTCACCAGCGAAGCGGGTCGGGTGAACCGCCATTCGCTACGACCAGCTGACGGGCCGCGGCTTCGGCCGAGGGCTTGCGGGCCACCCGCTCGGCTACCAGGGCCCGGACCAGGGCATCATCGCCGGCCCTGGCCGCGGCGGCGATGAGGGTGAGGTCGATGACGTCACGCTGCGCGTGGCTTCCGCCGACGGCATTGGCCCGTGGCCGGATATCGATGAGCAGGTCGATGGCCCGGTCGGGGCGGCCGGCGGCGAACGCGCTGAAGGCATCGAGCAGGTCCAGGCCGGCCCGCTTGACGGCTCCCCGGTTGGTGGGCGCGGTGAGGTGCCGGTTCGCCGCGAGCACCAGCTCGTTGCGCGCGTGGTCCCCGGCCAGCCCGAAGGCCATCACCGCATGCCAGTCGTTGAAGATGTAGACGGGGCTGCTGACCAGGCCGCTGATGTCGGCCGCGAGCTGCTCGGCGCGCTCGGTGATGTCGACGCCGAACAGCGACAGCCGCCAGAGCAGGGAGGAGGCGTCCACCACGTCGAGCCACTCGGTGGACCGGCCCGCGCGGATCGGGTCGTCGTACAGCGCGAGTGCCTCATCGATCTCGCCGAGCTCCAGGTGGTACAGGCCCCGGTGCCACCAGTTGTGGATGGCGAAGTAGCTGGCCGACCAGTCGCCGGCCGAAGCGGTAAGGAACTTGACGCCGTCGCGCTGGCTGCCTTCCATCTCGAAGACGTGCGCCAGCGCGTGCACCGACCAGACATCCCGGGGATTGCGGTCCAGCGCGGCCCGGGCACGGGCTTCCGCCTGCCGGTAGTCCGCGTTCTCCTCCAGGCCGAAGGCGTAGATGCCCTGGACGTAACCCCAGCCGGGCTGCTCACGGGGCCAGGCGGGCAGGACCCGGGCGGCGCTATCGCGCAGCTCGAGCCGGTTGCCGAGGAAGAAGTAGAGGTCCTGGGCGACCTTGAGCGCGAGCAGGTCGCGCGGATGGCGCAGCAGGGCCCGCTCCAGCGAGCGGGTCGTGGCCTCCCAGTCGCCGTCGGCCCAGTGCCTGGCGGCGCGCATGTGATGGGCCTCCCGCTCGCCCATCACGGTCTTGTCCAGCTGCTTCAAGATCTCGCTGGCGACGGCGAGGCCCTCGGCCGTGGTTGCGTATAGCTGCAGGTAGGCACGGTAGATGTGGCCGAGCACCAGGCTGTCGTCGGCGGCGACCGCCGCCTCGGCGTCCGCGACAGGGTCCCCGGCCAGCGCGGCCAGCTCCTCGATGGCCTCATCGAGCAGCATCACCGCCTCGGGGCTGGCAGCCCGGACGGGAACACCCCAGCGATCCGCGAATGCCTTGCCCATCTCGGATCCTCCTGCCCTCTCGCCTCCGGCCTCGCTCCCGGAGTTGACCGTTCCATCAGCCCGGTGCTCTCTCCCGGCCAGATTTACAGGTACCCGAACGGAACGCACGTGGTGTCAGCTCACCTGCTCCTCAAGCGTACCCAGGGCTCGCGCACGAGGGCACAAGCGCACCACAACCAGGCAGATGCGGTTAGCCCGCTCTGCCGGCCAACGCAGCGTAGGCGATGCCGGCCGCGAGCGCGCCCAGAACCATGCCGCCCACCACCTGGGCGGTCGTGTGATCCTTGAGTGACACCCGGGACCAGCCGAGCAGCGCCACGAGCAGGAACCCGGGCAGCACCAGCGGTCCGTAGGTGAGAGCGAGGATGGCTACCGAACCCGAGGCCACCGCGCAGTGGATGGAGATCTTCCACACCGTGGTGATGACCGCGAGCACCGCCACGCTGGTCAGCATGAAGGCGAGATATCCGGTCACCATGACGGGCGCGCCGAGGACGATCAGCAGGATCAGCCCGACCGTGACCGACGCCGTGATGAACGCCAGCACGATCAGCCGGGGCCGTCGCGCGCCCACGTTCCTGTCCGCCCAGCGGCCGTGCCGGATGCCGTGGGAAATGAACAGCGTCGGCAGCACGGCCGCGAACAACACGGCCAGCAGTCCCCAGCCGACGCCGGCCAGGCCGTCGGCGTGCGCGCCGATCAGGGGCACGGTGACGATCAGCCAGTTCTTGGGCTCGAGCAGGTAGGAAATCAGGTGGGCCGGTGACCTGGGCCCGGCGGCCGGGGCGGGCAAGACAGGAGCGCGGGTCACAGGTCTAGACAACCACCTCGGCCCCGCCACTGACAAGCACGTCACCGCCGGCAAGCACGCCTCCGTGACAAACACGCTCCGCGGGCGCCAGACGCGCGGGCCGGCGCGGCGAAAGCCGCGAGCGGGGTCAGGGAGGCTACTATCGCAAGGAGCTTTTAGCTAGGTTTGTGCCCCTGGCCGGCGGAGGAGACATGAGCAAGGGGACAGTAATCCTGTTCTTGTGGCTGATCATCGGCGCTGCCGCGGCTGGCCAGCGCGGCTACTACGGTACGCCCAACCTGGGCTGCACCCAGGGAGCGACGATCGCGCTGACGGTTGCCGCCGGTCCGCTCAACTACGTCGGCCTGAACCCGAAAATCTCCTGCACCACCCCGAGGCCAAGCGGCTCCTGACCCGATCTCTTCCCAGCGGGCCAGTCAGGAGTGCACAATGGGGCGGGTGAACGATGGCCAGTTCGGGGCCGTGTGCCCGCAATGCGGCAGCGCCGCCGCCGTGCATTCTATCGAGGAACTGGCCGCGCTGGCCAGGAACCAGCTGGGCCAGCAGCAGGGCAACGGCCCGACGCCGCAGGCGAGCTACGATCCGCCACCCCCGCACTACGATCTGCCCCCGGGCTTCAATCCGCCGCCGCAGGGGGGCTACGGTCCGCCGCCCCCGCCGGGGTATCAGGGACCGCCGCCGCCGGGATACACCGGCTCGGCTCGGCCGGGCCAGCCCAGCCAGTCGGGCCCGTCCAGCCAGCCTGGCCAGTTCATGCGGTCCACGGACTGGCCAGGCATCGGGGATGTTGCGTCCTCACTCGAGGATGGTGTCGCCGACGTGGTCCTGGGCGCGGCCGCGCGGTTCGTCGGCGGGAAGATCAGCCGCCGCGTGCAGCGTGCAGTCAACGAGCGGGTGCTGCCGGCCCTCGCCGTCAAGCGCGAGGCCATCATGCGCGAGCAGGTCACGATCGCCGAGCGGCATCCCGACCTGCGCGCCTGCCTGACCGATAAAGTGATCTTCCTGGCCGGCGGCCACCGCGTGCTGCCGATGCCCAGCCTCACCGGCGGGTTCACCGTCGAGCAGTCCGATGCCCTGGTCGCCCGCCTGCGAGACGGCTGAGGAGGGTTCATCCTCGGTCATCCCGAACGGGCGCGATGTTTGTCCTCGGCGAGGTTGCGCAGCCGGTAGCGCTGGGTTTTCCCGCTCGCGGTCTTGGGCAGCTCGGCGACGAACTCGACGGCCCGCGGGTACTTGTAAGGCGCGATCGACTTCTTGGCGAAGTCCTGCAGCTCGGCGGCCTTGGCCGGGTCCGCCGAGGCGCCCTCGCGGAGCACGACGAACGCGTGCACGATCATGCCGCGGTCCGGGTCGGGCGCGCCGACGACGGCCACCTCGAGCACGTCGGGATGGCCGAGCAGTGCCTCCTCGACCTCCGGGCCCGCGATGTTGTAGCCCGCCGAGATGATCATGTCGTCGCTGCGCGCCTGGAACCAGTAGTAGCCGTCGCCGTCGCGGACGTAGGTGTCGCCGGTGACGTTCCAGCCGCGCCGCACGTAGGCCTGCTGACGCTGGCCGGACAGGTAGCGGCAGCCGGTGGGGCCCTGCACGGCGAGGTGCCCGGGCCGGCCGTCGGGTACCTCGTTCCCGCTGTCGTCCAGGATCGCCGCCCGGTAGCCGGGCACGGCCTTCCCGGTCGAACCGGGCCTGATGTCGCCGTCAGCGGCGGCGATGAAGACGTGCAGCATCTCCGTCGAGCCGATGCCGTCGATAATCTCCAGGCCGGTCGCCTGGCGGAACTCCTGCCACACCGACGCCGGCAGGTGCTCGCCGGCCGAGACGCAGCGCCGCAGGTTCGCCAGCGCGGCCGCCTTCCCGGCGGCCAGCATGGCCCGGTAGGCGGTGGGGGCGGTGGACAGCACCGTCACCCCGTGGGCCGCTATCGCGTCGGCCAGCTCATCCGGCGTGGCCCGCTCGAGGAACAGCGTCGAGGCGCCCGCGCGCAACGGGAACAGCAGCAGGCCGCCGAGCCCGAAGGTGAAGCCGAGCGGCGGCGTGCCGGTGAACACGTCGTCCGGGCAGGGCTTGATGAGGTAGCGCGAGAAGGTGTCCGCGGTGGCCAGGATGTCCCGGTGGAAGTGCATGGTCACCTTCGGCTGGCCGGTCGTGCCCGACGTCGGGGCGAGCATGGCCACGTCGTCGGCGGCGGTGCGCACCGCGGTGAACCAGCCGTCCTTGGCCGCGCAGCGGGCGGCTAGCTCGTCGGGCCCGTCCCCGCGGTAGAGCACCGTGGTCAGCGCCGGCGCGGCGGCCGCCAGTTCCCCGGCGAAGCGGTGATCGCACAGGGCCAGGCTCGGTTCGGTCAGCGCCACGATGGCGGCGATCTCCCGGGCTCGCAGCAGAGCCATGGTGGTGACCGCCACCGCGCCGGCCTTGAGCACGGCGAGCCAGGCCGCGGCGAGCCACGGGCCGTTCGGGCCGCGGAGCAGGACCCGGTTTCCCGGCCGCAGGGCGTAGTCCTCGGTCAGCACCCGGGCCAGCTGATTGGTCCGCCGGACGGCCTCGCCGTAGGTCCAGGTTCCGGTCGGCGAGCGCAAGCAGGGGCGATCGTGACCGTACCGGTCCGCGGTCACGTCGAGGAGCTCTGCCGCGCTGTTCAGGCGGTCGGGATACCTGAGCTCCGGCAGGTCGAAGCGGAACTCGGGCCACTGGTCCCGGGACGGGAGCTGGTCCAGGCAGAAGGTGTCGAGGTGTGCCGAAGGGGCATGCCGCATCTGGCCCCACTTCCTTGCGTCCGGTACGGTAGATCACCAGTATTTACCTTTCGTGACGACAGTCAAGACTCCGCCATACTCGCGCGCGGGCAAGCAGCCGGAGCGCCAGAGGTCTCGTGCCGGGGACGGAACCGGCGGGCCGTCGCGTTACATTTGCTGAGTCCGCATGCGGCGGGCCCCGGGCGGCGGAGACCCGGGAGCCCCCACGAGCCCGATGACGAGCGAAGGCGAGGTCAAAACCGTGGCACTGCCCTACGATTCTGCGGCCAAGTTCCTGCAGTACGCGCACCCGCAGATGATCGTGTCGACCGGGTGGCTGGCCGAGCACCTCGACGACCCGGGCCTGGTGGTGGCCGAATCCGATGAGGATGTGCTGCTGTACGAGACCGGCCACATACCCGGCGCGGTCAAGCTCGACTGGCACACCGAGCTCAACGATCCGGTCACCCGCGACTACGTCGACGGACCCGGCTTCGCCGCCCTGATGTCGGAGAAGGGGATCAGCCGGGACACCACGCTGGTGCTCTACGGCGACAGGAACAACTGGTGGGCGGCCTACGCGCTGTGGGTCTGCTCCCTGTTCGGCCATCCGGACGTGCGGCTGCTCGACGGCGGGCGGGCCAAGTGGATCGCCGAGGGCCGCGAGCTCAGCACCAGCGAGCCGAAGCGCCCGCAGGCCGACTATCCCGTCATCGACCGCGATGACCAGCAGATCCGCGCCTTCGCCGGCCAGGTCCTGGCTCATCTGGGCCAGCCGCTGATCGACGTGCGGTCGCCCGGCGAGTACACCGGCGAGCTGCTGCACATGCCCGATTACCCGCAGGAAGGCGCGCTGCGCGGCGGGCACATCCCCGGCGCCAGGAACGTTCCGTGGGCCCGGGCCGCCGAGCAGGACGCCACCTTCAGGACCCGCGCCGAGCTCGAGGCGATCTACCATGGCGAGGCGGGACTGAGCCCCGAGGACGACGTGGTGGTCTACTGCCGCATCGGCGAGCGGTCCAGCCATACCTGGTTCGTGCTCCAGCACCTGCTCGGCTACCCGCACGTACGCAACTACGACGGGTCCTGGACCGAGTGGGGCAACACCGTCCGGGTCCCGATCACCCGCGGGGAGAACCCATGACACCCGCCACGCTCAACCCCCGGCTGCAGGAAATCGTCGACGACTTCAACGCCATGCCGGACTCCGAACGGCTGCAGTTGCTGCTGGAGTTTTCCCAGGAGCTACCGTCGTTGCCTGATCGCTACGCCAAGGACCGCAGCCTGCTCGAGCCCGTGCCGGAATGCCAGTCGCCGCTTTTCCTGGCGGTCGAGGTCGAACCGGACGCCACCGTCCACCTCTTCTTCGAGGCCCCGCGCGAAGCGCCGACGACCCGCGGCTTCGCCAGCATCTTGCACGCGGGCCTGGACGGCCTGCCTGCCGACGAGATCCTGGCTACGCCGGGCGAGTTCACCAGCCAGCTCGGGCTGCAGGACCTGGTGAGCCCGCTGCGGCTGCGCGGGATGGCCGCGATGCTGGCCCGGATCAAGCGCCAGATCCGGGACCAGCGCGGCTAGCCGGCCGCCGGGGCCTTCTCAGCCGAGGCGGTCGGCCAGGTCCTGCTGCAGCTCCCAGAGCCGGGCGGGCAGCTCAGGGCCGAAGGTGCGGAAGAACGCGGGGATCTGCTCCGCCTCCGCCTTCCAGGCCTGGGTGTCCACCGTGAGCAGCAGGTCCAGGTCGGCCTGGCTGAGGTCCAGGCCGTCCAGGTCCAGCGAACCCGGCGCGGGCAGGTTGCCGATCGGGGTCGGCACGGCCTCGGCGTCGCCGGAGACCCGCTGGATGATCCACTTCAGCACCCGCATGTTCTCGCCGAAGCCCGGCCACACGAACCTGCCGTTGGCGTCCTTGCGGAACCAGTTGACGTAGAACAGCCGGGGCAGCTTCGCCGGGTCGGCCGTCCGGCCTATCTTCAGCCAGTGCGCGAAGTAGTCGCCCATGTTGTAGCCGCAGAACGGCAGCATCGCGAACGGGTCGTGCCGCAGCTCCCCGAGCGTGCCCTCGGCCGCGGCGGTCTTCTCCGAGGCGACGTTGGCGCCGAGGAACACGCCGTGATCCCAGTCGAAGGACTCGATCACCAGCGGCACCGTGCTGGCGCGGCGGCCGCCGAACAAGATGGCCGAGAGCGGCACGCCGGCCGGGTCGTCCCACTCCGGTGCGATGATCGGGCACTGGTCGGCGGGGGTGGTGAACCGGGCGTTGGGGTGGGCCGCGGGCTCGGGGGAGTCCGGGGTCCAGTCCCGGCCCTTCCAGTCGGTCAGGTGCGCGGGCGGCTCCTCGGTCAGGCCCTCCCACCACACGTCGCCGTCGTCGGTCAGGGCGACGTTGGTGAAGATGCTGTTGTCCGCCATGGCCTTCACGGCGTTGACGTTGGTCTTGATGCCCGTGCCGGGCGCGACCCCGAAGAAGCCGGCCTCCGGGTTGATCGCGTACAGCCTGCCGTCCGGGCCGAACCGCATCCAGGCGATGTCGTCACCGACGGTCTCGACCTTCCAGCCGGCGATGGTGGGCTGCAGCATGGCCAGGTTCGTCTTGCCGCACGCGGACGGGAAGGCCGCCGCGACGTACCTGGGCTCTGCGTCCGGGGGAGTGATCTTGACGATGAGCATGTGCTCGGCCAGCCAGCCCTCGTCCCGGGCCATCACCGACGCGATCCGCAGCGCGTAGCACTTCTTGCCGAGCAGCGCGTTCCCGCCGTAACCGGAGCCGTAGGACCAGATCTCCCTGGTCTCAGGGAAGTGAGAGATGTACTTGACGGTGTTGCACGGCCACGGGACGTCCGCCTGACCAGGCTCGAGCGGCGCGCCGACCGAGTGGACCGCCCGGACGAAGGACCCGGTCTCCTCGATCGCGCGCAGCGCCGGCGTTCCCATCCTGGTCATGATCCGCATCGAGGTGACCACGTAGGGCGAGTCGGTGATCTCCACGCCGAGCTGGGAGATGCTGCTGCCGATCGGGCCCATGCTGAACGGGATCACGTACATGGTGCGACCGCGCATGCAGCCGTCGAAGATCTCCGCGAACGTCTCGCGCATCTCGCCGGGCGCGATCCAGTTGTTGGTCGGGCC
>Ga0302324_100010108_pt1 | contig 19601 bp, 18 predicted proteins | sample Palsa_T0_1_FD_201949 | JGI IMG/M metagenome (GOLD analysis project Ga0302324, IMG submission 201949) | Peat permafrost microbial communities from Stordalen Mire near Abisko, Sweden - Palsa_T0_1 | ecosystem: Environmental > Terrestrial > Soil > Palsa > Peat permafrost | place: Sweden: Abisko...
CTCGGCACACCCCAGGTCTGTAATAATTGTTAAGTGGCTGACCAGCGTAGCGCGTTGCTCGACTTGATCCGGCGAGGCCGGCGTCGTCAAGCTGCGCATCTGCTGATTCACGCCGCTTCATTCGCAGCCGTCATTGCCCTGGCAGGAGTGATCGTGCTGCTTCTGGTTGGCGCTCAGATCCTCAATTGGTATTGGTTGGTGCTGCTCTTCGCTGGGGCCCTGGCTACCGGCGCCTATCGCCTGCGCGCCAGTCTGCTGACGTCCTATCAGATCGCCCAATCCGTCGATCGGCGGCTGGAGCTGAAGGACGCGCTCTCCACCGCCTATTACTTCAACGGAGAGACGAATCACCCGGCTGCGCCGCGCGACTTCATCGAGGGCCAGCGAAACCACGCGGAAAACTTGGCGCGGTCTGCCGACATCGATCGCGGCATGCCGTTCCTTTTGCCGCGAACAGCGTACGTCAATCTGGCGCTGGTGGCCGTCGCATTTGGGATGTTCGGGCTGCGTTACGGAATCAAACGCAGTCTCGATCTCGGTTCGCCCCTGGTCCACATCAACCTGGAAGGCTTCTTCGGAAACTCGCCGAAGATCGCCGATGCGCGTGCCCGCGGAAAGCGTCCCGGCGATGGTGACAACCGCCGCGATCCGGCCGCGGAGAATCCCTGGGACTCCAAGACGAGCGATCTCGATCCCGCCACTGACGCCGCTCGACAATCGGTGGAAGATCCCGCTCCGAATAACGGAAACACTTCACCCGATGGCTCCGCCAAAGCGGACTCCAAGAGCACCGAGCACTTGCAGCCCGGAAGCAATCCGCTCGATTCCGGCGAAAAAGGCGACCCTTCCGAAGCCAGCGACGCTAGTGCCAATCCATCGCCGGGCGCCGATTCCAAATCCGGGGAGCAGAACGGGTCTAAGGACGCGAAGGACGCTAAAGACGCGAACCAGTCCGGCAACTCGGGCGAGAATGCCGGCTTAGCCAACAAGCTGCGCGACGCGTTGTCCAATCTACTCGCGAAAATGAAGCCGCAGTCCAAGCAAGCTGGCGGCAAACCGAACGACTCTTCACAATCGGCCAGTTCGCGCTCTTCGCAGCAAGGCGAAAAACAGGAAGGCGATTCAAAATCGCCCGGCAAAGAGCAGGCCGATGCCAGCGCGAATTCGCAATCCGAAGCCGAGCAGCAGCAGGGCGGAACACAGCAGGCTTCGCAGGGCAAGAGCGAGGGCCGCAGCAACAATCAGCCGAACTCGCCGGATGGTAAGAGCGGCATCGGGAAACAGGATGGCGACAAGGCCGCACGCGAAGCCGCCGAACTGGCCGCCATGGGAAAGCTCAGCGAGATTATCGGCAAGCGAGCCGCCAACATCACCGGCGAAGTGATGGTGGAGGTGTCATCCGGCAAGCAGCAGTTGAAGACGCAATATTCCGATCGTAACGGCGCACACGCGGAGTCCGGCGGTGAAATCAATCGCGACGAAGTGCCGCTGGCCTATCAGCAATACGTGCAGCAGTATTTCGCGCAGATGCGCAAACTGCCGGCGGGGAAGAGCAAAGCCACACCGGAGCTGAAACCCGCCCCGTCTGGTGACTCGAAGCCGAAGCCGGCACCCGCCAGCCTGCCATAGGTCCTAGCTTGCCCGAGCAACTGCCCGGCCACATTTACTTCTGGGCGGAGGAATTCGATCTTTCCGCGCTTGGTTATCCGGAGTTCCTGGCTTTCTTCTTCGATAGGCCGGTCGTCGGCAAAGAGCAAACTTGGGACCTCTTTCGCCGCGGGATCGACTACTTTATTGCATCTAACCCGGCGACCGCCGTCGAGCACCTTCAAACGATGTGTCGAACGTTTTCCGATTTGACGAAGGTCTATTCGCACGAGCAATTGGATCAGGGGCTGTGGGCGGTGTTCGGCGCCGGCATCAGTTGTGAACAGTTTCTCTTCGATCCCACAGTGGGTCCCGGACTGCGAGTCGATTGCATCGAATCGATGTACGTTCCGTTCAGGGATGTAGTCGCACACAGCACCCTCGGTAAACGCGAGTCGTTCTATTGGATGTGGTGGGACATGATACTCCACACGTTCTGGAATATTTTCTACGAAACGAATGATCGCTACGATGCGTTCTCAGACGACGGGAAGCGGATGTCCGATGCGATGAACCGAACATTGTTAAAGATACTGGCCCTCAACAATAAAGCTTGCCAGTGGAGCGCCCTGCATGGAATGGGGCATCTGAATCATCCTCTGCGGCGGTTGGACGTACAAAATTACCTGAACGTACATCGAAATGAACTTACCGCTGAAGACGCGCAGTGGGTTGAAGATTGTAGTAACGGTTCGATCATCTAGTTGAACCTTACTTCTTGTCTTTGGTTTGCGCGACGGTTTGCGCCAGATAATTCACTACCTGCGCCTCGTCGCGCGCCACTTCATAATACGCCGCGCGCAGTAACTGATCCTTGCGATTGATCAAGGTCTCGCGAATGTTCTGCTGCACTCGTGGATCGGTCAATTCCCGCTGCCCGGCCGGCTCCCGTGAATAAATCTTGAACACGCGATAGCCTTCGGCGGTTTTCACCACCGGCGTCACCTGGCCCGGCGTGGCGGTTTGAAGCGCGGCGCGGATCTCGTCATTGGCCTTCTCCAGCGCCGAGGCGGGTACGAATCCGAGATCGCCTCCGTTCGGCGCCGAGGTTGGATCCTCGGAAAAATTCTGGGCCAGCATCTGGAAATCGTCGCCCTGCTTGAGCCGCGCCACCAGCATGTCGATCTTCTTGCGGGCCTGCTCTTCGTTTTGCGCCTTGTCGTTTTTCAAGTTCCGCACGTTCGGATCCGGATTCGGCGTCACCAGAATCTGCGCCAGATGCACCTGCGGCTCGGGAAAATTGAAGCTGCTCTTGTTGGCGTTATAGAAATCGGTGACGTCCTTGTCGGAGATAGAAATGTGCGACGTAATCTCCTTGTTCAAGAGCTTCGTCATGCTGAGGTCGCGCTTGAGCTGCGCCTTCATGTCGTCCGCGCTCATTTTGCGCGCAGCCAGTTGCTTTTGAAACTCTTCCTGCGTATAGGGCGCTTTGAGCTCGGCGAATCGCGATTCCACGTCCGCATCGGTCGCCATCAAGCCCAGCTTCTCGGCGCGTTGCAGCATGATTTCGTTGTCCACCAGCGTGCGCAGCACCTCCAGCTTCTGGATCATCATCTGATCGTCGCTCGGCCGTTCGGTGGACGACATGAACTGCGCTTGATACTGCTTGTCGAGGTCGGCATAGGTGATCACCCGCCCGTTCACAGTGGCCGCGACATTGTCCGGAACGGCGTGCTTGCATCCGCACAGGCACAAGGCCAGCACGGCGCTGCATAACGCGGGGGAAGGACGAAGCATTCGGTAGATGATTCCATTCTACAGACTCTTGCTACAATCGCGCCCATGTGGGGACGTTTCTTTCTCGCCGCCGCAATCGCCGCCCTCGCCTTCTTGGCTGCCGCTCCGGACGCCCCCAGGAACGATTTCCGCTTCGCCATCCTGGGCGACCGCACCGGCGATGCCCAGCCTGGAGTATACGAGCGCGTTTGGAGCGACATTGATGTGCAGCATCCTGATTTCGTCATCAATGTCGGCGACACCATTCAGGGCTACAATGATGCGACTGCGGGGTCTGAGTGGCTCGCCCTGCAACCACTTTGGGACCGCTATCGGTATCCCAGGTACTTCACGCCCGGCAATCACGACATCTGGTCGGCCGGGTCGCGAGTCATTTACGAACAACAAACCAAACGCCCGGCGTTTTATGGCTTCGATTACCAAAACGCGCACTTCACAGTGCTGGATAACAGCGAAGCCGCGGACCTGAGTCTCAGCATGAGCGATCAGCAGATGCAATTTCTTGCGCGCGATCTGGAGCAAAACCAGGCCCGCGATCCAAAGTTCGTCTTCTTCCACAAACCCTTCTGGCTGATTCCCGTGAAGTTTCAAACCAGCCGGTTCCCCTTTCATCAGCTGGTCAAAAAGTACGGCGTGCGCTACGTGGTGAGCGGCCACGGGCATCAATACGTGCGCGCCACCCAGGACGGGATTGTTTATTTGGAAGCCCCCAGCACAGGCGGCAAGCTCAAGGGCCAAGGATTTGAGCAAGGCTGGTTCTTCGGCCATGTACTCGTCGCGGTGCATGGTTCCAGCGTTCAGATGACGGTCCAGGAAGTTGGCCGGCCTTTCGGGAACGGCCGCAGCATCAACCCCTGACTAAGCCAAAGTCACAGGCGTGTGTTTCAATACAAAATATGATATAAAAGCACCCTCGACCGTAAAAGTGGAGGGGTTATGTCCAAGAATATAATTATTTGCTCGGACGGAACCGGGAATACCGCAATTAAAGACCGCGGCACGAATGTCTTTAAGTTATTCGAAGCTGTCGATCTCAATGGCCACCGCGCCGATCCCAAGCTTACGCCACAGGTCGCATTGTACGACGACGGAGTGGGAACCGAGAGTTTTCTTCCATTGAAGCTCTTAGGCGGGGCCTTCGGGTGGGGATTGAAGCGTAACGTTCTGGATTTATACACCGGCTTGGTGCGCATCTACGATCCCGGGGACCGCATTTATCTGTTTGGATTCAGTCGCGGTGCCTTCACGGTAAGAACTCTCGCGGGTATGATCGCGAAATGCGGGATTCTGAATTGGGAACTCACGGCTACGACCGACGCAATGACTAAGGCCGTTGCCGCGGCCTACAGCACGTATCGCCGGGGCTACCGGACCTGGCTTTGGAGAGTCCTGCACGCCAAGAGTGAACAGGATGTGCGTGGATCATCTACTGCTGCGATGGCCAACTTCAAGGCTGAAAGGCGAGCCTTCGACGCAGAGATTTGCTTCATGGGGGTCTGGGATACCGTGGACGCAGTAGGCGGCCCATTTCATATCAGCGACATAATCAACACCCTTATTTATCGCTTCAAATTTCCCGACCATAAATTAAGCGACAAGGTCAGGTGCGCCGTTCAAGCCCTCAGCATCGACGATGCCCGCGCCGCTTTCGAGCCGCTGCTGTGGGAGGGCCAGTCCAACGTGGATCAGGTCTGGTTCGCCGGCGTTCACTCCAATGTCGGCGGAGGCTATCCCAAACAAGGCATGTCGCTGGTCACGCTCGATTGGATCCTACAGAAGGCCGCCACGAACGGTTTGCGTATTTTGCCCGATGACCGCCAGAGGTATTGGGAGCATGGCAGCGTGGACGATAAACTGTACGATTCCCGCGCGGGCTTGGGCGTTTTCTATCGCTGGAAGCCTCGCAATATGCACGCGCTGTCTGAAGGGCACAAGGCTGGCACACCGAAGGTTCATCTGAGCGTGTTGGAGCGCATTGCGCACGGGACTGAGGGCTATGCACCGGGAACGCTCGCGCCGCACGTTCACGTCGTGTACACGCCCAGCGGCGATCCCAATCAGGACCTTGCCACTGAGGTTCGGACCAAGGCAGTGAGTACCGCGCTGACGCTAGCTTTTACAGAGCGGGGAGCCGATCTCAAGCAAGTACGTGGCACACTTGCCGTGGGACTAATCGCCTACTACGTGTATGTGGCGTCCTGCCTGGCCGTCATCCTGGCCGCTTCGCTGTTGGCCGCGGAACGCCGTTTCACTGTATCGGTGTTACTGGAAACTCTGCTGGCCGGATTCGCCGTCTCCGCTGCGCTGGCCTATTATGTGGATCATGCCCGGAGCCGGGTCTTTTCCCGTTTCTGGCACCAATCCCGTCATGAATTGCGCGAAGCGCTGCAAGCAGCGAGAAAGGCTCTACGAGCTGCCGCCGGTGAGTAGCCGGCGCTCATGCGATCATGTCACTCAGGAGGCCGTATGGAAGCGATGATTTCAAGTCTGGTGAGCCGCTATGAGAGAGGCGCGCTCACGCGCCGGGGTTTGATTCGGGGTCTCGCGATGCTGGCCGCGGCGGGCGGCGCGGCATCCAGCGCTCTAGCTCAGGACGCCGCCCTCAAAGGGACCAAGATCGATCACATCAGCATTCAAGTCAGTGATTTGCCGCGAGCGGTTGCGTTTTATGAGAAGACTTTCGGATTGACCGTCCTCAGTGAGGACAAGCCCAACGAAATCGCGCGCCTGGGAGCAGCGAAGATCATCGTTTCTCTGCATCACAAGAGTCCAACCGGCGTGGTGGATCACTTCGCGATCGGCGTCGAGAACTTCAACAAGGAAGCGGTGACGCGGGCTCTCAAGGCTCAGGGAATAACTCCTGAAGAAAATTTGGATGCCGGGTTTCACATCAAAGATCCGGAAGGAATGAACGTTCAGATTATGGGAGCTTGAGGTTGATCCGTTACTTGCCCACCAGGTGCTGAAGATCTTTGTTGTTCTCGTTGCAAACGTACTCAAGCAATTCGGTGTCGGGAAGCAGCTTCAGCGGGAACATCACGGTCCACGGCTTGGTGTAGGCCTTCGGGTCCTCGACGGTGACCACAATATCCATGTGCCCGAAGTCTTTTCGCTGGAAGCGCTCGGTGACGCGCTCGGCATCGGTGGCGGGACGGCCGTCGTTATCCAACCAGCCTTGGTTGTTGAATCCGGTGGTCTCGACCACGAAATCGTCGCCTTCCCAATGCCCGATCGAGTAACCCATCCAGGTCGGATTGGGATCTTTCGGAAGCTCGCGGCCATCGGTGAAAATCTGGCGATACATGTGAATAGCCTCGTACAGAATCACGACCATCTTGTCGCTGTTCACAATCTTGTAAGGGTAGGGCACTACGTCGGCTCGTGGAACTCCGCCTGGAATGCAGTTTCCGGTAGGATCTTCCCGGCTTTCGGTGTCGCGTCGATGCTGGAACAATGCCGCCGCCCAGGGCTGGAAGGGAAGATCGCTGGACTTCAGCCCGGTGGTGATATTGATGAACTGTCGCGTGGTAGGTTCCCAGAGACCCGCGATATCCGTCTTGCCGTCCGGCCGCTTGGGCGCTGGCGCCGATAGATTCGGCTTACCGTCCGGCAGCCGCGGAACGCCCGGAGTTTGGATATTCAGCCACTGCGCTGCAGCGAACTGCGCGGACGCGAGCCCGCAGAAGAGGATGGCCGAACGCATCTGGAACCCGTATCAGTATACACGCCGGTGCACCGCCTAATCGGATGTACGTCTTCGGCCGATCTGAAACGTAGTGAAGCAGCGCCTCACGCACTGGTGTCCCGTCGCCTTAGGCATTGTATTTCTGCTCTCGCTGGGTTATCTGCAGCGCGAGCGGGCGCTCAAGGGACAAAACGACTTTGTGCAATTGTACGCTGGCGCCAGGCTCGCCGGGACGCCCGATTTGTACTCCCGCGCGGCGAATCTAGCGGTGATCAAGTCAGTTCAGGGATTCACCATGCAGACCGTGGTGTACACACGGCCGCCGTTTTACGCCGCGCTCCTCCGGCCGCTGGCTGCGTTGCCTTACCGGGTGGCGTATGCCCTATTCTCGCTTCTGACGCTCGGCAGCATCTTGTGGTTCGTCATCCGGTTTTCGAAGGAGTGTCCCTCGCTGCCGTTTTTCGCCGCGATTAGCATCCCCTTGCTGACCGCGCTCTGCAACGGGCAAGATACGCCGTTGTTGCTAGCGATCCTGGGCGGCTCGATATTGCTCACCCGGCGGAAGATGGAATTTCTGGCGGGGCTGGTACTGTCGCTGTGCGCCATCAAGTTTCACTTGTTTCTGTTTCTTCCAGTTCTTCTATTGGTCAAAAAGCGCTGGCGTATTTTAGGCGGAGCCGCCAGCGGTATCGCGGTTTTGGGCGCATTGGGCGCGCTCGTCAATGGAGCGGATTCGACGGGCCAATATATCCGCGTGCTGCGGGATCCTTGGATCAACCCCAGTGCCATAGGAATGCCGAATCTGCACGGGCTGGTGGCCGTCTTGCAGGGCGATGCCCGGCTGGAAATGCTGCTCGCCGCCTGCGTTCTTCTGGCATTCCTGTGGATTACAACGCGCACTGAAAACTACGAGTTTCTTCTGGCGGCTAGTCTGCTATGCGGTCTGCTCGTTAGCTTTCATTCCGGCGTGGCCGATGACGTGGTGCTGTTTCCTGCGTTCGTGATGGCCGCAGGAGCCTCAACCAGTGAACCGTTGCGCGCGGCGGCAGCCCTGATTCTGACGCCGATCCCTTATTTCATGGCGTTGGCCGGTGCGCCGTACAGCGTGTTTCTTCCCATCGCCCTGCTGCTGCTGTTGGCGATATTTTGTATAGCGGCGCGCCCAGGGCGAAGCTGGAGTTATTTGCTAGCGGGAGGCCGCTGCGCCGGGGTTGACACAGGGGTCGCCGGGGTCAATGCAGACGCGGACGCTGGCGCCGGCGTCACGCGTACCTGATTCGTACTGGCTACGTGATCTTTAGCGGCCTTATAGTCGGTAACCAGCCGCTTCGCGATCTTATCGGCCACGTCGGCGCTGGCCCCTAGGAACTTCGCGCCCATGCTCTCCGCGGTTGCGGACCAGATCACATCGCCGTCTTTAGCCACCAGGCGGACGGTGGCAATCGCCTCATGCTTGCGCTCCTCCGTGCGGCTGCTCTCGTTTTGCCCCAGCGACATACCGCCCGAGCGATTGCTGCTACTGCTCGCGTAATTGCGCAGGCCCTCGCTGCTGCCGCTGCCCATCTGCGAATGCGCGTCGAGACCATCCGACGATTGGTGGGTATCGGTGAAAACGTCGTCGTCGCCCGCGCCCTTCAGCACCGCGTCGGCCTTGTCTTCTTCCTCTGTAATGATGAACTGTTTGGACTGGTGTAGGCTGCTCATCAGCAAGTCGCGAATCTGAAGCGCCGCGTCGCCGCCTGTCAGCACCGCGATATAGATGCGGCGAACCTTGCTCAGAGCCTGGGCGGACTCTTCTTCCGGCGTCTGGGCCGCGTACGGCGCGAAGAACAGCAGAGCGCACAAAAACCAGGGCATCGTTCAGCTCTTGCCGCTCCGTCGAGCGTCGTCGTCCTGGTATTCAACCTTCCGGCCGGTGCGCGCTTCCAGGCTGACCAGCATCACTCGAATATCATCCTTTCCAACCTTGAAGATCATGGCTTGCTGGTGCTCGTCGTCGTCGGAATAGCCCACCGTGAGAAAGTGCTGGCGCTTGGTGGCGAACAGGAACAAGGGCGAAATGAGCAGCGCAGCAATGTAGCGGCGATTGACCTTTTCCCCGTATTCCACCAGGTTGATCTTGTCGTACGGAACCCGCCAACTGGCTTTCCCGGAATAGAAGACAAAGAACTGGGCGTCCGCGGCCTGCACGTTTCCATGGCAGCCGGCAGGAATCTGGGAGATAGTGCCTCCGACGTATTCTGCGCGGGGACCCAAGCTATTACCAGCGAGAAGCGGGCACAGCAGCGCGGCCAGCCCGCCCAGCATTGCGACTTTCCTGGGTGTCATACTGGGGTTAGTAGTTCGATTCCGCTGAAACTCTCACCGATGTTGCCGATGTTTGTCATGGAAGGAAAATCGTTTTGGTTGGTAGTGTCTTAGCTGGGCGGCTGCGCTATGCGCGGAAAGCGGCGCCCGACTATTTCCGGCGTTATCGCGAGGAGCGGCGTTGCGCCATTCCGCCCGCGCCCTTCACCCCCTATCCGAAGCTCTGGGCTGAGCGCGGATTGCACGCGGCCTGGCTCGGCCATAGTACGGTGCTGCTGAAGATCGATGGATTCACCATCCTGACCGATCCGATTCTGGGCGGGCGCTGCGGAGTACGGATGGGCCCGGTTACAGTGGGCTTGCGCCGGCTGGTATTACCGGCGGTGTCGCGAGCGCAATTGCCGCATATCGACCTGATCCTGCTGTCGCACGCGCATTTCGATCATTTCGATTTGGGCACGCTACGCGGTTTGGAGCGCGCGGGCACAGCCGTGGTAACGGCGAAATACACCAGCGATCTGTTGCGCCCCCGGCGCTATCAAAGCGTCCAGGAAGTGGGCTGGGGCGAGCGTGTTCGCGTGGGCCCGCTTTCCATCCTTGGTTTACCCGTCAAACATTGGGGCGCTCGCATGCGCTCGGATGTGCATCGCGGATATAACGGCTATTTGATCGAGACCTCGCGCCATCGCGTAGTGTTCGGCGGCGATACGGCGTTTACGGATGCGTTCAAATCCGTGCGCGCGTCGAAGCCGGTGGACCTGGCGATCCTGCCGGTGGGCGCGTACGATCCGTGGATTTACGTGCATTGCAATCCCGAGCAGGCCTGGCAGATGGGCGCCGATTGCGGCGCTGAACACCTGCTGCCGGTCCATCATCAAACCTTCCGCCTGAGCCGCGAGCCGTATCTGGACCCGGTGGAGCGCTTCCTGGCGGCGGCCGGCAGCCATTCCGACCGCGTCATCGCCACGCGCGTGGGGCACGAATGGTCACTCACGTAGCAGCCCCCCTTGCCCTGGTTTTATCTTTCGCCGGGGTTGGTCTAGCTCAGGACCCCCGCGAAATCGTCCGCAAATCCGTCGAGCTCGATCAAGCTGACTGGGCGCGCATGAAGGACTACACCTGGATCGCGCGCGAAACCGATCGCGGCCTGGATTCGCACGGCAACGTTAAATCGGAAAAAATAGAGGAATGGGAAACTGTGGTCCTCTATGGCGAGCCGCATCATCGCATGTTGGAACGCGACGGCAAGCCGCTTTCGGCCGAGGATCAGCGTAAGGAACAGCAGAAGCTGGACAAGGCCGTGGCGAAGCTGGAGCAGGAAAGCCCCCAGCAGAGAGCGCGCCGTGAGGCCGAATACGAAAAAGAGCGTGAGAAGGACCGCGAATTCCTGCGCGATGTGCCCGACCTGTTCGATTTCCACATGCTAGGCGACGAAAAGATCGACGGCCATGACGTATGGGTGATCTCGGCCACGCCCAAGCCGGGCTATCGGCCCAAGCACAGCGACGCCAAGCCTTTGCTCAAAGTCAAAGCCAAGATCTGGATCGACAAGGCCGAGTATCAATGGGTGCGCCTGGAAGGGGAGACCACGGCCACCATTTCGTTCGGGCTCTTCATCGCGCGCTTGAATCCGGGCGCGAAGCTGGTCTTCGAACAAACGCGCGTGAACGACGAGGTGTGGCTGCCAAAGCGCGAACTGATCAGCGGTGCAGGCCGATTGGGATTGGTGAAGAAGCTGGCGGGCGAACAGGAAACCACTTGGAACAACTATCGAAAGTTTCAGGTGAATTCAAAAGTGGTTGCGACGCAATAGGGGTGTATACTATCCCAGTCGAACCCATTGAAACCTCCCAACTGGTATTTGGACCCGCTCGCCGCGGCTCAAAAGCGGAATGTACACCTGGAATGGATCAAACGCAATGCGCCGCCCGAATTGCCGATTCGGACCGTTTTGAAGACCGATCTGTTCGAGGAAGCGTATGGCCAGGACGAGCTCCTTTTTTCGCTCCCGTTTGATGGCAGCCTCAAGATCGGATTTGACGTCAGTGCGCCCACCGTCGCGCGGGCGTCGGAGCGGGGGCGTGGCCGGGGATGCCTCTTCTTCAACGCCGACGTGCGCCGGCTCCCTTTGACCGACAAATGCGTCGACGTGGTGCTGTCGAATTCGACGCTCGATCATTTTGACACCGAACAGGAGATCGAGCAGTCCGTACACGAGCTGGCACGCGTCTTGAAGCCGGGCGGGATTTTGCTGATCACGCTGGACAACCCCAGCAATCCGCTGTTCTTTCTGTTACGCGCCGCCGTCCCTTGGTTCGGTCTAAGGTTTCGGCTCGGCAAAACCCTGTCGCAGCGCGAGCTGCTAAAGCTGTTAGATCGAACAGGGCTGGAATTGCAATCGACCGGCTGGCTGATCCACAATCCGAGGTTCCTGTCGACGCTTCTGTTTCTGACGCTGCGGCGTCTCCTGGGACGGCGAGCCGGTCCGCCCATCCGGTGGCTCCTGGCAGCCTTCTCCAAGTTCGACAGTTTGCCCACTCGCGCGCTGACCGGCGTGTTCATTGCTGCCTGTGCCCGCAAACCGCCGACTTTGATTTTGCCGTAATGGCGAGCGTGTAGGCTTGCATTGTTCGTTCCACGCCGCGTTGTACGGCGAATGATCCTTTGCGCCACGCTGGATTCAACCGATGTCCGCTAACACGCAATATCAGCACCCTCAAGGGAGGCCAATAGGTTTTGCGCCACAACAGGTAAGCCGTCCGGCCCACCCAGCTTCGGCGCTCCCGCCCCCGGCCGCGTGGTCCGCCCTTCTTGATTTGCCCGAAGAGATGCCGGGGAACTCCGGCTTCTTCGGCGATCCGCCGCGCGATCGGCCGGTCGTATGCCCCGCCGACCGACCATGGGTCCATTGCTGCCGATTCGGTGATCGCCCGAATAGCCTGCGCGTGCAACGCGCCACTGCAGATCAGAGGAAAATCAATGAACCCGGTTCTGAGCCGAAACTCGCCAATTGCGCATCCTCCGATCTTCTGTCGGGCGGGAACTTCGAATAAGGGATTTCCGCTATCGCCGGGAAGGCCCCAGCGCCGCCACCGCTCGCGAGCCCATAGTCCCTCGCCGAATCTCCCCGTCAACAGAATGGAACCAACCAACTGCTTCTCCATCAGCACCAGCGATCTGTCGATGCCTCCCGGTTCGATATAGAACTCGTCGTCCCGGCTGTGGGGAAGTTTTTGGTAATCGGTCCGTTCGTACTCGGTGATCCTCAAACCGAGATAAGGTGCGATCCGGCTACCGCTGTCATCTTCGTACCCGGATATGCCATTACTCTTGCGGAACGAAACGGCTTCCGAACAGCCGGCTTTTGCCGCCAGCGCCGAAACCGCCGTGGTGTCGTAGCCCTGGGAGAGGCTGGTTACGGGCCGGTATGCCCATCGGCGGCCAGGGTCTCTGGCATTTGCTAATACTTGTTCGGCGGTGTGCGCGAGAAATGAAACGTAGTCGCCGTAATCCGCGGGCGGCCGCCCAAGCGGTTTCTCCAACCTCGAGATTGTCAGGTTCGGCAGGATCGCCAGATTGCAGCAGTCATGAAGTTCCACGGCTCTTGGCCCAGCCAAACGCAGCCGCTTTTCCTTCACACGGATGCCGATCCGGTTGTAGTCGAGGAAGCGCAGATAGTAATGCGGATAATTCGGATCCAGCTTCTCCCCACTCAGCGCGAGCAGAAACGCGAGTGAGTTCGAAACGTACAGTTCGTCGCCGGTCCGGATCGAATAGAGCCTTTCGTAAATGTGGCTGGGGCCCGCAAATAAAACTCCCTCGTCCGCGAGCCGTCCGCCGGATCCGGCGAATGTCCCAGCCTGGTCGAATCGGTAGCCGGTGAACGGCCCATCCCAGGCGCCTTCGAAGAAGCAATCCTCTCGTGTTTCAACCCAAGGGCCGTGCAGAATTTGAACCGCGCGCTCCTCTTTGCGCAACCGGGCGGCCCAAGCCAAGCGAGGCAGATTCGGGATGAGTTCGAATTCCAGTCTCATGGCGGACCTAGTAATGAATACCAATCAAAGGCCAGTAGAACGGCACCACGATCGGCAGGAGCATGGAATTCAGGATACACAAACACAGTCCCAACCGGAGCAGATCCTTGGCCGTGAAGCAGCCGTACGAATAGCCCACAATGAGCACGGCGTTCTGGTAGGCGAAAATGGTCGCGCCCGATGAAAAAGTCCAGACCATGCCCAGCGCCAGCGCGTTGAGATGGTGCGCGGCCGCATACGTCATCAGGCCCGGCATGGAAGTGCCTAACATCGAGATACCGCTCGCGAGAAACAGATGATAAACAAAGCCAACCCAGTAGAGCGCGAAGGGCGCAATATACGTATGCCCGATCAGCGGCGTGATCCAACCAAACAGAACCTGAGTGAAAATATCCAGACTTTTCGTTGCGGTGAGGACCTTGCCCATGCTGACGACCGAGGCGACGAAAAACACCAGCAGATAGTCCACGCGCCGCAAGTCTTCCATGCCGAGCACGCCGACCCGCGGCAGCAGGGCCAATAAAACTACACCCAAGGCGATTTTCGACGCGGGCACATGGTGTAAAAAGTCGGTGAGCCATAAGACGATAGCAGCCGCCACGAAGACGAGCGCCTTTTTCTCCGCGGGCGTCCAGGAACCCAGCATCACAAGTTCTTTTTCGAGGTAACTCCTGCCCCCGGGAAGCGCCTGCTTCTCGGGAGGGAAAAACTTCAGCGTCAGCCGCCACGCCGCCACGATCAACACCAGATCGACTGGCAGGTAGGCCAACAGCCATCGGCTGTACAACACCTCGACGTGGCCAAAGCGTTCCATTGCGCCGCGGGCGGTGATGGTCGCCGCGCCCGCAATGATCGTCTTGTCGAACACACTGGCGGAGTAAGTGAGAACCAGCAGCATTCCGCGCGAGATATTGCTGCCTCTCTCCAAGCCGAATGCTTCGTTCACGCCTAGCGCGATCGCGGCCATGATGACCACGCGGGGCACGCCCGAGGGAACCCCGAATGTGATCAGAGCATCGGCGATGATCATACCGAGTAAAAGCCGCGAGTAGGAAGTCCCCACCCGCGACATCACTCCGAACGCGATTCTGCGGGCCAGGCCCGACTTGACGGCCATCGCGCCGAACAAAATCGCCGCCAGCAGGAACCACGGCGTCTCGTCGGCAAACCCGCTGAAGGCCACCTCCACGCTCACCACGCCGAGCGCCCAATATAAATAGCATCCGATGAGACCCGCCAGGCCTGGCGAAAGGACTTCGAATGCCCAGGCCAGGACCATGAATAGCGAAATCGCGATGGCGTGTTTCGCAGCCGTACTCACTGGCAGCGGCGCAAACCAAGCGGCAGCCGGCAATAGGACCATTAAGCTCCAACCGGCCCGTTTTTGCCAGCTGGCCCGCGACACGTCGATCCCCGAAACAGCAACCCCGGCCATGCAAGAGTATACCCCGAGTCCGTATAATCTTCGTCAATGAGCGGGAGCTTGTCACGATGGTTCGGAGCCGCCGCGAACTTCACCCAAACGGCCACAGGCGTTCGCGACTTCGTTCGAATCCCGCCGCCGGAGGATTGCATCGGGCTGGTCCGGCGGCAACTGGAAAATCGGGAGTCCCTGTTTCTCGATACGCTGCGGCGGGCGGTTTTCGACGAAACGTCCCACCCTTATCGCGAAATGTTTCATCTCGCCAAATGCTCGCACCAAGATGTAGCGAATCTGGTTCAGCGAGATGGCCTGGAAGCAGCCCTGCATCAGATTCGGGCCGCGGGCGTTTACCTCAGCCAGGACGAGTTCAAAGGCCACACGCCCATAGTGCGCGGCGGCCGTGAAATTCCGGCGTCTTCCGGAAGTTTTCGGAATCCGCTCGCCAAGGGAACCATGCGGCATGTCACCAGCGGCAGCCGGGGCAAGCCCATACAAAGCTATCGCAGCTCCGAGTTCCTGATTCATCAGGAAGCGCTGCACGAACTGGTGGTGCGCGAGTTCGGACTCCAACAGCGCGCCCAAGTGATCTTGCGCCCAACTCTGCCCTCGGCTCTCGGGCTGCAGGACTGCGTGATCGCCGCTCGCAAGGGCCATCGTTTGGCGGGTTGGTACTCGTCTGGCCGGAGCGGTTTATACGCGCCGGCAACGGCGGCCCTGGTAATGGTGGCGCGCTCGGCTGGATGCCGCATTCCGTTTCCTACGGTCCTGCCTGCAAACGATTTTTCCTCGGCCGCGGAGCAGGTTGCGCGACTCTGTGACGAGGGCGTTCCATGCCTGGTTTCCGGGCCCGCAAGCCCCGCCGTTCGCCTGGCCGCGGCTGCCCTGGACAGGAAGCTGGATATTCGAGGAACATTGTTTCTGGTTAGCGGCGAGAGCCTGACCGATGCCAAGCGCCTCGTTATCGAAGAGGCCGGAGGCGAACCCTTTGCTCGCTATGGCGTCAGCGAAATGGGTTTTATCGGCCACGGATGCCGGCAGATGACCAAGGGCGATTGCGTCCATCTCTACAGCAACGCGCTCGCCGCCATCACGCACCGCCGCGCGGCCCCTCTGACTGACATCGAAGTCGACTCGCTGCTCTACACTACGCTGCTGCCCAGCGCGCCCCTGGTCCTCATCAATTTTGAAGTAAACGATAGCGGTGTCCTGGAGAAAGCGGACTGCGACTGCGAGTTCTCCCATCTCGGGTTTCATTGGCGGATTCGTGACATCTTCAGCTTTGGAAAAATGACCGGGCACGGTATGACGCTCATGGGGACGGAGCTGGTTCGACTGCTTGAGCACGTGCTACCCGCGCGGCTGGGGGGACGTCCCGGAGACTTTCAATTGATCGAGTACGAGGGCTCGGCTCAGACCACGATAGAACTGCGAGTTAGTCCTCGAGTGCGCGAATCGTCGCCGGAGAAGATTAGAGAATGCTTCCTCGCAGAAGTCCGCTTGGTCTACGGTGGATCGCTCGCCGGGCGCGCCTGGCGGCATGCCGACGCTCTGGACGTGGTGCTGGCCGAGCCGGTAGTTACTAGTAGCGGCAAAGTCAACGCACTGCATTTGCTGGGGCAGAGCACTCCGCGGCAATTTGAACGCTCGCAGCCTACCAAACTACCGGCTGAGCTTGCGGGGCGCGCTGCAGACGAACGGTAAAGTGAAAGGTGCTTCCAATGCCGAGCCTGCTTTCGATCCAGATTCGGCCGCCCATCTCCCTGATGAGTTGGGAGCAAATCGTGAGCCCTAAGCCAAGGCCGCCATGTCGCCGGGTAGAGGACGTATCCACTTGCGTGAAGCGTTCGAAAATCTCCGCTTGCTTTTCAGGTGGTATTCCAACTCCAGTGTCCGAGACGGAAAAGTGAAGTTCAAGTTCTTCACCCGCTTCCGATTTGGTCTCTACGCGCAGCGCAACTTGCCCGCGCTCGGTAAACTTGACGGCATTCCCCACCAGATTTGACAAGATCTGTTCCATCCGCACCGGATCGCCGATCAGGATTTCGGGAACGCTGCGTGCCACATCGGAGATCATGCTCAGGCCCTTCTGGCCGGCGCTTTCCCGGAGCGGTTCCAGGGTTGTAGCTATGCAGTCGACCACGCTAAACTGCACCGGCCGCAAGGTCAGTTGCTTAGCGTCGAGTTGCGAGAAGTCTAAAATATCCGAGACCACGGTCATCATCGCGCTCGCCGAGAAGCGCGCCGTCTGCAGGTAGTCGCGTTGTTCAGGGGTCACTTCTGTATCGAGCGTCATATCGATTCCGCAGATAATGCCGTTCATGGGAGTGCGAAGCTCGTGGCTCACATTGGCCATAAATTGGCTCTTCGCGCGGCTGGCGGCTTCGGCCGCTTCCTTGCTTACGGCCAGTTGAGCGGTCCTTCTCCTGACACGGTCCTCCAGTTCGGCATTGGTCTTCCTCAGTGATTCTTCAGCATTTTCCAACGCGTCGAAGGTCCTGTTAATCGTTTTTCCAAGCGTAGTCAGCTCGTCGTTTCCGTCGACGTGGACACGAGCCGAAATGTGCGCAAGTCTGCCGACCGCCTCCACGTTACGGCTCAGTCGCGCCAGACGGGATAGGACGGAGCGGTCCAGCAGCACGAACATGGCGCCGTCAAACACGATTCCTACCGCCAAGATCCACAGCATGAGGAACAGTACGGTGCCCTTACCTTGTGAATAGATTGTTCTGGGAAGCTCAACCTTAAGCATTAACGCCGGTCTGTTTTGAACATCGGAGACGAACCTGTACCCGGCCACCACTTGTGGTCCCAGCGGATGAACCCACACCGGCTGATTCGCGGAAAGCCCGCGTTCCGCAGCTTCGAAGTCTTTCGGCAGGCCGGGATCGTTGACGGGCCGCAAGGATAGAGACAAACGAGTCTTCCGCGAAAGGCGTTCCATTTCGCGTTGGTCCAGCCAACGGCCCATCACCAAGGTTCCCCGCGCCGGGCCTTTCCGGTCTCCGCTCAGGATCGGCGACACGGCAACCATCATGGGTCCGGAGGGCAATAGCAGCACCCCTGACACCGCCGTCTCCAATCCAGGCCGCCGCAGCAGACTGCCCGAGGTGCTGAAAAAGTTCGGAAGCTGTTCCGGTATGCGGTCGGATTTAAAATCCGGCAGTACCACCGCTTTGCCGAAAACCATGTGGCCGGTCAAGTCGAAGATGCCGACAAAGTTCGCCCTCAGCGCGTCGAGATTTCCAAATTCTCCTTCCGGAAATCTCGGGTCATGACTGCGCATATAAGCGTACATGCGGTCGTAGACCGCATAGTCTCTCACCGATTGGGTTAAATCGGTCAGCGCATCCGAAAGCGCATTGCCCGCACGTTCCACATTTAAGCGGACTTCCCGTTCGTCGAGCCGGACAAAGCTGTCGAGCAGCAATACGCGCGAGGTGATGGCCACTACCGCCAGAAGCGACAGGGAAATCAGGAATAGAAAAAGCGGAACTCTTCGCCGGATCGTCACTGCGGATAGTCCATGGGAGCCTTATTGAGCCAGCGCTTCGGCTAATTGTTTGAGCTTGGTTTGAAACTTCTCCGGGTCGGACCCTGGACGGAATTCGATCACTCCGGCGTTGGGCGTGAAAACCACCGAATGGGCAGCGCCCTGCTCGTTTTGGACGAATGGGCCGGACAGCTTCTGGATCACCTCGCTGGACATTTTCATGGCACTGGCCGGCGGGGTCTTCAAGATGGCGGCGAACTGATTCTCATTCCAACGGCGTACTATCGACTGGGGCGGAAGGATGTTGTCGAAGCGCATCTGAAAATCGCGAATCGCGCTGGCGATAACGCTTGCCGAGTAGCAGCTTCGCAGACCATCGAAGTTGCGAACCACCACCAGCAGTACCGAGAAGGACGTATTTTGGCGAATCAGTTCATCGATGCTTCTGTCTCCCTTTGCCGCCGGGGGCGTCGGATCGGCCTTGGCGCGGCGCGCGGCTTGCACTTCCTGATGCAGCAGCCGGATCTCATCTTTTAGCTGTGCAATGGCGAGTTGATTGCTAGTGCGCATCTGGTCGACGCTGGTGCCGATCGTAGCGGTCGCCTCCCGTATCGCACCGCGGATCTCTTGAATATCTTCGCTGGCGGCGGTCTTGTTGAGCTGCTGCAATTCCCGTTTTAGACCATGCTCCAGCAGGACTTCGCTTTCGCTCACGGACCCGGCAAAAGCCTCGACCGCGGCCGCCGCCGCCTGGACGTCTTTGCGCAGGCGCTGGATCTGCGCGCGAGTCTTTTCCCAATACTGCTTAAGCTCGGACTCGAAGCCGGATTGCACCGACTCCAATTGGCGGGCCGTGGCGTCGGCCTGCAACTGTTCCCGCAATGCCTCTAATTGCGCGCGGAAGTGGGCGGCTTCGCAAGCCTCCAGTTCCACGGCGTGCTGTCCAGAAGAGCGCAGGGCGGCCGAAAAACAATTGACCGCCGAGCGATGGAGTTCTTCCAGGCGATCGAGTTCCGTAACGGTCTTGCGTAGTGAAATCAAGATGAGGAATCCCTGGGTTACTTATCGGCCAAAAATGCCCCGCTATTTAACATTTATTTAACGGCGTCGCGCCCCCAGCGCGCCGGTACTAAAGTTTCAAAGGATCCCAGCCGAACTCACAGATAACGGACCCCGCCTGGTTTGTCTCTCTGAAAATCACCGTACACGCACATCGCCTTCGGCCCGGGTTGTCTTTGTAGCGGCCCCTTCGACACCCTGCCGCTGCTTGCTATCGGA
>Ga0302324_100010109_pt1 | contig 19601 bp, 17 predicted proteins | sample Palsa_T0_1_FD_201949 | JGI IMG/M metagenome (GOLD analysis project Ga0302324, IMG submission 201949) | Peat permafrost microbial communities from Stordalen Mire near Abisko, Sweden - Palsa_T0_1 | ecosystem: Environmental > Terrestrial > Soil > Palsa > Peat permafrost | place: Sweden: Abisko...
TTCGGCTCGCGGCCGCGGTCGCGGTGCTGGCCGCTTTGGCGGCCCGCGCCCCGAAGCCAATCGGTGTCACGCAGCTCGAGATTTTTCAGCTGTTCGGGTCTTTGCCGGCCAACCTGGTACCGCAGTTTCGCGATCTCGAGCGTCTCGGCACCCTCTGGGCGGTGGGGCTCGTCGTGGCAGCCGCGGTGGTGGGGCGCCGGTGGCGGCTAGCCCGGGACCTGTCGTTGTCGGGAGCGCTGGCGTGGAGTATCTCCCGGGTCTTGGGCACCGATGTGGTCGGCCACGCCGGTCTCCGAAGCAGCTTGCGCACCCTGACCCATTTGGGGATCACGCCCAACTTCCCCCCAGTGCGCATTGCCGTCGTCATAGCCGTGGTGGCGACGGCGGCCCCTTACGTCGGCCGACCGGTACGCCGTTGCGGGCAGGTGTTGGTGACGGTGCTCCTCCTGGCCGCCCTGTACGTCGGGTCCGCCTTTCCCATTGACGTGCTGGGTGCGCTGGCGGTGGGCTGGGGGGTGGCGGCGCTGGTCCACCTGCTGTTCGGGTCTCCGGGCGGCCGTCCCTCGGCAGCGCAGCTCGAAGCCATCCTGGCGGATGTCGGCATTGCCGCTACCTCCGTCCGCCTGTCGTCGCAACAGCGGGCGGAAGCCACCATCTTCGAATGTTGTGACCGCATTGGACCGTTGATCGTGAAAGTCATCGGGCGCGACGAACTCGACGCTCAACTGCTGGCCAAGATCTGGCGTTTCGCGGTGTACAAGGATGCCGTCGCCACATTCCAGATGACCCGGGTCCAGGAGGTTGAGCACGAGGCGTGCATGACGTTGCTGGCCGGCTCGGCAGGGGTCAGGGTACCGGCCGTGGTGTTCGTGGGCCGGGCTGGACCCAATTCCGCGCTGTTGGTGCTGCGGCGGCCGGCGGGTTTCGGGCTCCTGGTCGATCTCGAGCCGGAGGAGATGACCGATCCCGTCCTGGCCGCCATCTGGCGACAGGTGGCCCTGTTGCACGGTGCGGGCATCGCCCATGGAGCACTCGATGTCGCCCATGTCATCTCTTCTGACACCGCCGCCGGCATTGTTGGCTTCGCCAACGCGTCGAGTTCGGGGCCCGTTTACCGCCTGGGCATGGACGTGGCCGACCTCCTCGCGGCCACGGCCGCGAGGGTGGGCGACGAGCGCGCCATCGCCGCCTGCCTCGGCGGTCTGGGCGACACCGCCTTGCGAACTGCGCTCCCCTTTCTCCAGCCCGGGGCGCTGCATCGTTCGACGCGTGCCGCGCTGCGAGGCGACGCAAGGAGTGCCAGGCATCACATCGAGCAGCTCCGCCAGGCGGCATCGGCCCGGCTCGGGATCGACGGTCCGGCTCTGCGACAGATGCAGCGTTTGCGCCTCTCCAGCGTGCTGATGGCGGCGGGCGGACTCCTGGGTGTCGGCGTCCTCCTCGACCAGGTCGGGGATCCTTCCAAGGTTTGGGACACGGTCCGCCACGCCCAATGGCAATGGGCGGCCGTCGCCCTGCTGATCTCGCTCGCCACCAATATTCCCTACGCCCTAGCTTTGATGGGCACGTTGCGGCTGCGGCTTCCCTTGTGGCCGACCACCGAACTCCAGGTGGCCATGTCGTACTCCAACCTGGTGATCCCGGTCATCGGCGGCACTGGTTTCCAGATACGATTCCTGCAACGACAGGGGGCGGAGCTCCCGGCTGCTGTTGCCGCGGGCGGGCTGTTGAGCGTCGTCGGAGTCATCATCGGCGAGGTGCCACTATTCGCAGTGGCCGTTGCCTTATCGCCCCGGACTCTCAACCTGGGCCATGTTCCCATCAGTGGGATCATCCAGGGGGTGGCCATCGCAGTCGTCGCCCTGGGTCTGGCCAGTGCTATCGCTCTTGGGGTCCCCCGTCTGCGCCGCAGCGTGTTGCCGCCGGTGACAGACGCCGTGACCACAATCTGGACCGCCTTTCGCACACCCCGGCAGCTGGCGCTCATCTTCGGGGGCAACGCGGCCGTGGGCCTGATGTACGGGTTCTGTCTCCTTGCCTGCGTGCTGGCATTCGGAGCCACGATCTCGTTTTGGACGGCGACGGCGCTGAGCATCGGGTTGGGAACACTGTCCTCGCTCATTCCGATACCGGGGGGAAGTGCAGCCGTAGGTGCTGTGGGCATGTCGGGGCTCTTGGTCGGACTGGGCATCTCGACCGAAGCCGCGGTAGCTATCACGCTGGCGAACCAGCTGGCGGTAACGTACCTGCCGGCCATACCGGGTTTGTTCGCGACCCGTCACCTGTTGATTCACGACTATCTATGACCGACCCAGTACGTCCAATCTGGCCCGCGGTCGAAGAGCCGGCTCGGCGATTCGGCCCGCCGGGTAACGGCTTCATTCGACCGGCCGGTAGACGGATGGCGATACCGATGCGCAATATGGTCCGAAATAGCTATATCTACTGCCCTGGCCGGTGGATACGGTCAATAGTCAGCAGGCGTGTTCCCCCTGCCGAAGAGGCTGCACGTGAGAGCGCTGATCATCGAGGACGACAGCATGATCCGACGACTCGTCGAGGTCCAACTGTCGAGAGAAGCGATCGACGTCACCACCGCCTCGGACGTCGGGGCTGGCCGGGCGGCGCTCGAGGTAGGGCAGTTCGACCTGATCATCCTGGATCTCACCCTCCCGGACGGATCCGGTTTGGACATGTTGAAGCTGCTACGCCAGCAGGGAAGCACGGCTCACGTCATCGTCCTCAGTGGCGCTGTCGGGGAGCTCGACCGAGTGGGTGCCCTGCAATCAGGGGCGGACGACTACGTCTCCAAGCCCTTCTTCGCCCGCGAACTAGCAGCTCGGGCCCTCGCGGTGAGACGCCGGCTCGAATGGGCTCCGCAATCGCGCTTGCAGTACAACTGGCTGGAGATCGACTTGGAAGCACGAATGGTCACCGCTCACGGCTCCCAAATCGATCTCACGACCAAGGAATTCGATCTTATGGCCTACGTCGCCTGCCGGCCGAACCAGGTCTTTAGCCGGGAGGAACTGCTGCAATCGGTGTGGCAATCCACGTCGGCAAGCCAAAGAGCGACGACAGTGACCGAGCACGTGAGAAGGCTACGCGCCAAGCTCGGGGACGAAACCCCGCCGCGGCTGATCATATCGGTCCGCAGCATTGGTTACCGCTTCGACCCGCCAGGCGCCACCTCCACCGCACCTCGGATTGAACGCAGTTCACCATCACCGGACGGCGCCCTCGATCGGTATTGGGTCGAACCAGGCGAGGACGTCCTCGGAACGAGGGTTGTTGATCTCGTGTCTCCCGACGAGACGACGCGCTCAGGAGATTCGGTCACCCGACGGTTCGGGCCGTCATCTCGTCGAGAGCACGAAGGACCTGCCCCCAGCACGCCACCAGCTCGACTCTGAGCACGCCTGCGTCGACGAGGTCACCAAGCCTCGCCGCGTTCTCGAGCGTCCTGGCGATGTCGGCTAGTCGAGCTGCGCCGATGCTGGCGCTGACCCCGGCAATCGAGTGAGCTGCTCGTACCGCTGCAGGAGCATCGTTGTCTGTGAGCGCCTGGTCCAGATCCCTGGTGGCTCTGGTGATGTCCTCGCAGCACAACGTTGCTAGCTCGTCAACCAGGTCTGATCCGCCGAGTACCAGAAGGTCGTCGATGATGGACTGGTCCAGCTCGGACGCCGTGTTGTCCTTGCGATTCACCGATAACTCTGCTTGCGAGTCGCCCACGACATCTCTATCGGTCAGCGCCCCGACGATCTTGAGCGCCTCCGCGCCGGGCCCACCTGGGTCAGATGGCCGCGGTGTTCAAGTTCACGCCGCTAGCCGTCGACAACTGTGAAGGTGAGTGATCGCATCGAGCGGCGGCCATGAAACCCACCCTCTCTCCGACCGCCCCGTCGACACTGCCCGCCGCCGCCCGGTCGGCAGAGGCCAGGTTTCGTTCGTTCCTAGAGTCGGCGCCCGACGCGGTTGTGGTCATCGAGACCGATGGGCGTATCGCCCTCGTCAACGCCCAGACAGAAGCCCTCTTCGGCTACCCCCGCAGTCAGCTCGTGGGCCAGCCCGTTGAGGTGCTCCTACCGCCGCGGTTCCGCGCCTCGCATTCCGGGCACCGGGCCCGCTATGTCGCCGCACCCCGCATTCGACAAATGGGGGCCGGGCTCGAGCTGTTCGGCCAGCGGGCCGACGGGACCGAGTTCCCGATTGACATCAGCCTGGCCCCGCTCGACACGGAGCAGGGTCGCCTGCTGGCTGCGACCATCCGTGACATCACCGAGAGTTACAATCAGCGACTGAAATTGGCCCAAGCCGCCCAGGAGTTGGGTGAAGCCAACAACATCCTTCGGAGCCAGGCATCCGAGTTGTCGGAGGCACGCGACCGGGCAGAGCAGTCGAGCAGGGATGCAGAGGCCGCGACGATGGCAAAGTCGGCGTTCCTGGCCGCCATGAGCCACGAGATACGCACGCCGATGAACGCCGTTATCGGAATGTCCGGGTTACTGCTCGACACGGATCTCGACATCGTCCAGCGGGATTACCTCGAGACTCTCCGTTCCAGCGGCGAGGCTCTCTTGGGCATCATCAACGACGTTCTCGACTACTCCAAGATCGAATCCGGCGCCATGGAACTTGATGATCAAGCCTTTGACCTGACGGAACTGGTGGAGGGGGCGATCGATCTCGTCGCCTCACAGGCATCGGCGAAGCAGCTGGGTCTCTTCGTGGACATTGACGCCAGCCGCCATCGCTCTGTCGTCGGGGATCCGACCCGGGTGCGTCAGGTGATCGTCAACCTCCTCAGCAATGCGGTGAAGTTCACATCTTCGGGCCATGTCGTCGTCACCGTGAAGGTGATCGATGTGACTGCAGATCGACCCACGTTGGCCGTGGCTGTGGCCGATACTGGTATCGGGATAGCAGCCGACCGAATGCACCGGCTCTTTCGTTCGTTCAGCCAGATGGAAGCCTCCATATCGCGTAACTACGGAGGAACCGGCCTGGGCCTGGCGATCAGCGCCCGTCTGGTCGAAGGGATGGGCGGTCGCATCGGTGTCGATAGCGTCCCAGGAGAAGGGTCGACCTTTCGCTTCACTATCCCCGTCGGCCGCGACGACGCAGTCGGGCCGCAGGAGAGCCCGACCCTCAATCTGTCTGGTCTGAGCGCGCTCGTGGTCGATAGCAACGCCATCGGCGGCGCGATCCTGCAACGGCAACTCCAAGGTTGGGGACTGACTTGTGACCTCGCCGACGGCACCGTCCGGGCCGTTTCCCTTACCGATGAGCGTCACTATGACTTCGCCATAATCGATATGGACACGACGGAGCCGACTGACTCACAACTCATCGCCACGCTGCGGCCGCGGCGTCGGGACGGCCGCCTTCCGCTGGTCGCATTGAGATCTCGAAACCGGCAGGGCCAGCGAGACCTGGATCCCGACTTCGACGGCCAGATCCTGAAGCCGATAAAGGCGGCTTCGCTCCACCGAGTGATCGTCGCAGTCATCGATGGCAGACCGGCCGTGCCGGATCAACTCGACGACCCCAGTTACCCCGCCCTCACTGCCGGAATGAGGGTCCTACTTGCCGAGGATAACGCGGTCAACCAGAAGATCGGTCTGGCCATGCTGGAGCGCTTGGGGTGCCGAGCAGACGTCGCTGGCAATGGAATCGAGGCGCTCGACGCGTTGCGCCACGCCCCCTATGACGTCATCCTGATGGATCTCCAGATGCCCGAGATGGACGGCCTGGAGGCGACCCGGCAGATTCGGAGCGGCTTTCCAGCGGCCCGACAGCCCAGGATCATCGCCATGACCGCCAATGTAATGACCGAGGACCGAGCCCACTGCCTCCAGGCGGGCATGGACGACTTCCTGTCCAAGCCGGTCCGGTTGGACCAGTTGGGGGCTGCCCTGGAGAAGTGGACGGTGGCAGGCCCATGTGCCGGCGAGTCGGGTCCGGCAGCAATGGCCAGCCGGGTATCGATCGGTTAGCCGAGGCCGGGTCGGTAGCCGTTGCCATCACACGGAGCCGCGGCCTCTGCGACTACGTGGAGGAGACGGGCGATCTGGAACGGCTTCTGCAGAATGGCAAACGCCTGGTGATCCCGCGCTTTGCCCATCTGCTCCTCTAGGGCGTAGGCGGTCATCAGGACGATCTGGGGAGGCGGATGATCGAGCGCAGCCAGGACCTCGACGCCGGTGAGCACCGGCATCTGGATGTCCATCAAGATGACGTCGAACCGTTCGCCGCGGGCCAGGGCGAGGGCCGCGCCGCCATCCACCGCGATCGAGACCGAGTACCCGGCCGCTTCGAGGATATCGACCAGGGTCTGGCGCATACCGGCCGCGTCGTCGACGACCAACACCGTCTGCTTGACCAAAACTGTCGGTTTCATGGGGCCGCGCCAACCACAGCCGCCGGGAGATCCACTCTGAAGGTCGTCCCAACTCCTGGGGCGCTGGTGACCGAGATGCCGCCGCCATGGGCGTCGATGATCCTCTTCGTCACCGCCAGGCCTAGCCCGATCCCCCTGGCCTTGCGGGTGAAGAACGGCTGGAATACCTGCGCCGCCGTTTCTTGGTCCATGCCCACGCCCGAGTCGGTGACCTGGAGCTCCACACCCCCAGGCGCTTCCCTGACGACGACAGTCACCGCCCCGCCGCCTGGCATGGCCTCGTAGGCGTTGGTGATCAGGTTGAGCAGGACCTGGCGGAGCTGGTCGCGGTCGGCGAGTACCGGTGAGCAACCTGCGGACTCGTCGCGATCGACGGTGATACCGGACGGTGGGGCGGCCAGGTCCAGGACCTCATCAAGCAGCTCGTGCAGGCCGACCGGGGTCGTTACTGGCTCTCGGGGACCAGCGAAGTCCAAGAGATCGCCCACGATGAGTGTCGCCGCGCCGACCTCGCGCTCGGCGAGAGCGAGATGACGCATCAGACCGTTGCCGCCCTGCTGCTCGAACCCGGCGCGGAGCAGGTAGTGGGCGTTGGTGATCACCCCGAGAGGGTTGCGCAACTCGTGACCCACCCCCGCGGCCAGTTCGCCGATCGCGGCCAGCCGGGCCTGGCGGAGCACCTGCTCCTGGGCCAACTCGAGCTTGGCCATCGAGTCACGCAGCTCCGCCGTGCGTTGGTCCACCAAGGTCAGGGTGTGCTCGCGCCTGCGCAGCAAGGAGTCGGCCAAGGCCCCGAGGGCCAACGCCACCACAACTCCGCCGACCAGAACCAGCCAGAAGGCATTCGTCGCGAAGTTTCCCACCAGCGGGCTGGTCGCGTTGATGGCCACGAGCCACTGGTCGGCACCGAACGTCGTTGATGCCACCGCGACAGATCCGCGCAGCGGAACCTGTCCGCTGGTGGTGAGAATCAGCGTCGCCTTCTCCTGGGTGGGCCCTGCGTACAGAGCCACGGTGAGCTCATGGAAAGGTTGACTGCCCGAAGTGGCGCTGCCAGCAGCCGATGGATCCAGCGGAAGCTGGCGATAGATCACCAGGCCCCCTACCCCTACGGGGTAGGCGAGGCCGATCACATGGGCCGAGCCTTCGTCGAAGACGGATGTGGTGATTTCCGCCCGCAAGTTGAGGGCGCGACGGATCAGAGCATCGGCCGGCCCGACCGCGGTCGGGGGGAGGGCCGTGCCAATGACGGCGACAAAGCGGACCGGATCGGTCCCGGCGTCCGCGAGAACCGTGCTACTCCCCGGTTGCGCAGTGATGAGGGTGGCCGTCGACGCCATGAATGCCCGGGCGTCAGCCCCGTTGAGTTGGGTTTCGCCCGCCACCGTTGCCATCTGGGTCTGGAGGCCCGAGAAGGCTTCGGTCAGGATCAGGCCGATCTCCGACGCCCGCTCCTGGAGAAGCCGGTGCTCCTCGGATCGCACCGCATTACGGATCAGCAACGATCCGACCGACGCAATGCTGACAATAACCACAACAACCACAAAAGCGGCCAATCTGTACGTCGGTATCCGGATTGACGTCATGATGGGGGGGTGGTCATGCTCATTTGCAACCTTGCTGGGCTCGGTTCTCGAGCATCATAGTACGAAGGCGCTACATGACCACCCGGGGACCGGCCAATTGCCGGAAGTGCGTGCTGGCCGGATTGTGTGATATTCGACACCTCATGGGTGTCGAATATCACAAAAAAAGATCGAGGCGGCAGGGGTATTGCCGCTGACGTAGCGGTACTTTTCGGCATGGTCGCGCTTCAAGCCTGGTCACTTCCGTCGCCTCGGATCCCGATCAGTAGGAGGGCGATGCCGGGAATCGTGGTTGCTACGACCGCGAGTAGAGGAAGGTCCTTCAGGATCACGCCTCCAACTATCCCCACGACCATCAGTATGACGCCGAGCAGGGCGGCCCCCGCGTAGATATTTATGCGCTTATGAGGCGGTCCGGACGGGTCCACAACGTCCATTATCCACCACCGCCGAACGGCTGCACTGCGATCAGGTGACATGATCCCCTGATGGCAGTGGCGCGGGAAGTACGGTAGATCATCGCGACGACGCCCAAACCGGTCTCCCTGAGGCATCCTGGGCCGGGCGCCGGCGTACGCCGCCAAGAGCAGGCGACCCTCGGGGGGACCCAGGCCAGGGGGCTGGAGGCGATGGCCCGCTTCCAGCGAGGCTTCCATTCGGCTCCGATCGGTATGGCGCTGGTGGGGCTCGACGGCAGGTTTATGGAAGTGAACTTGGCGCTGAGCAAGATGGTCGATTGTCCCGAGGCGCAGCTGTTGTCGAGCAGCATCCGTGACGTTCTGCACGTCGAGGATCGTGAGCGCTTCGACGTCGCGTTCAACCAACTCGGGACGGGCGAGTTGGGGACCTTTCGCCTGGAGTGCCGCCTCGTCGGTCTCGCTGACAGGCAGTCGTGGGCTCTGTTGACGGCGGCGCCGGTCGAGGGTGCCGACGGGCATGCGGGTTACGTCATCGTGCATGCAGAGGAGATCACCCTCCGCAAGGATGCCGAAGCCCGGCTCGTGCACCAGACGCTGCACGACCCCCTTACCGGGCTTCCCAATCGGGTCCTGCTCCAGGACCGTCTCGAACAGTCCGTGGCCCGGCTCGACCGTCGCAGCGAGTCCGTCGCAGTCTTCTATCTCGACGTCGATCGCTTCAAACTTGTCAACGACACCCTCGGACACGAGCACGGCGATGAATTGCTCGTCGTGATCGGCAGCCGGCTGAGAGGCGTCGTCCGTCCGGCTGACACGGTGGCCAGGGTCGGTGGCGATGAGTTCGTCGTCCTGGCGGAGGGGCTGTCAGGACCAGACGAGGCGGCCGGGTTGGCCGATCGGATCCGGGTCGCCCTCGGGGTTCCGACCCGACTCGCCGGTACCGACCTGGTCCCGTCGGTGAGCATCGGTATCGCCATCGCTACCGATAGACATCGTTCGCCTGAGGTGCTTCTCCGCGACGCCGACACCGCCATGTACCGGGCCAAGGAGAGGGGGAAGGACCGTTTCGAGATCTTCGACGAGGTCCTGCACGTGCGGGCGGTGAAACATCTCGCCATCGAAGGACTCATCCGTCGAGCCATCGACTTGGACCAAATTGCGGTCGCCTACCAGCCGATCATCGACCTGACTACGGGACAGGTCGTCGCCCTCGAAGCCTTGATGCGGATCGACGACCCAGAGCGCGGTCTTCTTCGACCCACGGACTTCCTTTCGACGGCCGAGGAGACGGGTCTGATCGTTCCGATGGATAGGCGGGTCCTGACCATGGCCGTGGAGGAAGCGGCCCGCCGGCTCGATGCCGGGAACGGGACTCCGTGTACCATCCACGTCAACCTCTCGGCGCGCCAACTCGGTTTACCCGGTTTCGCAGACGACATCGCCTTGATCTTGGAGAGGAACGCTCTTCCCGCGCCTCACCTCTCTCTCGAACTGACCGAGACCAATCTCATCGAGGCCACTTCGTCGACCATTCGGGGCCTCAATCGGCTCAAAGAGCTCGGTGTCGGTCTTGGCATCGACGACTTCGGTACCGGGTATTCGTCGCTCACCTATCTGCGCCGCTTTCCGGTCGATTTCATCAAGATCGATCGGACCTTCGTGGCCGGTCTGCCTCGCAATCAGGATGACGTAACCATCGTCAAGGCCGTGATCGGCCTCGCGGAAGCCCTCTGTCTGATCACGATCGCCGAGGGGGTCGAAACCCACGCCCAGTTGGAGATGCTCGGGGCTCTCGGTTGCAACCAGGCCCAGGGCTACCTCCTCGGCAATCCAGAGGTCCCCGCTACGCCATCCGCCTCGGCCGCCACCGGGCTACGTCCTTGCGGCTCTGCGGTCGGCGATCTTTGACGCCTTGCGCCGCTTGCGCTCCTCGACGCCGCGGCGGGCGAGTGCCAGCTGATGGTCGGCAGACGCAGGCTCGGCCCTCAACCGGAGCCAGCTGTCCAGCCGACCGGAGGCCAGGCGACCCTCTGACACCGCCGCGGTGAGCGCACATCCCTGCTCACCCGCATGCGTGCAGCTGGTGTACTTGCAGCCGAGAGCCAGCACTTCGAGGTCCTGGAACGTCTGTTCCACGCCGGCGCTGGCGTTGATGACCGACAGCGCCCGCATCCCGGGAGTGTCGATCAAGAGCCCACCTCCGGGAAGGAGGACCAGCTCTCGATGGGTCGTGGTGTGCCGTCCGCTGCCGTCGCTGCGCACCGCCCCCGTCGCCAAGACCTCGGTGCCAGCCAACAGGTTGACGAGCGTCGACTTCCCCGCTCCCGACAGCCCCAGAAGCGCGATCGTCCGCCCCGAGACCAGGTACGGCGCCAGATCTTGCATGCCATCACCGGTCGTCGAGCTGACGATGAGGACCGGTACCTCCTCGGCGACCGACCTGACCGCTTCGACCGCCTGTGCCACCACGTCCGGCGGGGCTGCGTCGGACTTGGTGATCAGGATTACGGGGGTGGCCCCGCTCTGCCACGCCAGCGCCAGAAACCGCTCGAGGTGGCGCAGGCTGAGACGTCCGTCGAGAGCATCGCACAACAGCACGATGTCGATGTTCGACGCCACGATCTGCTGCACGGCACCCCGCCCATCGGTCGCTCTGCGGAACACGCACCGGCGAGGAAGGACGGCCCCGATCCGGGGCTGGTCTCCGGCCGCGGGCCCTGCACCGACGGCCACCCAGTCGCCGACCGCTAGCTCCACACCGCGCTCGACCGAGACTCGCACCTCGGCTGTCCCATTCATCACGGTGCACATGCCCCGGTCGACCCGCGACACTCGGGCCGGCCAGAGCATCGGATCGGATAGCTCCAACAGCGCGGCTGCCCAGCCTTCATCCCAGCCGAGAGCCGGCAAGCCCGGGGCAGCTGAGATGGTGGGCACAGAGCAACTCCTTAGGGGCCGACGGGTCCATTGTCGCACCATTGCAGGCCGACAGGGCGCCATCTGCCTAGGCTGCTCGTAATGGACCGAGCCGTCGAGGAGATCCGTGACGGTCACACGGTCTGGCGGTTCGATCGGGAGTTCCTGACGTCGAGGTGGACCTGTTTGTGGGGCCGAGGCTGCCAGGGCATTGGTCCCGAGCCGGCGGCGCATCTCGGTCTCGGCTGCTGCTCGATTGGCGCGGACTTAGGCGATGGTGACGAGGCCCGGATGATCGCGGCGCTGGCGGCCACGCTGGAGCCGGACCGCTTCGAGCGTCAGGCCGAGGCCCTCGAGGGTGGCATCTTCAGCGATGGGTCCCGCTCCCATACCCGGGTGGTCGACGGCGCCTGTATCTTCCTCAATCGCCCTGGGTTCGCCGGCGGGGCGGGTTGTGCGCTGCACCTGGCCGCCGTCGAGGCGGATGAGTCACCTGTTGATTGGAAGCCGTCAGTGTGCTGGCAGCTGCCCATCAAGGTGGACTGGGTGGCGGCTGAGGACGACAGCGAGGTGGCGACGGTACGGCGCTGGACGCGTCGTGACTGGGGCGCAGAGGGCGAGACGATGTCGTGGTGCTGCACGGAGGGTTCCTTGGCCTACGTGGGCGACCGGCCGGTGATCGACTCGCTGGGCGAGGAGTTGACGGCGATCGTAGGCACCGAGGTGTACGCGGAGTTGCGACGGGTGATCATGGGGGAGTGAATACACCTCCCGCGTGCCGAGAACCGCTCTATCCGGCGACAATGGGATGTGGACGAAGCGAAGCAGATTGCCGACTGGGAGCGCGAGCTGCTGGAGCCGTCCGGACGAGCGCCGTCCGAGCGCCGCCGGCGACGGGTCCTCGCCTGGTTTACGGCCGGCGCGATCGTGTTCGCGCTCGTCGTCGTGGGCGGCCCGTGGCTGTATTTCCACATCCAAGGCGCCGCCCCTAAGCAACTGACGCTTCCAGTGGGCCCGGGAGGGACGACGGGTCCTGTCAACGGCACCTGGAAGGTGTCGTCACCGTCTGAGGTCCAGTACCGGGTGCAGGAGATCCTGTTCAACCAGCACCACACGGCAGTCGGCACCACCTCCAAAGTGACGGGGAGCATGACCATCGTCGGGGCCACGGTCACTTCGGCTCAGTTCAAGGTCGACATGGGATCGGTCGAGAGCGACCAAGCCGGCCGCAACGTGACCTTCGACGACGAGATCATGGATACTTCGACCTACCCGAACGCGTACTTTACGCTGACCCAACCCATCGATCTGACACAAGTCCCGGTTCCCGGCCAGGTCGTCAGTGTCGTGGCCCAAGGGAACCTCACCCTGCGGGGGAAGAGTCGTGCGGTCAGCTTTCCCCTCGAGGCGGAGCGTGACGGGGCGGGCATAGATGTGAACGGCTCCCTGACTATCCACTTCGGCACCTGGGGGATCCCCAACCCGAGTTTCGCCATCGCCCAAGTTGGCGACACCGGGACCATAGATCTCCTCCTGCACTTGGTCGAGCCCAGCAGCTGACGGTCGCTACGGTTCGGCGACGATGCGCGGGCCGCGCGCCGTCCAGACGGCCATAGCGGTGGCCGGCACGTCGAGCGCCGGGCAGGCGCGCATACGGTCGGTACCGAACCGGGTTCTCATCTCGTCGAGAACGCGGCCCGGATCTCCATCGATCTCGTAGATCGCCAGGTGCCGGTGGACCGTCCTACCCGCAACTGGTTCGGGTTCGGCGATCTCGTATCGCTGGGCTGACGAGACCCCGGGGATCTGCACCACGTCGCCGAGGTGGATCACGTCGTACCATTCGTTGTACTCCTCCTCCTGCCCGTCGACCGGCTGGGTGAAGACGAGGAACAAGCTGCGGCCCGGCATCTAGGTAGGACCGTCCGGCTGCTTGGCCGCCGCTCCGGCGTCCGCCTGACGAGCCACTCTGGCGTCGTCCGCCAGTCTGGCCGCGAACTGCCGCGGTCTCTGTCCTTGGCGCTTGGCCATGTACTCGCGCACGTCAGTGGCCCCGCTGCATATGGTGATGAAGTCGGCGGTGTTCTGCAGGTGCACCCGCATTCCCATCATCTCCCAGGCCCGTTTGACTCCGGCCTTGATGGCGAGGATGGTAGATAGCGGCATCTGGGCGATGGTGGCAGCCACCTCCTCGACCCGGTCGTCGAGCTGGGCTTTGGGAACGACCTCGTTGACAAGGCCCCATTTCTTGGCCTCGGCGGCGCTCAGGGTGGGGGCGAGGTAGAGGTACTCGAAGGCCTTCTTCCAGTTCATCATCACCCACGGCTCGATCATCGTCTGGGCGCCCGGCAGCCCGAATCCCTGGGGGAGCGGCATCTGGAAATAGGCGTCGTCGGATGCGATCGTCAAGTCGGTGAGATAGCCGTAGACGGTCCCGCCGCCGAGGCAGTAGCCGTGGACCTGGGCAATGGTGGCCTTGGGGAACTCCCATAGGCGAAGGGGCGGCCACAAAAAAAGATCCTGGTTGTGCGCCTTGTGCGTCCGTTCGGGGGTGGGTCCCGTTGTCGGGTACACGTTGCGCATCTCTTCCGGCTCGACGATGGCATGGCCGGCGCAGAAGCCGCGCCCGTTGGCCTTGATGACAAGGACCTTGATCTCTTCGTCACGGTCAGCCCATTTGAGGGCGTCCTCGAAGTCCCAGACCTGTTGGGCGGTTTGCACGTTGGCCTTCTCCGGCGTGTTAAGGACGATCCGGGCTATCGGACCGTCCTTCTCGTAGACGATCGTGTCGAGCTGGGTTCGTTCCACGCGGCTCCTTCAGGAAGAGAGGTTCGACGGGCGATGGGCATCACGAAGCAAGCGCTTGGCCACCTTGCCGCTCGGGTCGCGTGGCAAGGTGTCAATGAGCTCCACGAAGCGGGGGACTTTGAAGTCGGCCAAGTGCTGCTGGCAATAGGCGGCCAACTCGTCGGGGCCAACGGGACCTCGCGTTTCGACGAGAGCTTTCAGCTCCTCGCCGAAACGCGCATCTGGCACTCCGAACACGGCGCAGTCGACGACGTCGGGATGGCGGTGGAGTACCGCCTCTATTTCGGCCGGGTAGATGTTGACGCCGCCCCTGATCACCATATCGGAAGCCCGGTCGGTGATGAAGAGATACCCGTCGTCATCGAGGTGACCCATGTCGCCCACCGTGAAGGCGCCGTCTCGCCAGGCCCGGCCGGTCTTGTCCGGGTCGTTGTGGTACGAGAACCTGGCTCCGCCGACGGGTTGGATATAGATGAGGCCGGTCTCGCCGGGCTGGCAGGGACGTCCGTCATCGCCCTGCACCCGAACCTCCACCCCGGGCCACGGCTTGCCCACGCTCCCCGGGTGGTGCCGCCACCCGTCGGGAGAAATACGGGTCGCTCCGCCTTCGGTGGCGCCGTAGAACTCCCATATCTCCGCCGAGGGGAGGGCGTCGAGGATCTGCCACTTGACCGGCACCGGGCACGGCGCCGCCGAGTGCAGAATCAGTCGCAGGCTGCTCAGGTCGCGGCGGGAACGCTCCTCTGGGGGAACCTCGAGGAGCCGGATGAAGTGGGCAGGGACCATGAAGCAGGCGGTGACCCGGTGGCGCTCGACCAGTCGCATCCACTCGCGCGCGTCCCATCGTTCCTGCACGACCACCGTCCCGCCCTCGGTGAGGGTGGAGTAGGAGTAGGCGTTGGCCGCGTGGTACAGAGGACTGCAGGCGAGCCACACGTCCTCGGCGGTGATTCCCCACATCGCGGCCAGGCCGGAGTGGACCAGACGGGAGTCGGGGAGTTGCCCCTCGCGTTCCACCCCTCGAGGACGACCGGTGGTGCCGGACGTGTAGTACACGTAGGCGGGAGGCACCGGTTCACCCGGCGCCGGGCGGGCCGCGTCGATGGCCCGCTCGTAGCTATCGGGTGCCTTTTTTCCGACGACGAGGACGGTGAGGCCCGGATAGGAAGTCATGGCGTCGTCACTCGTTACGAGCACCACGGCTCCGGAATCCCGCAACAGCCAGGCCGCCTCCTCGCTCTTCAGGTGCCAGTTGATCGGCACCACTCGACACCCGGCTCGGCCGGCAGCCAGGCCCACCTCAAAGAACTCGATGCCATTGGGCAGCATCACGGCGACGCGATCGCCCGGTCCCGCGCCCGCGGCTTCCAGGACGGTCTGGGCCCGAGCCGTCCGGTCGTCGAGCGCCGCGAACGTAAGGCTCCGCTCGCCACAGATCAGCGCCGTCGCTCCAGAACTCCCCCAGTCCACCGGGCCACCCTAATGTGCCCATGTGGCCCCGCGCCTCGACAGCAGTGCCATGCCATGCTCACATCTACAAAGGGGAGTTGCGATGCCGTTCGCGGACGTCAATGGTCAGCACATCTATTTCGAGGACTCTGGTGGCGACGGCGTCCCCGTGATCTTCAGCCACGGGTTCCTGATGGACCACGAGATGTTCAGGCCCCAGGTGGCCGCCCTATCCGGTGAGTTTCGCTGCATCACCTGGGACGAGCGGGGCTTCGGCCAGACCGAAGCGACCGGTCCCTTTACGTACTGGGATTCGGCTGACGACGCCCTGGCGCTGCTTGCGCATCTCGATGCTGACCGGGCGTTCTTCGTCGGCATGTCGCAGGGCGGCTTCCTGTCGATGCGCGCGGCCCTGCGAGCGCCCGATCGGGTGCTCGGCCTTGGTCTCATCGACACCCAGAGCGGCCTCGAAGCCGAGGAGGTGCGCCCCGCCTACGAGGCCATGACGGAGGAGTGGACCACGAACGGACCGTCGGACGAACTGGCCGACGCGATCGCGGGCATCATCATGAGCCCTGGTTTCGACCACACGGAGTGGGTGGCCAAGTGGAAGGCCCGCCCGAAGGACGTCATTCGGGAGCCGTTTCGCACCCTGATGGATCGAGACGACATCTCGGATCGGCTACCGGAGATCACCGCGCCCGCGGTGGTCTTCCACGGCGAAGCCGATACCGCCATCCCGATGGACAAAGCCGAACAACTCTTGAAGAACCTGGGCCACTGCGAGGAGCTGGTGCGCATACCGGACGCCGGCCACGCGTCCAATCTCAGCCACCCTGCTGAGGTGAACGGCCCGCTGGCGGACTTCCTGCGTCGCCACCAACCCTGAGCGCGGGCGCCTGACGGCTCGCAGTCGACGTCCGGCCCCCAGCCCCGGGGGGGGATGGGGCAGGGGCCGGCGTCCTTGCCCCCCCGGCCGCTCCGCCGGAGTGATGCCATCTAACTCCTGCCATGAGAACGCCGTTTGGCGAGGGTGTGTCAGTCGCGTGAATTCGATGGAGCCTCAGTCTTTGGCGACCATGACCTCCGTCGACTTGATGATCGCCTTGACCTGGTCGCCTTCCTGGAGTTCCAGCGCTTCGGCCGAGTCCTTGGTGATGGCTGCCGTCACGTCCTGGCCGCCTGGCAGACGGATCACCACGGTCGACATCACCGCACCGTGATCCACCTGGGTGATGACGCCGTCCAGCTGGTTTCTTGCGCTCAATCGCATGGGCACAACCGTACGCCCTAACCGCGATCGGCCTCGTCCGCGACCATGGCCGCGACCACGGCTTCGAAGATCTTGGCCGTGTCCACGTCAATGTGACGTCGGGCCAGCAGCAGGAAGCCCGCGCCCACGAAGGCGATCGGCAGGACTAGGGCGAAGGCCACCCGGTAGTTCCCGTCGAACTGGGTGGCCACCGCGGCGGTGACGATCGGCGCCGCGGCCGAGCCAAACACGATCGAGGCCACGTTGAACGCACCAAAGCCGGTACCCCTGAGATGGGCCGGCACGGCGTCGGACAGCCCGGCCCGCAACGCAGGTACGGCAGCCGCGAAGGCGAGGAAACCAAACAACTGGAGGGCGAACATCGGTGCAAACGGCATCGGGATGAATGACAGCAGGAACAGTGCCGAGTCGATGATGAGACAGACGCCCGGGATGACAACTCGAGCCCCCAGGAACCGGTTGAGCCACCGATCGGCCATCCACCCGCCGATCAGCGTCCCAGGAATGCCCGCCACGATGGCCAGGACGCCGAAGGCCAGGTTGGCCGGGCCCTGGGCTAGGTGGAACTGGCGCTCGTAGAAGGTGGGCATCCAAGTGGCGACGGCAGTTACCACGAACAGAAGGGTCGACACTCCGATCAGGGCGTAGCGCATGGTGGGGATGGCGAGGATGGTCCTCACATCGGCCCTGATGCCGCTGACCATGTCCCGCAGAAAACGGGAGAAACCGTTCGGGAACAGGGCTTCCGGCCCCGCCAACTCCATCCCGTCGCCTTGCCCGACATGAGCACGATCCGCGGTGCCCCGCCTCGGCTCGGGCAGGCGCCAGCAGAACCAGGCGGTCAGGAGGCCGGGAAAGATCGACACTACGAAGGCCAGCCGCCACCCCAAGTGACCGAAGTGGGTCCCGAACGCGGAACCGATGGCCAGACCGAGGCCCAGTCCGACATAGGTAAGGCAAGTTTGGATCGAGAACGCCTGTCCCCGACGTTCGATCCCGTAGTAGTCGGCCAGCAGGCTCGACCCGGCCGGGTCCGAGACCGCCTGACCGAAACCCAGCGCGCCCCGCATGACCACGAGTAGACCGAAGGCATCAGCAGGGACGGCGCCCCCGAAGGCGCTCAAGAAAGACCAGGCCGCAATGGTGATCGCCATCATCTTGGTCCGGTTCCAGCGATCCCCCAAGTAGCTGGCCGGCATGGTGGCCAACCCATTCACCAGGATGAAAGCGGAAAACAGTATGGCAATTTGGAAGTCACCCACCCCGAATGCCTTCTCTATCTGGTTCGAGGTGCCGCGCACGATGTACTGATCGACGTTGTCGATCATCACGGCAAATCCGAGAACCCACATGGGCCACGTTGAGACGCGCACGATCCTCCCAGCGACGCCATGAAGGTAACACCGCCACGCCGTCGCCGATCCGTTCGCCCTACCCTGCTTGACCGTGGAACACGCTGACGACGAGGTCGCTCACCTGCTGGCAGACGGGCGTTCGGTAAAAATTGGTCCTGTCGCGCCCAGCCAGATCGACGAGCTCTTTGATCTTTTCGAGGACGTTGTCGCCCGCGGTGACGGCTATCCCCACTTACCGCCCCTCACCCGTGAGGTGTTCGAGGGCACCTGGGTCCGCCCCGTGTCGCTCGTCGTCGGTGCGGTGGTGCCTCCCAGCCTCGTCGGGGCCTACTACCTCAAACCCAATCAGCCGGGTCTGGGCGCCCACATCGCCAATGCCGGTTACGTCGTGGCTCGCGCCGGGCGCGGTTCCGGTATCGGTCGCCTCCTGGTGTCCGACTCGATCGTACGGGCCCCGATGCTGGGCTTCGATGCCATCCAGTTCAACTTCGTGTTCGAGTCCAATCGGGCCCGGTCCATGTACGAAGATCTCGGGTGGCGGGAGGTCGGTCGTATCCCCGACGCGGTGCCGGCGGGCGAGGGGAGTGGTCGCCAAGCCGCCCTCATCTACTGGCGGGCCGTCGGTCCGTGAAGGAGAGGCGATGGCACCTGCCGGCTCACTCGTCAGGCTGCTCGCCGATCTCCTCGAGCGCCATCGCCAGCAGGGCTCGGAGGCGGCGAGCGGTATCGGGGGACAGGTGCGCTACTAGGCCGGCGCCGGGGGCGCCTACCTCCTCCAGCGTCAGCTCGATGCGGAGGTCGCCGCACTCATCGCAGTCATCGAGAGCGACAACCGACCAGGCCAGTTGGGCTTTCTCGGGGTCGTCAGCGGGATGGTCGTCATGGCCGTAACCGGCGAGCTTCTTCACCCCGGCAAGTCAATCACGGGTGTCGGTTGGACCCGGAGCGGTGAGGGCGAGCGAAGCGGCGGTCACGATGTCGTGGGTGGCGATCCGCAACTCCTGACGCAGACCCGCGTCGAGCAGGCTGGCCGCGGCCCCCGCGTCGATCTCGGTGTGGATCACGCCGGGCTCGGCATACGAGCTGACTCCGCCGGCCTTGGCGAACACGGCCCGCATGGGCGCGTTGTCTTCGAGCACCTCGCCGACCAGCCGGCGGACTCCCGCCTCGACGGCCGTCACGCCCAAGGCGCCCAGCAGAAAGGTGCCGATGCCGTGACCCTGGAAGCGGTCCACCACCCCGAATGCCACCTCCGCCGTCCCGTGATCTCCCGCGTCTCGGACGTAGCGGGCCGACGCCAGCCCCCGGCGTGTCCCGGCCGGATCGAGAACCAGCCAGGCGAAGTGGTCGACGAAGTCGATGTCGACGAGGTACTCGACCATCGCTTGGCTG
>Ga0302324_100010113_pt1 | contig 19595 bp, 20 predicted proteins | sample Palsa_T0_1_FD_201949 | JGI IMG/M metagenome (GOLD analysis project Ga0302324, IMG submission 201949) | Peat permafrost microbial communities from Stordalen Mire near Abisko, Sweden - Palsa_T0_1 | ecosystem: Environmental > Terrestrial > Soil > Palsa > Peat permafrost | place: Sweden: Abisko...
CAGGAGCATCCTGCGGCGAGGTACCCGCTGATCCTCGGAAGTCGCGCCGCAAAAATTGCCAGCAGGCAACCGATGGCGAGCTGGTCTGCTTCCGCAGGCAGGCTTCCGATGAGCCCATTATGTACTTTGAGAGCGTAGAGCGCCGTGCGGAAAACCGGCGTGAACAGAAATACGCCCAACAGAATCGCCGTCCGGCGGCGGTGCCACTTCTTTACGGCGAAAGGCCACAGCAGATAGAACTGCTCCTCAATACTGAGGGACCACAGGTGCCCGAAAATCCAGGGCCGCGTAAGATCCATGTTGGCAACATAAAACACCGCAGCCGCCACGTGGTACCAGGTCATCTGGCGCCAGTAAAGAACGACGACCACCGCCAGGAATACAAACGCGGCCGGGAAAATGCGATAAGCGCGGCGAACATAGAAATCCCGCAGGCTGATCGTGGAACTGCGTGCATATTCCCGGAGCAGAAGATTGGTAATCAGGTAGCCGGACAGGACAAAAAAGACGTGCACGCCAAGCGCGCCATAGCTCCCCACCACGTCGAGAGAAACGTGCCTCCATTTGACCAAATGGCTGAGAACGACCAGCGTAATGGAAATGGCGCGCAGGCCGTCCAGCGAAGGTATGCGGTGCATGCTAATCGAAGATCAAAACGGCCGAGGCGATCACCGTGGTCCACAGGGCGCGCTTATCTCCCACAGCCGACTGAGTCACATTCGCGGTGCGCACGATTTTATTGGACAGGCGATAGATCTGCTTCTTTTCGTCCCAGGAGCGGTCGGGGTCGAACTCAACGTTCAGCGTGGTGGCCAGCATTTCGGCGGCGAGTTCTTCGGCGTACTCTCCGGCAGCGTCTTCGGTCTCGCCGAAGGAGTGGTGCTCGCTGAGATAGCCATAAGTGTTCTTGTCGGCGGGAATGGCCACGCCGATCGACGAGGCCAGCAGGCGATGCGGCTCGCGGGTGGTGTTCTCGGCCACCACAGCGAACACGACCTCACCGGGATGCAGATACTTCACGCCTTCCTTGCGGGCCAGCAGCTTGCAGTTAGGCGGAAAAATCGAGGACACCCTTACCAGGTTCTGGGCAGCAATGCCGGCATCGCGCAACGCCAATTCGAAGGAAGTCAGCCGCTCGCGGTGTTTCCCCACTCCCTTGGTAAAGAAAATCCGCTTGGGAACCATGTCTTTGCCCAATTCCTTGATCCTCCGAAAAAATAGGGTTGAGAATGCACAATCTAACACAATGCTTTATGAAGGGAGTATGAATTTGCGGGTGCGGAAGAAAAAAATGCGGGGACACGCTGGCGCGCGTCCCCGCCTTAATGCCCGGATTGTGTTGGGGGGAGGGCCCGGGCAATCCTTTCATGCTCAAAATTCGTTTCGGCAGCTCGAAAAGCGGCGCCCGGCGCACCCGCTTGCGGCAGCTGCCACTACTTCGCAGCGACCGCGGTGCTCACGTCGATGCTGTCGCTATTCACCGTGCCGGTGATGGTCGCTTTCTTGCCCGCCTGCTGGTCGAGCAGCGCCAACACAGCCTTGTCGCTGGTATTGAGAACATAAAGTTTGTCGCCCACCACCAGCGCGTATTTTGAACCGTGCGCCACGCAAGTTCGCGTGCACTCGGCAGGAGTGCCTTCGCCTTCCATATGCTTGACTCCGCACATGGCGTCGCCCACTTCGCCGGTAAGAGTCTGTTTGCCGGCCGCCATCGCCGGGCTTGATCCGAACAAGGTAGCCGAACCTGCCAAAGCCGCAATCAAGATCGAACGCCTCAAAATCCCCTTCATATCAGTGATCCCCTCCCGTTGTCCCTGGAAATCGAAGCAGCAGGCTTCTCGGCCAGTGTATCAAGCCGCAACGATTTCACATGACTCGCAACGCCAGAGGGCTTCCACAAAACCAAGCAAGATTACCGGGTTGGAGGCGCTGCCGCAGCACAAGGCTGAAAATGTTCCAGAATCCGAACAAGCCGTGTCTCGAGCGCTGGGGCGCTGGAAGCCTCACTTGGGCGCCTTGACTGAGTAGATAAGATCGACATCTACGGTCTTGTCGCGAACGTTGGCGGTGACGTGCGGCTGGACCTCCCAGTCCAACGCGGGTGGAAGCAGTTTGTGGGCCGCGGGCAGATAGTCGCTAAGGTAGGTCGAGTCGTACACGTCGCCCGGGCGCAACTTCCAGGCAGTGCGGAGTTTCGCGGTCAAGCTGTTATCCAGCCCGCGGAATTCCAGCTCGCCCATGTGATAGGCGAAGCCTTCCTTCACCTCCATGCGGATGACGACCGTGCCCGCGGCATCGTCAAACTCGGCATCCGGCTTAATGCTGGCAGTGACGAATCCGTGCGAGCCATAGAGCTTCTGAATGTCTTTCAGGTTGTCGCCCAGGCGAACCGTGTTGGCCGGCTGACCCGGTTCCGCCCGGACCATCTTGGCCAGCGCGTCGGCAGGGAACTCGTGATTGCCCGCCCACTCTACGCTTTTCAGCTTGTACTGCTGGCCGGGAGTAACGGCAAAGATCACATCCACGACGGTCTGGTTGCGCGGGCCGTCTTCATTTTCAGTGGCCGGCTGCTTCACGACCTTGGGCTGGGGCTCGCCGAATTCCGCTTTGAGATATCCACGCGCGTAATAGACCGGGAGAAGCTGGCGCTGGACCAGCAGATTGAGGTGGCTGCGCGAGTATTCGCGGTCACCAAGCCGCTCGCAGGCCGCTTCAAGCGCAGGCACCTCAGCGTCGGCCGCGCCGGTGAATTCGATCTTGCGCACCTGAATCAGAACGTCGGTCACATGGTAGTTCATGGCTTCGATGGGCCCGTCGGTCTTGCCGGCGCGCAGGTATTCGACATGTCCGGGGATGGAGTTCTCGACCAGCATGGCCTGCAGTACATCGGAAACCTGGTCGGCCAGGCGGCCGGATAGCGGCAGATTTCCGTCGAACAGCGGGGAATGCCGCTGGATGCGTTGCTTCAATTCAGCGTCAGTGAACCAGACGAAATCCTCAAAGTGAGCCGGAACGAACTTCGCCGCGTCGGTCACGTGCAGTTCGAGCTTGGTTCCGGCCGAAGAATACGAGAAGGTATAGGCGACCTCAGTGAAGACTCCCATGTCGCCGAGGCGGCGCGCGGCTTTTTTGAACTCGTCGTCGTCGACGGCAGCGCCCATCTGCAGGCCGGTGGCGGCGGCGATGGCCGCTTCGGGGAAGCGCTTGCTCCCGACGACCTTAATGGCGATCAACTGGCGGGCGGCAGCGGGCATTTGCGCGATCGGCTTCTGCGCGGCCGCGCTCTGCGCCGCTCCCGGCAGACAGAAGGCGGCGGGAAAAAGCCACAGCAGAAAAAGAAATCTGGAGGTCGCCATCGTCATTGCCTGGTAATCACTGGGTCATCAGCACGGTCATCAACTCGGTCATCGGCTTGGGATGCTGGCCAATTCTCCCGTGGATTTGTGCTTCACCGCAATATCAATGAAGGCCAGAGCGGCGCGGCTGAGAGCCTTGTCTTTGCGGAAGACCAGCGCCAGATCGCGGCGCACCTGCGCGTCGGCGATGGGAACCGCGGCCAGAACCTTCGCTCGCACATCTTCCTCCACGTTGGAGCGCGCGATGAAGCCGATGCCCACATCGGCGGCCACAAAACGCTTCAGCAGTTCGCTGGAATCGAGCTCCATAGTGAAGTTCGGCTTCAACCGGCGGTCGTGAAACAGTTGCTCGATGCCGTCTCGCGTGTGCCCGGACTTGGGGACAACCAGCGGATACTTCGCCACATCGGCAACCGTCGCCGACTTCATTTTCCCCAGGGGATGCTGCGGCGGCGCAATGATGATCAGCTCATCGCGATGAATCAGCACCACGGTCAGGCGCGGGTCAGTCACGGGCAACGACAGAACCCCGAAGTCCACCGAGTTGTCGATGATGGATTCGAGAATCTTGCCGTAGTCGGCGCGCTTGATGTTCACCGAGACGTCAGGATACTGCTTCTTAAAATCGGCAAACACATAGGGCAGGATGTGCAGGCAGGTGCCTTCGTTCGCGCCCACAATAATTTCGCCGCGGGGAATGCGCTCCATCTCGGCAATCGCCACCAGCATGGCCTTGCGGGCGTCGAGCGTTTCCTCGACATATTTCTGAAACGCCTTGCCCGCGGCCGTGAGCGAAACTTTACCGCCGGAACGGTCGAACAACTTAGCTCCGACTTCTTCCTCCAGCCCGCGAATCTGCGACGAAATGGCGGGCTGGGTGCGGAAGCGCTTCTCCGCCGCCCGCGAAAACGAGGCGTGCCGCGCAACTTCAAGGAAAGTTTCCAGCTGGTCAAAGTCCATGCGCACCTTGCAGGCGGCCGCTCGCGGAGGAGGATTGCAGAGAAGATCCGGCTGCCGGTCCGAAGCGTTGCAGCAGCACCGGTTTAATAATCGACGTCCAAAGCCGATAGCACTTGGGGCTGGGGTGCAGTCCATCCCACTTCAATAAATCACGGCGCGGTTCGCCCGCCGCGTCCAGCATGGCGGCAGCGACGTCAATGAATTGCACCCGCTCCTGAGTTTTGGTAAAGGCCTCGATGAGGCCGTTGGCCTTCTGCACCTTCGGCCAATTCTTACGCCGCAGGATCGTAGGCTTAATCGAGACGTAATAAATCCACGTGTCAGGCAGTTGCGCGTGAATGATGCGCACGAACTGCTCGAAATCATCGAGCACCGTCTCCGGCGACTTCGACGAGGGCCAGGAAAGATCGTTGTCCCCACAATAGAGCACCACGGCCCGGGGGCGATAGGGAAGGACGACGCGCTGCGCGTAGTAGTTGACGTCGGCGATCTCGGAGCCGCCGAATCCCCGGTTGATCACGTCCAGCGGTTGCATGTCTTCGGTGAGCGTCTCCCAGAAGCGAATGCTCGAACTCCCGGTGAAGACGATGACCCCGGGTCTGGGCGGGGCGATTCGATCGCTCCGTTCAAAGCCGCGGATCGAAAACTCCCAGCGCCGCGACCCCATGGCCCGCAGGAAAATGCCCACCGACAGCAACCCCACCACCATGACAATGGCCAGCCTTACGAGAATCTTACCCATCGGTGGTGGCTGCTCCTTCCGGCAGCGCAAACCGCGCGGACGCTCGTGCCTCGTGCTATGACGCTCGTACCGTGACGCGCCCCTAGTATAAAGTCGCGTTATCGCCGCTATAAAAACAATCGAATTGCCAGCATCCCAGCCTGCTCTTACACTCTTCCGGTCCTGCACATTGCGACCGATTGTAGCAGCCTGCCCCACTGCAGGATTCTCCGCAACCGTTCGCCCGATTTCTGCTGTGATCGCTTCCCGGTAAGGAGTTCTGATGGCTGAGGTCGAGTCCAAAGTTAAGACCGTTCTCGAGTTCGCGAAACAGCATGACGCGAAAATTCTCGACCTGCGCTTCACCGACATCCCAGGGCTGTGGCACCACATTTCCTATCCCATCGAGCAGTTGACGGAAGCGTCGTTTGAAGAAGGCTTCGGCATTGATGGCTCATCGATCCGGGGATGGGCCGGCATCCACGAGAGCGACATGCTGCTCAAGCCCGACGCGAATTTTCACCTGCTCGATCCTTTCACCGAAGTTCCTACGCTCGTGCTGGTGTGCGACGTGGTCGATCCCGTGACCAAGCAGCGCTATGACCGCGATCCGCGCTACATTGCGCGCAAGGCGGAACTCTATCTGGCCGCGACCGGCATCGCCGACACGGCCTACTTCGGCGCCGAGGCCGAGTTTTTCATTTTCGATAACGTCCGCTTCGACCAGCGCGAGCAGTACGGCTTTTACTACATAGACGCCGAAGACGGCCGCTGGAACTCGGGCAGGGAACTGAATAATCTCGGCTACCGTCCGCGCTACCGCGAGGGTTATTTTCCGGTGCCGCCTACTGACCATTATCAGGACCTGCGCTCCGAGATGGTGCTGATCATGCAAAGCTGCGGCATTGACGTGGAATGCCATCATCACGAAGTAGCTTCCGGGGGTCAAACCGAGATCGACCTGAAATTCGATTCGCTGCTGCGCTCCGCCGACAAGATGCTGCTTTACAAATATATTGTGAAGAACGTGGCCAACCGCCAGCGAAAAACCGTCACGTTCATGCCCAAGCCGATCTTCGGCGACAACGGCAGCGGCATGCACACCCACCAGTCGCTGTGGAAGTCCGGCGAACCGCTGTTTGCCGGCGACGGATACGCCGGCCTGTCGCAGCTCGCCCTCTGGTATGTCGGTGGCCTCATCAAGCATGGCCCCGCTCTTTCGGCGATCATCGCGCCCACCACGAATTCTTATAAGCGCCTTGTGCCCGGCTTCGAAGCTCCGGTGAATCTGGCCTATTCGCGGCGCAATCGTTCAGTCGCCTGCCGCATTCCCATGTATTCAGTCGCGCCCAAAGCCAAGCGCGTCGAGTTCCGCCCGCCCGACCCGAGCTGCAACCCTTATCTGGCGTTTGCGGCGATGCTGATGGCTGGCCTTGACGGCATCGAAAACAAAATGGACGCCGGCCAGCCGCTCGACAAAGACATTTACGAACTCGATCCCGAGGCGTTGTCGAATATTCCGTCCATGCCGGGTTCGCTCGAAGACGCCCTCGACGCTCTGGAACGCGACCACGCGTTTCTTCTCAAAGGCGATGTGTTCACCGAAGAATTGTTGCGGACTTACGTCGACTACAAGCGCTCGAAAGAAGTGGACGCGATAAGGCAGCGGCCGCACCCGTTTGAGTTTGCGTTGTACTACGACATCTGAGGACACGAATCGGGAAGGGCACGACTTCCAGTCGGATTTGAGGACGCTCACGCTCGGGCTAGCAACAAAGTTGTGTCGGGCGGCATCGCCACAACACAGTTTTCCGATTTGCACATCGATCTTCGTAAGTTGTTGAGAGTTGGTGCAAGTCGTTGAAGATTGGTGTAAGTGATTGAAATGTCGTAGAGGGCCTCTAGCGTCCCGCTGGAGGCATAATTTTTCGCGTCATGGCCCTGACCACCAGCGCGACGACGATTCGCGACGCCAGGGCCCTTTCCGGGCCCGCAAAGGGCATCCTGGAAATCGGCCGGACCGCGTTTGAGCCCACCGCGGTCGCACTACCCCGAAATCGTCTCATTTTGTTACACTATAAGTACAACGGTGTTAGTGCGCCATTGTATGCACAAACAAACGGCGAATGTGAATTGTGCCGTTTGACATTCTGAGTTCAGGTTGTGGCTTGTCATCCCAGTTTGTCATCCTGAGGCGCGCTTTTTGCGCGCCGAAGGATCCATGCAACTGGCAGCAAGTTGCACAGATCCTTCGACCAACTCAGGGCAGGCTCTTCGTTTCACTCAGGATGACAAAATCAGGAAGGCACGCCGACCAATTTCCCCGCTCGTATCGAATTGGTCGAAGTATCTAGCCGAGGGGCCGGTTGCCTCCCCGGCATTTATGGATAACGTCGCAGATCTCTCCGTCGATGAAAGGCGAGTCCGGCCTCAGCGGCTAAAGCCGCGGCGTAAGAGTTGAGCTTGATGCGGCACGAGTGAAACTCGTGCCCTTCCCGATCGCTGCCCGCCTCTACTTCAACTGCTTCTCGATCGCCCCTGTCACTTCTTTCGAATCCGGCGTGACCGCGGGCTCGAAGCGCTGGATTACTTTTCCATCGCGATCCACCAGGAACTTGGTGAAGTTCCATTTGATCTCGCCGGCGATACCTGGGCCTGTTTCTTTCGTCAGATAGGCGTACAACGGCGCCTGGTCTTCGCCCTTCACGGAAATCTTTGAATACATCGGGAAGGTCACGCTGTACTTGCGGGTGCAGAAGGTCTTGATCTCCTCGTTGGTGCCAGGTTCCTGCGCGCCGAAATTGTTGGCGGGGAAGCCGAGGATGACGAATCCCTGGTCCTTGTACTTTTCGTAGATGGCTTCGAGCGCGCTGTATTGCGGAGTGTAGCCGCACTGGCTGGCCACGTTCACCAGGAGCACAACCTTGCCCTTGTAGTCGGCCAGCGGCGCCGGCTTGCCGTCAATGGAATTGAGCGTGAAGCTATAGACTCCCGAGCCTGCGAGCACTGAGCTTCCTGACACTGAACCTGCAAACAACGATGCGGCCATAATCAGCAATACCGCGAAAGTGAGATAGATTGCGAGTTTACCCGGCTTGGTCACAGAAGATTTCATTGGAACGCTCCTGGGTTGAGTTTTGATCCGCGTGATGGCTTGGTCCGCAGGGATGAGATTGAGGATACTGGCAAAACGATGCGAAATTCAACGGCAGCAGTTGTAAATTCTTTGTCTGGTGTCGCGGAGGGTGTTTAGACGACGGTTCGGACGGTAGTTTCTTTCACCATGCGCTCCAACAGGCGCATGCGTTTGCCGGGAAGCGCCGCGTCTGCCATTTGAGGGCGGACAACTTCGCAGGTGCTCACCGACAGAAACGCGTCTCCCATGGAATCCAGCGCCGAGGCAGAGCGCCCCAGCACCAGCAGCAGATATTTCTGGGCAATGGGCCGGTCGGCTGGGTGGATCAGAGCCCACCAGCGGCGAATCGACTCCTGCACCTCGGCTTCGCTCTTTTCACCGACCACGAGGGAATCGATTAACCGATAAACTTTGCTCTTGATCGCCTGGTACGAGACCGAAATCTCTTGGGGCATAGGGTTCCTGGACTCTGCTGTGGCCTACCTTTGTGCAATCCGCCCACCAAACCCGTAGACCCCTGTTTTGGCTGAGTTTACGGCGATTCCCACCCCATGAACGTACTATGAATGGAATAAACAAGGCCGGGGATATGAATTCTGGAAGGTGTCGGGGGGGTGTAGGAGAGCCCAGCTCCAAGCCGCGCTAATACTTTGCACTTTCTTGGAATCATCATCGTCACCGGCTGACGGCGAAGTGCGGGTTACAATGTGGCGCTCTGCTCGACCGGATTCTCGCCAATCCCTGATCATCTGAAAGTGCGGAGCGTGGAATCCGTTGTGTCCTTCATCAAGAACTCGAACGAATCTGGGAGGCAAAATGAAACGGTGGGCGTGGTGGTTGATGGTTCCTGTACTGATCTCATCGCTGGTCTCATTCCTGGTCACATCGGCTAGAGCGCAGATTGCGTCGTCGCTGAATTCGCAGGACAACCCACCCCAGGCCAGCAACTCGCGGGGCAATGGGCACGACGCCGATTCCAGTTCCAGTTCCGGTTCCAGTTCTAATGACCGCCTGTTTTTTCCCCGCGACATGTTCTGGGGATGGGCGCAGCTCGACCTGGCGCCGCCGCACAATGAGATTGATCCCAATCTCTGTTCTGGCGATGCGGCTGCGTATGGCGGGATCAACGACCCCTGCAGTCTGTTCGCCCGCTACATGTTGTCGGGCGTTCTGGAAGTGCGTCCGTTTGGGCGAACCGTGCTACGCCGGTTCATGGTGTATGGCGCGCCGACATTTTTGTTCGGTAAGACCATTCCCAAGACGCTCTACACCTGGTCGCCCGATGCGATTGGCATTGAGCACTCGTGGGGCGTGGGAATTTATTTGAACAAAGGTTTCGAGTTCCGCGTGACCCAGCACTTCCTGTTCGACCGCCTGGGCGCGCGCGACACCAACCTTGGGCCCGCGGACTTGGGCAATAACGGGCCGTGGGGAAGATACGTGACGGTGGGCGTGCGCAAGACGTTTGGGACGCGGCGCTGGTAGACCGCGCGCCTAAAAAACCGGGAAGGGCACGAGTTCCACTCGTGCCGATTTATGCCGCGCAAAAAGCCCCGGCTTCAGCCGCTGGGGCCTAACCTCCGCGCCGCCGGCGCAGCCAAGAATAATCGCCGGTTTCTGCGCCGGTTCTTTATAATTGTGAGTTTTGTAAATCGCGGCTCCAAGCTCTTCATAGCGGAGGCATCTTCATGGCGGGCTCTTATAACGGTGTAGCCATACCGGCGGACGGAAAGAAAATCGCATACGCGGATGGCCGGTACAACATTCCCGACAATCCGATTATCCCCTTCATCGAGGGCGATGGCACGGGCCGCGACATCTGGAAGGCGTCGCTGCGCGTTTTCAACGCGGCGGTCGAGAAGGCTTACAAGGGCAAGCGCCGCGTTGCCTGGTACGAAGTGTTCGCCGGAGAGAAGGCTAAAGCCAAGTTTGACAATTGGCTGCCCGACGACACGGTCGACGCCGTGCGCGAATTTCGCGTGGCCATCAAGGGCCCGCTCACTACGCCGGTGGGCGGCGGCATCCGCTCGCTCAACGTGGCGCTGCGCCAGATTCTCGATCTCTATTCCTGTGTCCGCCCGGTCAAGTATTACAAGGGCGTGCCCTCGCCGGTGAAGCATCCTGAGCGCATGGACGTGGTGATCTTTCGCGAAAACACGGAAGACGTTTACGCCGGCGTCGAGTGGGAGCAGGGAACTGCCGACTGCGCGCGCCTCATCGAGTTCCTGAACAAAGACATGCTGAAGGGCGGCAAGAAACAGATTCGCCTCGATTCCGGCGTCGGCATCAAGCCGATTTCCATCACCGGAACCAAGCGCCTGGTGCGCATGGCGATCCAGCACGCGATCGAGAATGGGTTGAAGTCGGTGACGCTGGTACACAAGGGCAATATTCAGAAATTTACCGAGGGCGCGTTCCGCAAGTGGGGATACGAAGTTGCCACCGACGAATTCCGCGACCGGGTCGTGACCGAGCGCGAGAGCTGGATTCTGGGTAATAAAGATGCGAATCCGAATTTGAGCGTCGCCGAGAACGCCGACTTGATCGAGCCGGGAATGGAATTCGCCCCGCCCGCATTCCGCGTTGCGGTGGAAAAAGAAGTGAAAGCGATTCTCGACGCCATCTACGCTACGCACGGCAACGGCGTCTGGAAGAAGAAGATCATGATCAACGACCGCATCGCCGACTCAATCTTCCAGCAGATCGTGACCCGTCCGGAAGAGTATTCGGTTCTGGCCACGCCCAATCTCAACGGCGACTATATTTCCGACGCGGCCGCGGCGCAGGTGGGCGGGCTCGGCATTGCGCCTGGGGCAAACATCGGCGACGGCTATGCCATCTTCGAAGCCACACACGGAACGGCGCCGAAGTATGCCGACAAAGACGTCATCAATCCCGGCTCGGTGATTCTGTCGGGCGTCATGATGTTCCGTCACCTGGGCTGGAACGAAGCTGCCGACCTGATCGAACAGAGCATGGAGCGGACCATCGATCAGAAAAAAGTTACGTACGACTTCGAGCGGCTCATGCCCGGCGCCACGAAAGTAAAAACCAGCGAGTTCGCCAACGCCATGATTGAGAACATGGGCGCGGGAGGGCTGGTTTAGGGATTGAGTAATTCGGACGATTGAGTAATTGGGTAATTTAGTAATTGAGTAATTGAAAGTCGCAAAGCACACCGCGCTGCCGCCACTGCGGCAATTTCCCAATTACTCAATTTCCCAATTACTCAATCGATCATCCGATTTAGGGTTCTTATCGAAAGGACGAACTCATGCGCAAGAAAGTCACCATCGTAGGCTCCGGCAATGTGGGCGCAACGGCCGCTCACTGGATCGCTTCCAAGGAACTTGCCGACGTCGTGCTGATCGACATCGTTGAAGGCGTGCCTCAGGGCAAGGGGCTCGACCTGCTGGAGGCCATGCCCATCGAGAAACGTGATTCCTACATCAGCGGGACTAACGATTACAAAGACACGGCCAACTCCGACATTGTCGTGATCACGGCGGGCATTCCGCGCAAGCCTGGCATGAGCCGTGACGACTTGCTCAACACGAATTACGGCATCATGAAAGCGGTGGTCGGCGAGGTGGTCAAGAATTCGCCCAACTGCATTCTGATCATCGTGTCGAATCCACTGGATGCCATGGCGCAAGCCGCCTACAAGCTCAGCGGCTTCCCGCGCGAACGCGTGATCGGCATGGCCGGCGTGCTCGATTCGGCGCGCTTCCGCGCCTTCATCGCCGACGAATTAAAAGTCAGCGTCGAGAACGTTACGGCCTTCGTGCTCGGCGGGCACGGCGACACCATGGTGCCGCTGCCGCGTTATTCCACGGTCGCTGGGATCCCGATCACCGAGTTGATTGAGAAGTCGCGTCTCGAAGCCATCGTGCAGCGCACCCGCGACGGGGGCGCGGAAATCGTGAAGTATCTGAAGACCGGCTCGGCCTATTACGCGCCTTCCGCTGCGGCGACCGAGATGGTCGAAGCAATCCTTAAAGACAAAAAGAAAATCCTGCCTTGCGCCGCGTACTTGCAGGGCGAATACGGCATCACCGGCCTCTACGTCGGCGTGCCAGTAAAGCTGGGCGCAAAGGGAATCGAGCAGATCATCGAGATCAAGCTGACTGCCGAAGAAAAAGCCGGTCTCGACAAGAGCGCCGCCGCAGTGAAGGAGCTGTGCGGCGTGATCGGAGTGTAAGCTTTCGACGATACGCGGAGAGTCGAAGCGCTAGCGATACGCAACGAAGTCTAGACCGTGGCGCCCTCTGTGCCGTGCGGCACGACCGGTCTGGACGCTTCTCCAAGCTTCCAGGTTTCGTCCGGGTTGGTCGATAGCAGTGGCCATCCCTTCGAGAGCACAAAGCGCAGCCAGGCTCCCGCCATCTGCGAAGTGACCACCGCCGTGATGACCAGGCTGGTATAAAACGCAGCATTGATGATGCCCGCATCATAGGCCACGCTGGCCAGCACGATGCCCGGTCCGCCGCGGGCGTTGGTGGTCAGCGCGATATTAATCACATCGAGCCCGCGGAAGCCACCGAGCCACGCGGCCAGCCCGGCTGAGAATACGGAGATCAGCGACGAACCCACCAGAAATACCAGCAGGATCGCGAACGAGAACTGCCGGCCGAAGACCAATTTGTAACCGATAAGGCCGAAGTAGATGGGGACGAAGACGCCGAAGGAGATTTTGGAAATGGCATCGACCGGCGCCGCGAAACGTTCCCGTTGTGTTCCGTAAAGGCCGCCGACGATGCCATAGCCCGCCAGCAGCGCCGCAAATTGGAGGTTGACTTCGAATATCGCGGCCACCGCGCAGTAAGTCATCAACACGGCCATGGCGTAGCCGACCGGAGAAGCCTTGTAGAGCACGTTCCAACTGCCGTTGCTCACGCGCTTCAGCAGTCCGGGGGCCACGACCAAACCAATCAAAGTAAAGATCAGCGTGCTGATCACGTGCGAAGCGACAGTGCTGGCAACGTGCTGTTGCGCCAAACTGGCGGAGGTGACCAGGGCCGTGGCAAAAGCCAGAACTACCCACAAGGCCAGATCCTCCAGCAGCGCGTAACCCAGAATCAGGCTCACGAAGCGGGTCTGCATGATTCCGAGGTCCCAGAAGATGCGCGAGATTACGGGAATGGAGCACACGGCCGTGGCAATCGCCACGATGAGCAGGGCTGAAGTTGGCTGTCCCGCCGTTCCGGTCAGCAGGTGCAGCGGCAGCAGGCCCGCGAAGCCCAGGCCCAGTACCAGGGCGAAGCTGGACAGGTCAGAGACGGTGAGCAGCAGGAACGTATTGCGCCGATTCTCCTTGGCCAGAAGACGGCGCGTCTCGGCCCCGGAACAGAACATGAGCAGAATCAGCCCCAGCTGATAGAGAAATCCCATGACGGTGGCGGCGCTGGGAGAAAATGAGAACAGCTTGCCGAAAGCCGCCGGCGCCAGCAATTTCAGCACGAATGGCCCCAGAAGGGCGCCGGCAAGAATCTCACCGACGATGCGCGGCTGCTTCAGCCGCTCGGCGATATAGCCCAGGCCGTGCACCGCCACCAGAAGCACTGCAATTGTAAGGACGAAGTGACCGAACTCAAGAACCGACATTCCTCATTCTCCAAGGGCAAAGTTTGGATGAGCGCGACGGGGGTTTGGTTGCGCCGGGGGGTATACTGCCATCCAAATATAGCAAGGAAGTATGTCAATGTCGATAAGCATGGTAGACATTATAGGCAGATCGTAAGCGCCCGGAATTGCGCCGCCTGCGCCCCTGCCTCGCTGATTGACCATGGTCATTGACCATGGTATAAACGAAAGATGAAGGAAATCGCGATCTCTGTGTTCAAGGCCAAGTGCCTCGGCATCCTGGAAGAAGTGCGCAAAACCCGCAAGCCGATTCGAGTCACACGCTTCGGCAAGCCGGTGGCGGAAGTCGTGCCGCCGTCACCGGAGGAGCGCCCGAAGCGCTGGCTCGGTTGCATGGTTGGTACGGGAGAGATTCTGGGCGACATTGTCGGCCCGACGGGTAGCCTTGGCGACTGGGAAGCTGGCCGCGATTGAAACTGCTTCTCGACACCCACATCTGGGTTTGGAGCGTTCTGGAGCCCGAGCGTCTCTCAGCGCGAGTGGTTCGACAGTTGACCAACCCGGAGAATGAGATTTGGTTGTCAGCCGTCAGCATTTGGGAACTGCGGCTGCTTCATGACAAAGGACGTGTGAAGTTAACCCCGAATGCTGTTAGCTGGATCAATGACAATTTACGCCGTCTGAAAATTCATGAGGCGCCCCTCACCTTTGAAGTGGCCCTCGCGATATCTTCGCTTAACCTGCCTCACAACGATCCAGCCGACGGCTTTATCGCCGCGACTGCAAAAGTGTTTGGCCTGACGCTGGTGACAGCCGACGCACAGCTTGCTGAGTTACCCGACATTGCAGTGCTACCGAATCGCTGAAGGTTACACCCGCTCGATCGTGACCTTCTTCAGCACGATATCCTTGTTCGGGCGATCCTGGCGATTGCGCGGCAGAGTCACAATCTTGTCCGCCACGCTCTGGCCTTCGACCACCTCGCCGAAAATCGTGTGCTTGCCGGTGAGCCACGTGGTCGGCGCCAGCGTGATGAAGAACTGGGAGCCGTTGGTGTTGGGGCCGGCGTTGGCCATGGCGAGCTTGCCCGGCTTGTCAAACTTGTGCGGCGAACCCGTGGTCTCGTCCTCAAACTGATAGCCCGGTCCGCCCATGCCCGTGCCCTGCGGATCTCCGCCTTGAATCATGAAGTCGGGGATGACGCGGTGAAAAATCGTTCCGTCGTAAAGCCGGTCTTTGGATTTCTTGCGGGTCGAGGGATGAGTCCACTCGCGCTTGCCTTCGGCGAGTTCGACGAAGTTGGCGACCGTCTTGGGCGCTTCCTTTTCAAATAGCCGGCAAACAACGGTTCCTTCGCTGGTTTCAAACGTGGCATAGAGTCCGGGTTGGCGAGTCATTGAGTTTTCCTTTCGAAATCTTTGGTTGCACAACTGCTGATGTGGCAACAGCTTCCTCGGTTGTCCCGCCTGAGTCTGCCCTGATCGCAGGCGCAGCTCTGAAGGGGAGAAGCCCTGGGAAACTAGTTGGAACCCGGTGGAGTTTTCGCGGGTGTTGCCGTTGCCGGCTTCTTCACGGTAGTTCCCGCTCCCGGCTTAGGCGATGCTCCCGTGCTGCGCACAATGCTGATGTGAAGAATCTTCACCGGCCGCAGCGGCTTGTGGTCCGTAGCCGGGTCAGTAGCCATGCGCGCAATCTGCTTCACCAGCTCCACGGCTGCGTCGTCGCACTGGCCAAAGATCGTATACCCGCCGTTCAGGTAGGTCTGCGGCGCTTCGGTGATGAAGAACTGCGAACCGTTGGTGTTGGGCCCGGCGTTGGCATAAGCCAGCCGCCCTGGCCGATCGAACTGCAGGTCGGGCGAGGTCTCGTTCTTGAACTTGAAGCCAGGATCGCCTGCGCCGTTACCCGCCGGATCGCCGCCCTGGATCATGAAGTCGGGAATCACGCGATGGAAAATCGTCCCGTCATAGAGCGGCACGCCATGCTTGGTAGCGCCGCTGACCGGATTCTTCCAGTCCTTGGTGCCGCTCGCGAGGCCAATAAAATTGGCCACCCCGATCGGCGCCTTGTCGGGAAACAGCGTGCAGTTCAAATTGCCGACCGTGGTTTTGATGATTGCCGTCGGCTTGGTCGCCGCGGGCGCTGCCGCTCCGGCCGGTTTCGCCGTGGTCGTCGGCTTGGCTGCCGGCGCGGCCTGCATGGTCGAACTGGTCTGTGCCCAGGCGGCCGCAGCCATCATCATTACCATCACCGTTAAGATTGCGAATGCCCTGCGCATGAATGCTCCTTGAAATACGGAGTTGTGACCTGAGAACGTTTGTGCAACGTAGCATTGTACGACAGCCGCGGCCATGGTTTCTCGCCATGACCTTGCAGAGAGATGCATTGCAGAGAATCGTCAGAGCGAAAGCTATTTCGCTGCCTGCATCTCGCGGCTCACTCTTTCCACTTCGCGAAACACCCGCAGGATATTTCCGCCAAGAATCTTCTTGATGTCATCCGCGCTGTAGCCGCGATCGAGCAGCGCCTGCGTGATCCTGGGCAGGTCGGCAGCTGAATCGATGCCCTGCGGCGTCGTTCCGCTCACGCCGTCGAAGTCAGAGCCCAGCCCGACATGATCGATCCCCGCAACTTTCGCGATGTGGTCAATGTGGTCGATCAGCGACTTGAGCGGCGGCCGCGGGATTTTCGCCGTCCACTCACGATCGATGCGGTCCAACTCGATATAGTTGACATCCTTTCCCTGCGTCTTCAGATCGTCAATATACTTTTGCTCTGCCGCAGCTTTGTCCTTTGCCTGCGCCTTGGCCGCGTTCCAGAAATTCTGGTCGTCAAAACCGCTGAAAAAGTTCACCTGCACCACGCCGCCGTTCTTGGTCACGGCGCGCAGCATGTCGTCGGTCATGTTGCGTGGAGCATCCACCAGCGCCCGGGCCGAAGAATGCGACGCGATTACCGGAGCCTTGCTGGTCGCGATCGCGTCCCAGAACGTTTTGTCGGCTACGTGCGAAATGTCGACCATCATTCCCAGGCGGTTCATCTCCACGACCACCTGCTTGCCGAAATCGGTGAGTCCGTTGTGGTGCTGTACCTTTTCGTCGGTAACATCCCCGGAAGAGTCTGCCCACTCGTTGGTGTTCGACCAGCTCAGCGTCATGTAGCGCACGCCCAGCCGGTAGTAGTCGCGCAGCAGGTGAATATCGTTTTCGATGGAGTGCCCACCCTCGATGCCCATCAGAGCCGCAAGCTTGTGCTCATGGTGCGCTTGCTCGATATCGGCGGGCGAGAACGCCATCATCATGCGGTCGGGATGCCGCGCCGCCTGCTCGTAAACCGAATCGATCAAATCAAATGTATGCTTCGCGAAATGCCCCTGGTTGGTTTCAGGGTCAACCCAGATGGAGAAAAACTCCGCGCCCAGGTTTCCACGCTTCGCCTTGTCGAGGCTGATGTGGCCAACATCGTTCGGATCGGTCGAGCCGATGTCGAAGCCTTCGTCCAAAAACCGCTGCGGCGTATCGGCGTGCGTGTCAATGATCAGCGCGGACTCTTGAATCTTCAGAGCGCGCGCGCTGACCACGATGTCGGGCGTAGTCGAGGATTTCTCTGGGGCCTGTGCCGCAGCCAGAGAAGAACCTAATACGAAGGCGAGAAAGAATCTGTTTGTCATAATTTGCAGGCCAGCTTGTAGGCTATGTTTGCCGCAACCGAACGAATGAAAGATGCAGGCAGGCTTCGATTGTATAAGGACCTGAGCCATGCTCCAAGCCGCGCGGCGGCGAAAGAGGAAATGTTGCTCTACGACCGTAGGACATCCAGCGCTCGCTGCACGCGACTCTCCAGAGGCCTCTCCGTATCGATGACAGTCTTGGCGTGCGTAATGGCCTCGAAGCGGGCCTTCACTTCGAGATAGAGCTGGAAGTCGCGATTTTCCGCGGGATGAGCGCCGGCTTCCGCGTCGGCAGAGAGTCTGCGCCGGGCGGTTTCGTCCGAGCAAACACATTCCAGAATCCGCCACGGCTGGCGAAGACGAGCGGCAGCGGCAATCACGTTTTCAATCTGATAGCGACGCGAGAACGTCCGTCCATCCAGAAAGACCGCACGCTCCGGATTTCGCTCCAGCAGATATCCCGCGGTTTCCAGCATGACGTGCAGGCAAAAATCGTCCTGCCGCGTCGAGTATTCGATCTCCTGCGGCAGGAAGATCGCGTGCCGGAATTCGTCTTTGCTCAAGACCCGTCCAGCAGTCCGGGCGGCAAGTTCGCGGGCGACCGTGGTCTTACCCGTTCCCGGCAATCCCACCATGAGAATTATCATGGTTATTATTAGAGCAGAAAGTTCGCATCACTCTTTCAGGAGGCCGTAATGCCATTGGTACGGATTGCTTTACGTGAAGGAAAATCAGAACAATTTCGGAAGGCGGTCGCTGACGGCGTTCATCAAGCCATGGTCGAGGCGATTGACGCGCCGGCGCAGGACCGCTTTCAGATCGTTACCGAGCATTCGGCAAGCGGTTTGATCTACGACCCCAGCTATCTTGGAATCGAGCGCAGCGACGACATCGTGATCGTGCAGATTACTCTGTCAACCGGACGCAAGCTGGCGCAGAAGCGGAAACTGTATCAGCGCATGGCGGAAATCCTGGCGAAGAATGCCGGACTGCGCCCGCAGAATCTTGTGATCAATCTGGTGGAAGTGGCCTGGGAGAACTGGTCGTTCGGAAACGGAGAAGCTCAGTACGCCACGTAAATTGGGATCGGACTGGAGAGTCGGAGGGCGTTGCCCGCGTTGGCTGGCTTACCCGAGGGTGGATTACTTTGTCCCGCTGCCCAGCGCAACCTGAGCTACCGGCTTGTCGCTGTCCGGATGCTCGTTCTCCGGATGTTCAATCGGAACAATGTTCTGGGTCTCGCGCCAGTCCGAATAAAGCCCGCTCACCATAATGTGGAAGACCCACTGGTGGCGTTCTTCCTCCGGTTCCACCAGGCCGAGCGCCTTCATGTAGAACAGGTAATGTTCCATCCAGAGAATTTGAGCCTTGCTCATGCCGCGGCGTTGCAGGTCCACGGTCACGCCCGCGAGATGCGACGAGGCTGTGTCGCCGTCGGCGGGAGCGGCATTGCGGTTGTGCCGCCGCAACTTCTTCTGCACCGCCACAGTCCGCACCGCGGAGTTCACCTGAATCTGCTGATGGAAGCGGTTGTAAAAGGCCTGGCTCAGATCGTTGACAAAGTCCAGCGTCCACGGCCGGCAAAAACGCCGCGAAGGATCGAGCCGCGGATCTAAGCGCAAGGTTTCTCCCGCGCGAATCTCCAGCAGGGATCCATCGGCCTTCAAAGCCTCGAGTTCGGTTTCATTCTGAATGCGCGGCAGTTCGAGCCGGTTGATCTCAGCATTCTGGATCAGCAGCGATTCATGCGACGGCCGGAACATGGGATTCCAGCGCAGCCAGCGGAAATGTCGGTGATGCACCACCGCGCGGCGCACTGCAAAGGCGCTGCCCGATAGCCCCGAGCACACCAGCCCCGTGTAGAGAAGGACCAGCAGCAGCACCCTCGCGAATTGGAATCTGACGAAGTGTCTCAAAGAGTTTCCGTTTGTGTGGGGCGGGCACTCTTGCCCGGCAACCCTATTCACCAACGCCCTCACGCGTTGCTTCCGCGCGAGTAGCGGCTATTCTATGCCATGCTGTCAAGGGGTCCAACCCCAGACCGCAGCCGGGCCGTTACTTGCGTACCCAAAGCACCACTTCCAGATGGTTACCGCAACCACGTAGAAGGCTCGGCAACGCTTTATATCGGCAAACCACGTGCCACTCTCGGGCGGGCGAAGCAGAACG
>Ga0302324_100010115_pt1 | contig 19591 bp, 17 predicted proteins | sample Palsa_T0_1_FD_201949 | JGI IMG/M metagenome (GOLD analysis project Ga0302324, IMG submission 201949) | Peat permafrost microbial communities from Stordalen Mire near Abisko, Sweden - Palsa_T0_1 | ecosystem: Environmental > Terrestrial > Soil > Palsa > Peat permafrost | place: Sweden: Abisko...
CGGTCCGACAGACATTCAGAGCCTGGTTGCAGCACTCGGGGCCAAATCGAACAGTAGAACCTACACGCAGGAGACGCTTTCGAGCGGCGTCGAACTGATTTCCAAGCCCTCAGATCTCAACGTTCCACCGTGGCAGCTGGTCTCGGCCATTCTCGGAGGCGTTCCTCTGAGAGCCGCAACGTGGTGGACGAAGCCGATGATCTATACCACCACGTCATCGACAACCATCGCTTGTTGGGACGATTCGCTCCCGAAGCCGGGACCCGTGGAAATTGCCACGACGGGACATTGGGCCGGGAAGGAATTCGGCCTGACCGGAGGTCCAGGAACAAATTTTAATCATGCCAAAGTTGGAGTATCGACCGGGGGGGACAAACATTATTCGATTTTCGGCGACATGAATCAACAGGGGACGGCTTCCGGTCCGAACTGCTCTAGCAGTCAAAACGGACGAGGAGGCCTCTTTTATGTGGTGAACGATGCCGGCCTTTCGGAGAGCCTGACTAGCCTCATTGCTGGCGGTACAGCTCCTACCGCGGCCCCGCCGAAATGACATATTCCGCCTGGATTGAATAGAGGCCTCATGAGAATCTCTTTTTGCTTCCTGCGTTTGAAGTCTCGGAAGGGCCGAGACCCGCCTGATCGGTTGCGATGGCAGAAAAATAATCAGAGGCGATGAGAGATAGGTTCGTAGGTCCACGGAGTGGAAGACGATGCCGAGGAATATAGTGATCTGTTGTGATGGCACGGCCAATGAATTTGCTGAAGACAACACCAACGTAGTGAAACTCTATTACGTTCTGAATCAGGACCAAGCCAAGCAGGTGACGTTTTATCATCCCGGGCTCGGGACCATGGAGCCCGCGGGCGCACTCACCACATTATCCCGCCAAGTTACGAAGTTGTTGGGTAAAGCGCTCGGCTATGGGCTCGCGAATGACATTCGCGATGCCTATTCATTTCTCATGGAGAACTACCAGGAGGACGATAGGTTGTTTTTGTTCGGCTTTAGCCGTGGAGCCTACACCGTGCGAGCAGTCTGCTCCTTATTGCACATGTACGGGCTCATTCGCAAGGGGAACGAACCTTTGGTGCCATACGCGGTTCGAATGATGATGGGGATTGATCGAGCCGAAAAGGGCGACGAAAAACAGCAAGAAGCGATGAACAGATATTTTGATCTGGCGCACAAATTCCGCGGGACGATGTCTCGCACCGATTGCAGACCGTGGTTTGTGGGGGTGTGGGACACTGTGAGCTCGGTGGGATGGATTGAGAATCCCTTGCGGCTGCCGTACGTTTCAGACAATCCGGACATTCAATTCGCCAGGCACGCAGTTTCGATTGATGAGCATCGTGCATTTTTTCGCAATAATCTCTGGCGCCCGCGCACGGACCCCGCCCGCCCGCATGGACCTAAAGACTTGAAGCAGGTGTGGTTTCCTGGTGTGCACTGCGACGTCGGTGGAGGCTATCGTGAGGCCGAGAGCGGGTTGGCAAAGATTGCACTCGAATGGATGCTCGAAGAGGCCGAGGCGCATGAACTGCTCGTCGATCCAGTTCGCAAGGATGAGGTGCTGGGAAAGACAAAGGACAGTAAATATGCCCGCCCTGATCCTAACGGGCTCGCGCACGAATCTCTCAAGGGGGTCTGGAATTTGGCAGAGTTGGTATTCAAGCGGCACTTCGATTGGACTACTGAAGAATGGGCTCATCGTATGAATTTGTGGCGGCGAAGGACAATCCCGCCGAACTCATTGGTGCACGAATCAGCGTACCAGCGATCCGGTGGGTACAGCAGCCGATTACCTGCAGACGCGATTCGGGTGGCCACCACTATGGCGCGGCCTGACAACAAATGAATCAGAGGTCGTTGGAAGCACATTCCCAATTCACGCCCCAATACTGTCTGTTCTACCGCGTCATTTCTTGCGTGATTCCTGCTTTTGAGCCTGCCGCTGCGTAGGCGTTCAGCTATTGAGTCGCGCTAAGCTGATTGTTAGACTTTCACCCAGTCGTTTCGGATAGCATCTTCGCTTCATTCAAGGTGATCCTTCCCGAGCACACTTGCCGATGAAGATAATTTTCGACGCGATCCTTCTGCTTTGCCCCAAGCGGCGGAGCGTATGGTTCAGGCCACAGATTCGTCACACAATCTGGACATCCGCCAAGTTCCAGTGGAATGAAGTGGTCAAGTTCATAATCTCTCAAATCGCCAGTGCTACCATACGCCGATATGATTTGGGATTTGAGCCGATTGGTAATCCGCTCTTGTGGGCGCACTCTCTTTGTATACCCAGGGACACAAATGGTTGACTGAATGTTGTCTTTGGTAACTGTGGGGTCGATAGCCCCCGGTGATCAGGTCACGACTTGGGTATGCGTCCTCTTCTCCGATATGCGCGGCTACTGGAGGGATGTCTGTGGACTCACGGGATTCCACGGGTCGCCATCAGTTCGGCCAAGAGCAGCTCGATCGGGTCCGCCGGCCGCTCGCGGGCCGACCGCAGGGCTAGGTCACGCAACCACTCGGCGAGGGATTTTCCGTCACTTTCGACCGCGGCTTCGACCTCCTGCAGCTCCTCGGGAGTAAGCCTGGTGGCAATGGTTTTCGCGCGTAGAGCCGGTCGCGCTGCTTCGTTCGGAGGCATCGGAGAATTCGGGGCCGGAATGCGGGTAACGGCCAAGGGGAGATCCAGCTCTCCAAAATATTCTACACTCGGACCACTTCGATAATTAGGCCCCGTATCCGACGGAAGCAACAACCACCGCAGAATCAATGTGTTTACAAGACTATCGGCTGATAGTGATATTTGCTTACGAATGTAAATGCGAGAATTCACGAAAAATCTAAATTGCTGATACGGAAGAGGTTGACGCAGTTAAGCGCGCGGGCTGTTCGGGTTTCCTCACAGCTCCCGTTTGGGGGTGACTGTCACTCTTCAGCCGCTGCGAAGCAGCGTTTCTCAAAACCCAAACCAAACCTGACCCGACCGAGCGTCCACCGACCAACAATCAGGCACGCTGCTCAAATGGGGACCTGACTATTTGCTACTAGTGCGATTGAACGATTGAACTGGGCTACTTTTTCGCCAGCTCCCAAATTTCTTCTGTGGAAATCTCCGGATCGGGCTGCGAAAATCTTACGTATGCGCGCCACGGAAGAGGACTGCTACGGACGTTTTTCGCGCCGCAGTCGATTTCGAACAAGTGCCCTACCGGCCTACTTGCGAACGATGCTGGCTCGGATTGCCGATCAACCCGTCGCTTAGCGCTCTGCACAATTACGACGAGCTGCCGCTGGCTTTGCATGGTGGGAAGCCATCCTAATGCATGGGACGCCGTCACGCGGCGCTGACGAGTGAATCCCGATAAAGAGCCGCAGCCGCGCCGCAGCACAACGCTTCGCTTTTGTTTGCATCTTGCCGCTTACAGACCGGTCATTTTCTGAACGGACAAGTTTGGAGATTTTCGACCAGATGCGGGCAACATCCCTCCCAAAATCAGGAAATTATCAGCGGTACGCAATGTGCCGACAAGACAACCGCTGCCTTGAGCGAGCCCAAAGCTGCATTAATTAAGGCCGATCAAGTTGAGCATCGGAACACCAGCCGAAAACGCCTTAATGATGGACAAGAAGGTGAAGACCGGAGCCTAGGACGTATACGATGCAAATTAGGATTAACACACTCAACAACAGCAGCGCTGGACGGATGAATATCATGATCATCAGCGGAATAAATGCAGCGTTGGCAATTTGGATTTTGCTGAGCGGCAGAATCACTCCGGACGGATTCGGTAACTCGGTTTGCCAATCTTTCTGTTCAGGCCACTCCGCCACCCCTAAGATTTCTTTGACGTCAATCCGCTGCAGGTACTTCCGAGTTTTCACGCGGCCTACCCAGTAATCATGTTGCCGAAAACTTTTCTTGAAGAATCCGATAAAAGATGACAAGCCGGAACCGGCGAGCTCTGTCTCCGGATCGGCAGTGACAGCCACAATCTTCATCTTGTCCCGTTTTTCCATGTGAGCGGCTGATTCGAGGGTCGCGATGGCGCTGATGAATGTATCCGCCGCTCGGGGACCTGCCGCCGTGAGAACTCGGTTGTATTCGATGTTGTACTGCTGACGCAGGCGATCCAAATGTCGCTGTTCACGGTTGGGCATGAGCATTGCGTTCAAATCGCCTGAAGCTTTGGCAAGCGAATCAATATCGAGCATCCCTTGAGCGATCACGTCGGCAAGTTCGGATGCGCGCGTGTCCAGCAGCTTAATATCCTGATTCACTCCTTCTGCCATGATCCAGTCGTGAAACACAGCCTGACGGGTGTAGACATGCATCAATTGCTTCAGGACACCCAGAATTGTAATTTTGTCGGCAACCAGGTCCTGTGTGCTGGATTTAACGGAATGCGGCGATATGAATACGTAGAGGCGATCGTGACCATCACAAAACGCTGCCGCACCGAGACGAGGCTCGCGCTCTTGCACACTTTTATCAACAAGGTCCTTGGCGATTCCTAGAGGCTGATTTTGCAGGACGCCGCCATCGGACATGGCGAAGTTGGCTGGCGATTGGCCGCTCCACTGGACATACGTCTTGCCTTGCACAATCTGACTTGGGTCGGCGGGAACGGGATCTCCGAATTCGCCTACCTCGCTCTGAATTGCCCGAGGACGAAAAGCAGCCGGAAACGCACCTGAGCCGACGGCCGCATCGCGCATCTTCCCCCACTTTTGAGAATCCGCCTGTCCGTTGGCCACGACCTCGAAGATCTTTTGCTCAACCGAAGTGGTGTAGTTGAAACCACCGTCGTCGTTTCCGATAATAGGAAGCATGTAATCGATTCCATTGAGATTGGTAAGTGCCAGCCCGACTCGGAGTTTCTCCGGCACGCCATTGATCTGCTCGATCGCCGGATGGGGTCCGCTGCCCTGCCCTCGCATGGCAGCGACCAGCATTTCATCGCCGATCGTCTGGATTAAGTCGGAGGAGAATAGTGAGTGCCACTTTTTTTCCCGCCATCCCATCCTTGCCAAGCGCAACAGGCTGATGCGCTCTACCCAGGCATGGTAGAGCGAGTTTTTGAACTCATCGTCGAGAGATGCCGCGTCGTACATGAGTCGCTGCGCGAGCATGGCAGCCGTCATCCCACCAGCAGACGCGCCGGTGATTACGTCGATATAAATTTTCTGGTCATCGCTAGTGGCCTGTTCATTGCGTGTACGGATAGCGCGCGCTAGTTCGTACAAGACTCCAGCCTCATAGCTGCCTAGAGAGACTGCGCCCGCAATCGTAATCGCTAGTCGCTTCGCCATATTCTTCGGCCTCCCACGAATGTTTTCGATTCCGAGCGGCCCGGGTCGCGCCGCAAAAACGCAGTTACGGGGATCTTTGCCTTGTCGCTTATGGAATTGTGGCAACGTTGTCGAAGGACACTTTTCCGCAACCCGTCGCGGTCGTGTCCGTGGCGAAGCAGCGGGCTATTCTCCGGTTAAACTCTCGAATGGGTTGTCCACCAAAATCGCGCTGCGAGAGGGCTCTGCGGAAGACGCAGGCATTCTCGACGTCGGGTCCGGCAGCTCCTTTAAAGAAACTGCACCGGCCGGGTTTAGGGCCGTCGACGACGAGATCGGAAACGAAGCGCAGGCCATAGGCAACGTCGGCGGCTGTGGGCACGACGTAGGCGCTGATGATTGCTGTGCTGCTGTGGAATTCTTTAGCGGAGCCCAGTGGAATACCGGCGAAGGTGCCGATATACGGGATCTCGACGAACGGTGGCAGCAGCGGAAAGCGCGAGCGGGAGCGCTCAACGATTGCCGAAAAGGACGAGACTTCAAAGAGTTTTATGGAATCCACGCGAACGCGAGTGGTGGTGTCGTGATTAGCGACGCGCGATGTGTTGAAGGCTGGGTCGGTTGCGCCAGGGCCGGTGTAGAGAGGGCCGCCCGCCGATTCATCGGCATTGAGCGTGACTGAAATTTCCGCCGACGACGCGGTCGCGAGGCTTCGCGGGGTTGCGGAGAACGACAACTGACGCCCTATCTGAGCGAAAGTTGTCTGATAGTTGGCCAGGATTCCACTGATCTTTCCGAGGGTAGTAACGGGGGCTGCCCCACCGGAGGCTGCCGGAGTTGGCGCACCGCCCGAGGTGGTCGTGGTGGTTGTGGTCGTGGTAGTAGTCCCGCTGGCAGCGCTTGGAGCAGGGCTTGCCGGGGCCGTAGTGGCTCCAGCTATCGAATTTAGCAGAGCGGAAAGTTCAGGTGCTGTGCTGCCATTAAGAAAGCTCTGCGTAGTCGTGCTGACGGTGGTTGGTTGTCCGGAAATAGTGCGAACGGTGACCAGGCCGTCGTTGAAGAAGGAAGGTTTGTCGAGGCCAAAAAGACGCTTTACGCAGCAGCGGTCGTCCGTCCTCATGTTGAGGCGTTCGGCGCGGTATTGCATGTCGGCGCGCATGAAGAGCTGATAGGACCATAGGTCGCGATTGAAGGCGTCGATCAAAGGGCTGAGGGTGTAATTGAGAGCATTCGCAGTCTGAGTAAGGTCGTAGGGAACGAACTCGTGCGGATACTCCTGGCTCGTTTTGTAAGTGAAGAGGAAGTCGGCGATGGCTGCGCGGAGCAGGCCGACGCCGTAAGGCGCAGTCCCGCCAGAGGCGGGTTGGGCCCTAAATAATAAGTGGGCCTGTTGCTGAAAGCACTGGAGATGAACGCGCGGCTCGGGATCATCCACATTGAGCAGAGAGCCCAGAATTCCCCGGAAATCCCGCTCCTCGCAACTTCGTGGTTGAGGCCGCGGGGTAACAGTATCAATATCCAGGTTGCGCCATATGGCACGGCATCGCTTTCGAACCTCGGTCCTATCGTTGACTGGCAGGGCAGCTCCAGCGGTAGCGCAAATGTTATCGTCCGCAGGGAGCGTCGGTCCCTCCACGTCTCGGATTGTTATATCGGTCACCGCGATAGGGTCCTGGGCCGCAATGATGGTAAGCAACAAATCAGTCAGGGCGGGTTTGAGTGGATTGAATAGACTGGTGTAACCGAGGCAATAGCGCTTGCGCTCACAGATGCCGAGGTCGGTTCGTTTCGTCGGATAAACCGGGTCCGCCATCGTGACCTGGCTCGAATCGAGGAAGGTCTGTGACAATTCCTGTAGACCGCTGCCGGGAGTATGTGGCTGCGACGTATCGGCTACGAACCGGTCCGCAATATAGCTGCGGAATGGTTCATTGAAATAGCTTTCCGGATCTGTCGATTGCTCTTTCACGCTTTGCCAGCCCGTTAGGACGACGCTCTCAAATTCGTGGTCGTAATCCGCCACTAGGCCCTTGACCATGTTGTTGAACGCTCCACTGGCCTGCGGGCTGGCGGAGGAATTCTGTGTCATCCACGCCGTCAGGATCATTTCCGGACGCGGCAGGTCGAGTTGCGCAATCACTCTGTTTCTCTCCGCAATTTGCGCATCGTCGCCGGGATTGGTGTCGGAGTAGACGAGCAGATCCGGGGGTGTCTGTTCGCCAATGCCCGCGGCAACTGCCATGGATGCCATGGCGAGAGGCGACTGGGCGGCGGGAGCTGCTGCTGGGGCGGCAGCCGGCGTTGCGGCCAGCGACGATCCGCAAGCAGTGGCATTGCCGAACGCCAAGCCGGTCACAACGCAAGGCGTGGTGTCGGAATTGATCTGGATGTTGCTTCCGGGCGGCTGGGCAATGGCAATCGTTGCATTCGAAGAGACAGCGCCAGATGGGGCGCTGGTTGCCCCGGCAGTGGGCGGGCTTGCCGCAGAAGCAGCCGTCCCTGACGGTGGGGCGGAGGTTGTGCTGCTGGGTGTAGCGCTTGCCGCGGCCGGCGTCGTTGGGGAGGAACTGGCGCTGGTTGCCGCCGCTGGGGCCGTTGCGGCGGGTGGGGCGGATGCAGCTGCGGGAGCGAGACTGGAGAACGCGGTGGCAACGTCGGAAGAAGACAGATAGTAAAGCTTGTTGCTCATTGGAGTGGAGACTACCTGCCAGGCCATTTCGCGAATGTCGGTGAGGAAGCCTTTCCATGTTTCGCAGTCGGGCTGGGTAGGCGAAGTAACGCGCACCCAGTTCCTGCCTACATCCTGCACCGTGAATTGACTGTAGTTAAGCCCTCCGATTCGTGTGGCGAGATCGCCGAGAGCAGCTGCGTGCGGAATTTTTAATTCCACCGAGAAGGGTTTTGCGAGTGCTACCGGGATACCGAGAGAACCGGCGGCGCGGCCGGCGAGCGCGGCAATAGCGTCTTGAAACGAGTGGAGAATACCGTATTCATTCACCGGGGTTGTTCGGAGTGGCTGGCGAGTGGAATAGATGGCAATACTATTGGGACCTTGGGCCGCCAGGATGAAGGGCGTCGGATTTCCCAACAGAGACACAATGGTAGAAGCATCGAGAGGCGTGCTAATGGCCGGCGAAGTTGGGAGAACCGCGCACGAGTCGGAGGCGCTGGCGTCGGCACTCGCCTGGAGAATCAGATCGACAGGGGCGGCCGCGGTATAGAGCGAGGTTGCCGGAGCCGTGGCTCTGATAATGATGGGACCGGGACCGTTAGTGCGGTATTCCACTGTGCCGGAACCGCCGAGCGGGGTGACGCTGCCCTGAAGCACGGCCTGCTGCACTAGCGATCCGGAGTCAGTCTTCGCTGCTACGAAAAAGTCGCTTCCTATCTTGGGACTCGGCGGGTCGCACGCAGTCTTCTTGGCCGGATCGCAAACCAGTTTTATCGTGATGGTTTGATCTTTTGGCCTGATCGTAGAGAGCTGCGGGTTCGGCGGTGCACTCCCCGGGTAAGGCACCTCAGAGCAGGTTACCTTCCGTTGGCTGGCTAACGTGGGAATGTCGCCAGAAATTGTGCAGATCTCAGCAAGGTATTTTCCGAAGGGCCTGCAGTCTTTGCATGCGCCTCCATTCGCGTTGACATTCACGCTGGCGCTCTGACCCAGGCAGGGAGCGGCAATTAGCAGCAAGAAAACGAGGTGTGAACTCCAGTTTCGCATTTCATCTCCTCGGTACGCCGGGGTTCGGCGGGCTACCAGCGGACCCCCAGGGAAATCGGCACTAAGGTGCTTCCGCCATTGATCGCCAATCCGCGATAAACCCGGCCCTCGGCGAACAGCTTTAATCCACCGTTCTCTCTAAGTCCACGATCGACGCCGACTCCCGCATCGAAAACACCGGAATTGGAAGCGAGTCTGTCGAGCGAATCAGCGTTCGACTGAAGCAGCGTGCCCGGATTTGCGCCGTTAAAACCTATGCCCCGCCGAAGCCAGCCGAAACCTCCGACAAAATAGAGACTGTTTCGGCGGCTCCAGGTATAGCGAGGGATTAGATCGACCGTGACGGCAGAAAATCCTCCGTGGGCGGAAGTGGCTTTCGCGAGCTCGGTGGGATTCGTCTTCTTCGCCAGGTTGAGCGCGGCGGCGTTCGCTTTGAATTTTTGATACAAGAAGCTGGAAGTGAGGAAGAATCTCCAGCCGTGATCAGGGTCTTCTTGCTTCGTGACAGCGAATCCTCCGCCTGCTTGAAAGCCCCAGCCTAACTTGTCGAAGTTTTGCCCGTCTTTGCCGTGAGGCAGGGCGAATGCGCCAGCGGCATGGACAGTGCAGGAATGGTCCTGAGGTGGCTCCTGGGCGCGGGCTCCGATTCCGGGGAAAAACAGCAGCAGGGCTGCAACCGCGATCACTGCGTTCCGGGAGCGCCTTTCGTAGGACATGGGTGTCTCCTTTGAGAAGCGCCGATCTATTCCTTGGCAGCGATAATCTTCGCAGCGACCTGCTTGGCCAGCCGGTCGGGACTGATTGCGAAAGCGGCCCTCAGTTTCTGCAGTCGGGCGGGGTAGTCCACGGCGTTGGCCTCGCCTGCATCGGCGGCCGTCGCCGCATAAGCACTCAGTAGCTGGTAGAGGGCTACGTAATTGTCCTTGCGGCTGAAAGACTCATTGATTCTTGCAATCGCGACCGGCCCGGTGTTTGGGACTCCTGAAGTATCGGAAATCTCGTCGATGAGATCCTGCGTGCAGTAGAAAGTTGGTCCGCTGCAATCGAACAGGTCGCTTTCGTCGATGGGCTTTGGAAGGTTGTTTGCCTTCGCAAGGATGTCGAGGAAGTTTGGAAGACCCTGCACCGTGGGTCGCTCGTCATTGTCGGGATCGCCCATCGCCGCGCGGTAGAGCTCCTGGTGATATGGGTTTGGATCGCCGGCGTTCAGCGCGGCCAGCACGTTCCGATTGAGGTTAGGGGCGTTGGAGCTACTGGTCAACAGCTGTAGCGCCGTTAGAACGCGCCCGACTCCGGCTGGGGCATTCCATTCATTTACTAACGCAGTTTTTGTGGCATCCTGCATGTTACTCGACGCCTGCGCGCTGAGTTTCAAGCTTGCGAAACCGCAGATCAAAACGACGGCACAACCAAAGCGTAAAGCGATCAATGAAATTCCAGCAGCCGAGACGAGCTTCGCTGAGTGCCACGCGATGCTCTGACTATTCTTCGCCTGCTGGAACGAATGTTTTGCGAACATGGATTCCTCCTTCCTAAGTTTGTAGCGGTCGTTCAGGTATCTAGTGATGACTGTCTGATCCTCTCCTGCACCTTCTTGGTATCTCCGCTCAAATAGGCTCTTTAAGGCTCTCTAGTTCTTGGAGAGGTAAATCTGAGAAATTGTGAACAAATGTCTGTGGACGCAACTCCAATATTTTGCAAAAACCAAACGCGAGCAACTATGTTGCAGTGGTTTGTGAAGCCGTACTGTTCTTGGGCTTGGTGAAGGACTGGAGCAAACCTTCCAAGAAGGAGAAAAATACGTCTACGGCGTATCCCACCAGAAATGCGATTGCTAGGGGCGAGATAGAGGCTCCCTCCGTGATAGAGAAATTTCCAAATAGGCCGACAACGGCTCCGCCAATACCGGCGATGAGAAAACGCGCCCAAGTAGCCCGGGACGAGGGCGTGAAGGTCAGGGTCCTTAACTGCTCTTCGAAGGAGCGCAAGAGATAGGCGCAGGTACCCAGGAGAGCGTACAAAATAGGGAGCAGGCAGGTGGTGATCGCGCCGTAGGAAACCGAAACACGATCGAGAACGTCCTGGGCGAACGAGCGAACGTCCTGATACGTGGTGGTTAGGGTATCGAGAGCCCGGGGCATGTTGGGCAAGTCAACCGGCAGTTGGAACTTATCCTTGAGTATTCGTTGGTTAGTTTCATTTGTTTCTTGTCCTTTGTCACCCAGCTTAGGATTCCACCGGTACGCAGCAAAAGGATCCCGCTCGGCGTAGAACACAAACCAATTCAATTGCCGGGCCCGGGCGTCGATTGCTCGGACAATTGAGGCGTATTGCTGAAGCTGAGTAATGACGTCCCCTTCGTTAAGCACTTTAGGAAGCGCCGGCTTGTCGGGAGTTCCCTCCGTCGGCGTGGCCGGTGTCCCGAGCTCCGACCTGAGCTTTACAAGGAGGTCGTTTGCGGCAGTGACATCGGTACGAATGGCGCTTGATATAGAAGAAGACACAAAGCCGAGCACCGAAAATACAGTGATCGGAATTGCCAAGATGAAGGCCCACAACCGTAAAGTCTTGATGGTGGGCTTGGTAAGCTTGCCAGACGACGCCCCTAGACTCTCAGCCGTAACGGGGCGTAGATCTGCGGCGAGTTTAGTGAGAGCTACCAGCAAACTGGCGGCGACTGTGTCGTCCCATCCGGTGCTGGTGGCAACCTTCGCACGTAAAATGCTGGTCCGAGTAGTGTCGTCGACGTTCCTGCCGGTCTCCGCTGCATACACGAGCAGACGTAGCGCATCATCTACAGCTCTAGGAAAATCGGGAAGCGGCTTCCAGGCCGGACCGCTGTCCGCTGTATCCGAATCAGCCTTAGGCCGGAACCACTTAAACAGATCCATTTCGTCAACTCTGTGCGGGAATGTAAGAACGGCGTCCTTCTTGCCTCTTGCTTCCGAGAGGTTCGCAGAGACGTTGCAAGATAGGTGCCAGCTCGGAGCGGGTAAAAAGCCATTCGACTGTCGCCGCATTTGCAATGACATACGGCGATTGAGCCAATTTCAGCTCGGACGACTCGTCAGCTTTCGTCTATCCGGATGGATATCGGTGACTATCCGTTCGGTTAGCTCACATCACGACGAGGCTAAGCAAAGGACGTCCTGATCCGCGATCTCCGAAAGGGAGCCGCGACAAAGAGCTTGTGCCTCCGGGCCCGGATTCACCGAATTCTTGGCAGGATCGCAACTTGCTGATGAGTCCACCAGAGTTGCGATTGTTGCGTCAGCGATCGCATAACCTGCTAGGTCGGGTGGAGTGCACAGGCCAAAAGTTTGCTCGTTCGAATCGCTAAACAGAATCTTCGGATCGGCCGTATACCATTCCGGCTTCGATATGCGCCACGATAGGAAACGAATGCCGAAATACAAATAAGCGTTCACATAACGAAGAAATGCCTCAGATTCAAACAATATCTTTAGATTTTTTGCTTCAGGAACCTATAGTGCTACTGTATTATAAAAAGGGAGTTCCACAAAAAGGACAACCCGAAAGTTGCCGGAGCAGAACGCGGGCGATGGTTTGACGGAGTGTGGCAATCGACCAGGGATTATGCCGCGCCACGCGTACCGGGAGAGCCCCGAGGGCGGAACTGGGACGGCATCTCAGAGACGGGTACGTCCACTTTACCGGCGCGAGCGGAGGGGGAAAAACGGCTCCGTTCGGCCACCAGGAACCCATAGGCCGCGATGCAGAGAGTAGCGTGATGGTGAAAGCCGCGCCAGCCTCGTCCCTCATAATGACCCAGTCCGATTTGGTAAGCGACTTCTAGCAGTGAGCGCGCCCAGCGCGACATCAAGCCGGCAGCGCCCGCTCTTTGTCTGTGATTCCCTGCTGGTCGGTGTTGAAGTCCATTTCCGAATGCGGACGAAGGAGTCGTTGGAGTTCAGGTTCCTCCATGCGCGCTAATTCCGCGATGATCGACCATTGAGCGTCGTTTCCGGGCTGGAGACGACTGATGATTCGTAGCTTTCCAATTCCGCTGCTCATACCGCTTCGCTCCGACGCGAGAAAATGTTCAGCTGCCTCCAATAAGACCGGGACAGACTTCGGCGCGCACACAGGGCGGCACAGCCGCCCTGTAAGTTCTCGGTAGGTTCGGTACCTTTGAAAGTTCGCAACGTGTGAATTCACGATTCTCGGCTGTGCACAAATCCTTCCCTACTTCAACCCGTAAACAGCCAAGTAATAATTAGGGGCGCCAGGAACTGGTCTCGGACCTTCATAGCGCTGAAGAGGTTCAGTATCGCCCGCGGTTCCCACGAAAACTTTTCCGTTCGCAACCGTGGGCGGATTAAAGCGTGCCAGGAGACCGAAGCTGTCTTTAGTGTCAGGAAGCGTGGCATCCTTGCCTTGACTGCGCCACAGTTCCTTCGTTACATCCTCGGCGTTAAAGGCCATGAGCATTCCCTTTACACCTCTACAGCTATTAGCATCGCCGTTGGCGGGGACGATGGCCCACACAATACCCGTGCCTGGAGTTGAGCCCTTGCTGGAGACGCCCAGCAAGCCGCCGGGCATCCACACGCCGTGATTCGCCTGTGATTGGCACACAGGGACTTGGCTGAGTTTCGGCTGAACCCAATCGCCGTGCTTTACATCCTGAACGTTGAACTTGCCACCCTCGAATGGAAAAGCCTTCAACGGATCCCCTTCGCCCATCACGTAGAGCCAAGTCTGGTTATTTGGTCCGTTCCATACGATCGGCGCACCATGAATATGCCCGCTCGAAGCTTGCCACTTCTGGATAAGAGCAGCGGAGTCCGTGCAATCCGGCTCTGCGGGTAGGCATGTGGAGGCAGTCGGCGGAAACGGGCCCGGTTGGTATCCGGGCATGTTCGCCGTGTTCATCAGATACAGTCGGCCGTCTTTTCCTCCCCCGATCACAAACTGATCAAAGAGAACTGCGCCAGATGAGCCTTGGTCGAGGTCGCATTGGTCGAGCAACATCTGATTGCACGGTGCAAAGAACCCGACCACAGAAATGGCACTATTTTGGAACTGAAGCTTCACGATGCTATCGCCAAAACGCTGATTCGTAGGTGCGAGGTCGCCATTGCCGGTTTGCAGATAAACATTACCGCTGCCGTCGGCTGCGGGGGCATCGCCAGCCATCCATATCCCGCCGTTGCGCCCGTTCGGCGCTGGAGTCCAAACTGTCTTCATGGCAAGCGTCGCGGCATCGTAGAGAAAAAGCCATCCCGCCAGGCCCTCCGGATTGTCGCCACCGAACGCAACGTAAAGCAATCCGTTCGACAGCAGCAGGCCGGCACGTTGTTTCCGTCTTTGGATAGACCCATTCGTGCTTGGTGCGAAGGTGTCGCTGCCGACGGTTCCCTGAATGACCACGGGCCCCTTCTGTATCTGCCCAGTAGTTAGATTGAGGTTATAGAGTCGATATTGCTGATCGTCGGTCCACGCGACTGCATAAATGGAATTAGTTGTGCGATCGATGACGGGAGTACTCAGCACTCCCCACCACGGATCGTCCACTGCCCACATATCGAAGTTTCCGCTGCCATTCTGCGGTCCGGTAGCGGCGCACTTGCAGGCGTTGCCGTCACTCAAGTAGGTGGCCCAGAGAAGCGTATCGTTATTCGTGGTCGGCTTCTGGTCAGCCATGTAGGCGTAGATCGTCCCTTTCATCGTTGCGAATATGACCGTATTACAGCCGCTGGCGCACTTTGTCTTGGCAGTGGATCCGATAATGCTGGAAGATCGGACGACCAGATTGGAGACATAGAGGGGTTGAGCCATAATTTTGGCATCGGCGTAAAGTGTCCACAGCTTGCCGAATCGCGTTCGGACACTGTCCTGCGTGAGAATCGTTTCGTGATCATTAACGCCGCTCCGGAAGTTATCATTCCGCCGCGTCAGCACGTCGACCTGGGCGAACATCGGTGCGATCGCAAGCGCGAACACTACGACTCTCAATTGGGGAAGCACGATGATCCTCCATCACACGCGACAGCGTGAACCGAATCTCACTGCCCACCGAAGGTCTTGTGAAGGGTTGCGACCGACACATGGGGCCAACTGAAAGGTGCCGGAGCCGCCGGAGGCTTGATTATGGGAAAGTTCAGTATGACGCTCTGCACATACTGAAGTTGCATAAAGTCGTGGACGGGATGAGCGATCTTCTCAATCCAGAACGTTGCGAAGACGACCGCCGCGTCCGCGTTGGTTACGAGGAAGGGAATATTCCCGATGCCCCCTCCACCGCCGGTCACGGGCTTCGTCCCGGTCGGGTTCGGAACCGTCGCTATGTTGATCACGATCATCTCTTTGATGTTCTGACCTTTGATAGCTGCCTGAAGCAGACGTGTTGGGTCATTCATCACCGTTTGCATTGGAATGCCGTCGATAGCCGCGGGCAGCGGGACGGCAGGAGTGTTGCCAAACGGCGTTCTCGGGTTCGCGGCGGACTCGGGAACAGTAAGATCGAATTCGGGAAACTTGCTGACGGTCCCGCCAGCCGGCATCGGACTGCCTTGGGGGAATGGAGCAGTATTCACTGGATCAATGTTGAAGGTTCCGCCGGCAGGCGACACCTTGATGGCCGTGCCTTGTACCAGCAGTGCGTTCCCGTGCGGAATCGAACCCAGGCGGAACACATTCTGCTGACCATTCGGTGGGACGGAGTCCGGCAACCGAACCCAAATCCCGGGCTCGATGTGGAGCGCACCATGAGTAACGCTATCGCTGATTTTCTGCAAATAGGTTAAGCCGAACAAGTCGATATCAGGGATTGCGTCGCCACGATTAGGAACCTCGGAACCGATTGGGTCGATGCGCAACGTCTCGCTGGTTTGATTGAGTTCTAGAAAGAGAGGAGCTCCTCCGGTTCCATCCGGTCGCGCGATAAGGTTGAATCCTCTGCCATGCCAAGTGCCCGCCAGCTCGGCAATGAAGCCAAGGTCCGTCAAGACATCGGTGTTAGATTTTGCTATGCGAATCGAAGGTGGGCTGGGTAGAGGATTGTTGGTTGCCATGATTCGCTCCTTGTCGCTCGAACTGTTAATTACTGACGCACAGCAATTGATCTGCCATCGCACTCAGAGTTCCAGAAATGTCTATAAGTGTTGGCGGTTGCAGTGCCTCCGTCGATTTTCAACAGGATAGATCGCATTTGAAGAATCGGGCATGCAGCTATCCTTTCGGATAGTGGAAAAGCTTTTTGGATACAATCACTCCAGAATTTCACCATGGCGTGACACGGACGACCGAACAGCGAGCTTCTCTGGTCCCAACTCCAAGATGGCCAATCCTACCGAAGTTCGCTGTGTGCAAGCGGAAACGCTTCAAGGCCTCGCGTCATTGTGTTCTGACAAAACAAGTGTGTCATCCTTCAGCCGCTGCGAAGCAGCGTTTCGAACAAAACTTGAGACGCGATCCGTTTGGAACCCCAGCAACCTGATTCAGGCGCCTTCGGAAACTTGAACTTGGCTATCTAAGAACCGGCGGAACTAGTCTACGAGCTCTGGGGCAGGCGGTAGGTTATAGTCCTCACTGCCAGAGCTCATTAGCATCCCGTCCACAAAGAACGCTTCGCGGCGTCGAGTTTTTGTTGATCGCGGCCGCGCTGAAGCGGCTCATTAATGCGGAACTGCAGAACACCGTGCCTGGCAGCAAGGCGATTGCTGGAATTGAGGCGGGCAAACTGGAAATCCGTCCTGGCCTGAGCAACCGTGCTGAAGGCTATGAGCCGATTGCCCTCAGTTTATTCTCAATCAAATGGCGATTACCGAGACCCAAGAAGTGACCGGACCTTAATTTCCGACCCACAAATTTCCAGACCCACAACTCAACCCACAAATTCTGATGCCTTACACGACTTCCGCGTATTTAGGCAGTCCCCGCGGTCTGTTAAGTTGTTGAAAAACCTAATCGGGATAGATTGACACGGTAGAGGTCGCTGGTTCGAGTCCAGTCGTGCCTACCATATTTTTCAATGGGTTAGCAGCGAGCAGCCTGAAAACCTCAACCGACAATCCAACCCCCCGTGTCCGTCGTTTTGCCGTGGCTACGTTCGTCTGATGATCCATAGCCGCATTTCACCACGGGCTCTGCGGCTTGACTAGGTGGGTTGCTCGAACGCTTACGTTCATCCGTCATAGCGACGATTGCCCCCTCTATCTTCCCGACCTCAGAAAGGACCATCCAAGGACCGCTACCAAAACAACGAGTATCCAGAAGAAAAATACGAGGCTCTTCGAGATACTCCTCCCCTCGACAATGTGGGAAGATGGCCTCTTATTAGATTCCTTGGCCAGATCGACCTGGAATTGAGTAACTTCTCTTAATATGCGCTTGTTCCGTTGCACGAATCTTTGCCAAATCGTCAATTCAGCCATATCATTACCACTCCTTAACTAGGATTCCGCTGTGTAAGCGAAGAGACGCAAACTCGGGAGCGGAAACTGACGATGCGCTCGCCGTATACGTCATCTGTTCGCTGGGTGAGCACGGTGTTTACGATTCTTTGACCTGGAGACTCCCTCTTGATCCGCTTGGTGGCGTATCAATACAGAGATTCCAAGGGTTTGGGCGGTCTCTAGCGGCGGCTCAAGTGCTCAAGTTGTTGAGGCTCAGTCCCCAGCAGAGACAAGCAGACGTTCCGTATTCAGTGCATCAAGTGCGTTCTGAATCTCGTCGTCAATGGCTGATTCTTCGACTCTGCTCTCCAAAATCATCGGCACATTCGCAGGCACAAGGTGGGACACCCTTTGGAACGCAAGGATTGACTCAATACTCAATGGGCCATGCTGGCTCTTGGAATTTACTTCGCTTACATGAAGCTGTCTGATTCTTCCGCCGAAATGGTGGAGGATCGAAGACGCCTCACTCATGGTCGGATCTATCTGTCGAGCATGGCCAATGTCAAAGCACAGAGATGCGTGCGGTAGCAAGGCAAAAATCTTGGTCAAGTCCTTGGCTGTCTGCCCAATCGGCTTTCGTTTGTCCATGTTCTCTATGCAGAGGCAATTCCCAAGGCGTGCCCACTCGGGCGGCATAAACATAGCATCGGGATGCACAATTATTGGCCACTTGCGGGAGGCAACCCGCTCAAGAAGCCTCAGGGCCGTTTGCTCGAACGACCGTTCCATGGAACTGGGAGCGTGAAATGAGACATAGTCAAATGCGCCCAAATCCAGATGTTCGAGTTCATCAAGCAGAGGCACCAGTTCCTCCTGCCGCAGCGCGGACAGCTCCACCGCGCATGTATTTTTGTCGGCTAGCATTTGCAACGCCCGACGAAAATCACCCCGCGCCAATGCCCCCGTCGAAAACCCAACGCACCTCATGATCAAAAAACCCCATACTTTCTAGTGAGTGGTGCTATCTGTTTATTTTCAAAAAAGATGTAGTCTAGAGCACTCTCAAAAGATCTGCTGATCTCTCGGACCCGTTGGAACGTTGAGTCAGTTCGTGAGTCTTCGGATCGAAGGCTCTCGAGCTCCTTTCGAGATTTCTCATCATCGAGTATTCTCAAAAACTCTGAATAGGAGCCGAACAAGTCTCTTGCAACGTGGTCAGCCACTCCGTAACGATCGACCGATCTCGCCACAATCTCAAGCGGCGTCATTGTGACATGGTCCCTAATGTGATTTACCAGCTTGAGCTTTATATCATTCTTGTCGGTGGAAATCTGACTCTGCAAATCAGGATCCAAATATGGGCTGAAGCAGACCAGCAAACCAGAAGCAAAGATAAGTTTTCTCGACATCCGTAACTTGGCGTTACGTAGACCCCATCCCTTGCCAGCTCTGTCACGCTGCTTGCTGGCGAAATCGACTGCCATCGTCCTCCAGAATCGGACGATATCATTGAGAAGAAATCGAGGCACCCGATACCTCTTGGAATCATGAGTCAGAAGGTGACTGTCTTCCTCGAGGTAGCGGTTGATCACTCCACGGATCACTCGTTCATATGCATCAGTCCTCTCGCCGATCGCACACGATTCGAGCAGTAGAAGAATTCTCTGAGTCATGTTCTTGTTCGTGTCGTCCTGACCTCCAATCTCATGAATGATGTCGTGGCTAAAAGCCATGTTTCCGAATGTCCCAGTCGGGCCAGGCTTTTGGGTTCGTATCCCGAAAGTGTAATTGGAGTTGAACGCGTTTTGAATCAGTGAGTTGAAAAGACGAAGAAAAAAGAGCACCTCGAATCCAGTATCCTTTCGTGGTAGTTGCGAAACAGCCAAGGAAGGGAAAGGAACCGAGGTGCTCATAGAGACGTTTATCAGAAAACAACTGCGTTTAAAAGCCCATCGAGTAACAAAGGTCGAAACCACCGAAGACAGCATGATTGTTTATATCGACAGAATGGGAGAACGACTGCTGCGGTGCGGAGTATGCCGGAGACGGTGTTTGGAAGTGCACAGTGTCAGAAAAGGGCTCTGCACAACAATCTGTAAGAGTGCTCATTCTACGCAGCTTTCTGAAAAGCGACGAATTCGGTCTTGGTGGCGGCCAAGCGCTGCGCCTTCAGCAGCAGATAGTTCATGTCTCGGTACCCGCGGCCGCGAC
>Ga0302324_100010116_pt1 | contig 19589 bp, 16 predicted proteins | sample Palsa_T0_1_FD_201949 | JGI IMG/M metagenome (GOLD analysis project Ga0302324, IMG submission 201949) | Peat permafrost microbial communities from Stordalen Mire near Abisko, Sweden - Palsa_T0_1 | ecosystem: Environmental > Terrestrial > Soil > Palsa > Peat permafrost | place: Sweden: Abisko...
CGAGGGACTGGGGCAACTGCCGGAGTCTGCGTTCGAGGGCACTGAAACCCTGCGGCGTTTCCTGCAGGAGACGCCGGTGGATGCCGACTCGCTCGCTGCTTACCTGAATTTTGACCGGCAGCACTACACGCGCAATCTGATTGACCGGACTCCGCTGTATGAATTGATGGCTATCTGCTGGGAAGTGGGGCAGGCGAGTTCGGTGCACAATCATCGCGACCAGAACTGCTGGATGGCGGTTCCCATGGGGCGGCTGCAGGTGGAAAACTTTCATCTGGTTGCACAGGATATAGGTGGTGGAACCTGCCGGCTCGAACCGGCGAACACGATTGAGATGAACATTGCGCATCCGTGTGCGGTCGATCCGGCCGATCCGGTGCACCGCGTGGTGAACCCGCGGGAATTCAACCAGCGCGCGGTCAGCCTGCACGTATACTCGCGTCCCTTCGACACTTGCGTGGTCTACTCGCCGGAGCAGGGGACGTGCGGAGAGATTCAGCTGCACTTCAACACGGAGTACGGGAAGACGGTGCCCGGAAAGACCGCGGGGCGCTGATGGTGACGCCGCCGCGGAGATGGCTGGCCGCTGTGGTCGCAAGTCCTCTTTTGTTCGCCCCAGTTCTGTTCGCCCCAGTTCTGTTCGTACCGGTTCTGTTCACGCCGGCCTGCACCAAGGCGCCACCTCCGGCGCCGGCGAACGATGTGCCGGAGCGTCCACTGCTGCCCCCACCCGCTCCGACGACGCAAACCGTGCTGCAGAAAACTTTTAACCTGAAAGGCTCGGCCACGTTTCCCTTTGAGATACCTGCTCATTCGGTGCAGCCGCATCTGCACGGGATATTCGAGTCGTTCGTGGGGCAGGCGCATGGCTCGTCCGACGATACCGCGAACATCAGCTTCCTCATTTTGAACGAGGAGCAGCATTCGGATTTTGCGGGTAACCATCCCGGCGACGCTTTGTTCTCGGTTGAAGCGTCGCACAATCAGGCGGTGAACTTCGACTTGCCGCCCGCGATGAATCAGAGCATGAAGTATTACCTGGTGTTTCAGAATCCGGCGGGCAACCGGGGCAGCCTGGTGGTGGAAGCGAATTTTCGCGTGGATTTCTAGATTGATTCCGGTGGTGATGCAGTTTGACCTTGGCGAGAGCCGGCACGAGGGAGATCCCATTACTCGATTTGCGGTAGCGGGTTTCCGGCAAGGGACCTGCTGCTACACTAGCCGGGTTGCCCCCGCGCAGGAAATCACCGGACCTGACCCCGCCCGCAGCATCGACTGACGGCAAAGCCGCGGCTGGCGCGTCGCCTGAAGCCAGGACTGTGCGCGATCGCGTTCCCGGCCGCATCTATCTCATCGATACCATGTCGTTCATTTTCCGTGCCTACCACGCCATGGCGCGGCAGCGGCCCATGACGACGCGCAGCGGGCTGCCGACGGCGGCGATTTATGTTTTTGTGAACATGCTGCGCAAACTGCGCGAGGATTTTTCTCCGGAGTATCTGGCGGCGGTGTTCGACGTGGCTGGGCCGACGTTTCGCGACGAGCAGGCGGAGGCCGTCACCAGCATCAAGAAATTCGACATCAAAACGCAGACTTTCACTGAAGTTGAATACAAGGGCTACAAGGCCAACCGCGCCGCGATGCCGGAAGATCTGGTGCAGCAGGTGCCTTACATTCGGCGGGCGCTGGTGGCGTATCGCATTCCGATTCTCGAGGTCGTGCGTTTCGAGGCGGACGACGTGATCGGCACGCTGGCGCGCAAGGCGGCTGAGGCGTCGCATCCGGTATATGTGGTTTCGAGCGATAAGGACATGATGCAGCTGGTGAACGGCCAGGTGCAGATCCTGAATCCTCCGAAAGACAATTTGATTTGCGATGCGGCGAAGGTGGAGGAAACTCTGGGCGTCCCTCCCGAGCGCGTGGTCGATGTAATGGCGCTGCGGGGCGACGCGATTGACAACATTCCGGGCGCGCCGGGCATCGGCGACAAAGGGTCGGTGGAGATCATCCGGCGGTTTGGGACGGTGGAGCAGGCGCTGGAACGCGCCGCCGAAGTCGAAAAGAAAACTTACCGCGAGTCGCTGCAGAACAATCGCGAGGCGATTCTGTTCAGCAAGAGCATGGCGACCATTGATACGAATGTCCCCATCGAGCTGGATGTAGCTGCCATGCGCGCGGGAGAGCCGAACGTGGATGAGCTGCGCGCGCTTTTTACGGAGCTCGAATTTTCTTCGCTGCTGAAAGAGCTGCTGCCGGTGGTGGAGGTGAGCGAGACGCACTATGCGGCGGCGAAGTCGGCGGCGGATGTGGAGAGCGTGCTGAGCGCCGTGCCGAGTGGAGGCGCGCTGGCCGTCGCGGTCGAGCGGGAAGAAACAGTTGCCGCAGCGGAGGAAGAAGAAAAAGAAGAAGAGCCGCAGCAGGCGCAGATGTCGCTCATGGGAGGCCTGGGCGATTCGATGTTGGGATCGGCGCCGGGGCAGACGGCGAAGGCGATCCCTGAGGCTGCGGCCCGGCGGGCCGCGATCTCATCTGCGGCGGGATCGGCCGTGAGTGTGAAGCTCGATTCCGAAGCGGCCGCGGAAAAACTGCGATCGGTATTGACCAACGCGGACGTGCCCAAAGCGCTGCACGATTACAAGGCGGCGATCCACGCGCTGCATCCACTGGGAGTTTATCTTGCGGGCGTGCGGCACGATTCGATGCTGTATTCCTATCTGCTCGATCCGACATGGTCGTCGCACCGGCTGGCGGACGTGGCTTTGCGGCGGTTCAACCTGAAGCTGGGCGGAGAACTGGCGGAGAGCGCCGACATTGCGGGACGGTTGGCGGGCGCGCTGCGCAGCGAAGTCGAGCAGGCAGGACTGTTGAAGCTTTACGAAGAGATGGACCTGCCGCTGGTGCCTGTTCTGGCGCGCATGGAGCAGGCGGGAGTGAAAATCGACACCGCCGCGCTGGGGAAAATGTCGACGGAGATGGAGCGCGCCGTCGCGGCCAAGGCGAAAGAGATTTATGAAGTGGCGGGGATGGAATTCAACGTGGGCTCGCCGAAGCAACTGGGCGACGTGCTGTTCAATCGCATGAACCTGCCGAAGCCGGTCAAGTACGGCAAGGGACGCACCATCTCGACTGCGGTCGATGTGTTGGAAGAGCTGGCGGAGAGTCATCCTATTGCGCGCATGGTGCTCGACTACCGGCAGCTCACCAAACTGAAGTCCACGTATGTGGACGCACTGCCGGCGCTGATCAATCCGGCGACGGGGCGGTTGCATACAACTTTTGGGCAGACGGGAACGGCCACTGGACGGCTGTCTTCGGCGAACCCGAATTTGCAGAATATTCCGATTCGCACCGAACTGGGGCGTGGAATTCGCGCGGCGTTTACCGCGGAGCCGGGGCATGTGCTGCTGACGGCAGACTATTCGCAGATCGAATTGCGGCTGCTGGCACATTTTTCGCGCGATCCGCTGCTGGTCGAGGCCTACCGGCGCGGCGACGACATTCACACGCTGACCGCTTCGCAGGTGTTTGGCGTGCCCCCGCTGATGGTAACGCCCGATCATCGTCGCCAGGCCAAGGTGGTGAACTTCGGCATTGTCTACGGGCTGTCGGCGTTTGGACTGTCGCAGCAACTGGGCATTGAGCCGGGAGAAGCAAAACAGTTCATCGCGGCTTATTTTGAAAAATATAGAGGTGTGCGGGCGTTCATCGACAAAACTCTGGAAGAAGCGCGGCGCGACATGAAAGTGAAGACGCTGTTTGGACGCATCCGGCCTATCCCGGACATCAACAGCAAGAACGCCAACCAGCGCGGATTCGCCGAGCGCACGGCGGTGAACACGCCGCTGCAGGGAACGGCTGCCGACCTGATCAAGATTGCCATGATCCGCATTGACGCCGCGCTGTGCGAGCGCGGAATGAAATCGAGAATGACGCTGCAGGTTCACGACGAGCTGGTGTTTGAAGTTCCCGAGAACGAGGTTGAAGCCATGCAGCCGCTGGTCCGCGAGCACATGGAGAAAGCGCATGCGCTGAGCGTGCCGCTGCAGGTGGATATGGGCGTGGGCGCGAACTGGAGGGATTTGGAATAGCGGTGGTCGTCATTGTGCGCGGCAACAAGGCGCGGGATGCGCGCGCCGTAGTGTAGAATTGCTGAGTGAACCCCTCCGCTGGAGGCTGGCGGGTTGCCTGATGGCAGCCGCGGCTTCGGTGGAATCCTTCCTTGTCGGGACGTGGCTCAGCCTGGTAGAGCACTCGCTTGGGGTGCGAGGGGTCGGCAGTTCAAATCTGCCCGTCCCGACCATTTTTCCTCCGCAGATTCAATCTTGATTTCAGATCCCTCGCAAAATGCGCTCGGGATTTCGCCAGCGGGCTCCCGCTTCGCTCACGCCCGCTAAACGGCTCAAGTTCAAATCTGCACGTCCCGACCAATTCTTACAGCTATCAGCTTTCAGCCGTCGGCTCTCAGTTAAGACGCGGCGATTCACTCCTCCCTCTCCATCTCCTCCGCGATCGCCAGCATTTTCGTGACGGTGTTCCAGTTGCGGGCGGTACCGGTGGTTTGCGTCAATTTCTCGACCTTCGACCACGGGAGCTTCGACTGGCCGGCGCCGTTGGGAAAGTAGATGAAGAGTTCGCGGCCTTTGAGATGCAACTCTTCGGGATGGTGCTTGAGGTTGGCGAGCATGGTGCGGGCTTCCGGGCTGGGTTCGGCGGCGAGGAACGTGACCAGGACTTTGCCCGGCTCGAGGTTGCGGCTGGCGGAAAACGGGCTGGCGGCGATGGCTTTTCGCAGTTCGTCCGGGGTGCGGAGGATGACTTCGGGGCGGAAACCGAATTCGCTTTCGATCGCGTTCTGAATTTTATTTGCCAGGGCCGACAAATTCTTTTCGTTGCTCTGGAGTCTGGTTCGAAAAATAACGTTGCCGCTCTGAATGAAGGTGCGCGGGGAGTCGAGTTTGAGGGATTCGTAAAGGGCGCGCAGGGCGTCCATTCTGATTTTGTTGTGGCCGGTTACGTTAACGCCGCGCAGCATGGAGATGAGGACGGGCATGACAGGGCCAGTATAGCCGTGACACAGGGGACGGCCTACCGAGTATATGGAACCAAGAGAATCACTTTGACTCCGGCCGTGAGCGCCCGGAGAATCAGTAAAACTTTGCCAGAGATCTGGCCACGCGGTTCGAGTCAGGGTGTAGGGCTCGCGGCTTAGGACCCTCGGGGTCCGGGGAGAAGTGCTATGCCGGGACAAGTGGTTTTGTATTTCGAGGATCAGGCAGACGCATTGCGATTCGCGCTGGCCGCGGGTTCCGTGATGGCCGGGGAAGGTGCGAAGTTCTCGAGCGATCTGCTGGAAGAAACGGCGCGGGTCACACGCATCCGGCTGGACGCTGTGAATGGGGAGAGTTCGAAGAAGGCCAGTCCGGGACGCGCGGCGTGAAGTTGGTTGGTTGATTTCGTGTAGTTTTGCGGCACGAGCGCCGGGCTGCGCCCGGCGGACAACCGAGGGCGGCTGTCCCCACATAAATCTCAATCAGAGCTGGCTCTGAACGCGGCGTTACGCCGTTCCGGCGTTGGTGAAGGCCTCGAGCGCGTCGGAGAGCGTGGGGAACATCAGGAAGATCTGCTCGACTTTGGTGATTTCGAAAACTTTGCGCACGCGCTTGTTTACGCCGGTGAGCGCCATGCGGCGTCCGGCCTTAGTGCAGGTGGTACAGGCGCTGACCAGCGATCCCAGGCCGGAGGAATCGAGATAGGGGACGTTGGTTAGATCGAGAATCATGGTAGGCGCGTCTTCACGGCGCACGGCGTTCATGAACGGAGACACGTTCTCCATGGTCAGAGGGCCGCGGAAGCTGAGCACTCCCCGGTCCAGACGCTCGATCTCCAATGGTTCCGATGCCATCGCGCAGCGATTCTAGGCTACATGGCAGCCGGGTTCAAGTGACGATCTCTGGCGGCGCCTCAGGCTGCCGGGCGCAACACCGGCAAGAAGCAGTCGAGCTTCGGGCTTCGTTCGGCCGGGCAGCCGGGGCGGCCGTCCCTACATTGGCGGGGCGCATACTTCGGCGCGACTTGACTACGGAGTGTTAGGAGGAGAAGTGAAGCGCGCTAAGTTCGGCATTGTCGTCGCGGTCTGCATTTGTCTGCTCGCGCTGCACAAACCTGTATTCGGCCAGCAGCCGGCGGGCCCAGATACTCCCGCCGCTCAAATTGCCGACGAGTTGGGAACTTTGGCCAGCGACGCCATGCAGGGACGCGGCAGCGGCACACCCGATGAACTGCGGGCTGCGACCTATCTGGCCGGCGAACTCCGCCAGATCGGAATTTCTCCGCTGGGAGATGACGGCGGTGCTCGCGGCGACTTTATTCAAGACGTCTCCACCACGGTCAACTTTCGCGGAGGCCCCAGGGACTGGCACACGCGCAACGTGATCGGCGTTCTGCCGGGCAGCGACGCCCGGCTGAAGGATCAAGTGTTGCTGCTGACCGCTCACATGGATCACCTCGGAGTGGGCAGGCCGGTGAATGGCGACAGCATTTATAACGGCGCCGACGATGACGCCTCGGGTTGCGTGGCGGTGCTGCAACTGGCGCGGGCTTTGGCGGCGGGGCCGCGTCCGAAACGTACGGTGCTTTTCATCTTTTTCGGCAGCGAGGAAACCGGAGGCCAGGGCAACCAGTATTTTCTGCGCCACCCGCCGCTGCCTTTGGACCACATTGTTGCCAATCTCGAGTTTGAGATGATTGGCCGGGCCGATCCCGCGGTCAAGTCCGATGAACTTTGGCTGACGGGCTACGAGCGCAGCAATCTCGGCCCAGAGCTGGCGCGGCGTGGTGCGAAGTTGGTGGCCGATCCGCATCCCGAGCAGCAGTTCTTTCAGCGCTCGGATAATTTTGCCCTGGCCAAACGCGGCATCGTCGCCCAGACGGTCTCAAGCTACGGCTTGCACGGCGACTATCATCGGCCGAGCGACGATCTCTCCCACATCGATTTCAAGCATATGGAGCGGGCAATTGCATCCATGGTCGAACCGGTGGAATGGCTGGCGAATTCGGATTTCAAGCCGGAGTGGCGGCCCGGGAAAAGACCGTAGTCGAATCGGGTGCGATTCTATCCCGTGCGGCGGGTCGAAAGCATGCTCAGGATCTCGCGCAGGCCCTGGCGGATGCGCTGAATCTCGGGTGTGGACTGCGATGGGAAGGGAATCGCGGCCTGCGACTTGTCGGTCTTGCCTTCGGCGCGCAGTTGCTGGCGCGCGCCGGAGATCGTGAATCCCTGGTCGTAGAGCAGCCGCTTGATGCGCAGCACGTTTTCCACGTCGCGCCTGCGGTACATGCGCTGCCCGGTGCTGCTCTTGACCGGCTTCAGTTGCGGAAACTCAGACTCCCAGAAGCGCAGCACGTAGGCGGGCAGGTGGCACAGCGTGGCTACTTCGCCGATGCGGAAATAAAGCTTGTCGGGGATGAGCACGTCATCCTCTTTGTGCTCTTTGTGCTTCGCCGTGCTTTTTTTGCGCGGTGCCATTTGTTCGGGTCGCGCGGCAGGGCCGCGTGGTCTGCCTATTGTGACACAGGTGGCGAGATTGGCAGCGGGATTTTCGAGGAAAGCACTCGGCACTCAGCAATCAGCATTCCGCCCCTGCGGGCTTCGCTTGGCCCGAGCCAGATCCGTGCCGGAGTGGCTGAATGCCGATTGCTGACCGCTGAGTGCCCAAAGGAAAAGCCCCCTAAGAGGTGCTTCTCTTAAGAGGCCAGTGAGAAATCGTGGTGTAAGCGAGGTACTACCTCGCCGACGGTTAGTGTTTCTTCTTTTTTGCCTTCTTTTTCGTTGCCATGAAGGTTCCTCCGTTGAACGATTTTCCCTTGCAAAGGTTGTAACTACGGGCCCTTGTACTTGAAAGACCAACCCCACTTGTAGTGTGGGAAGGTCCTATATCACAAGATATTGCGGCAGTATGAATAAAGTGTCAACACAATTTTGCGGTTTTGCGCGGAATTCTTAAGAACCGTCGTTCGTGGCCAGTCGTTGGTCGTTGGCAAAACCCACCATAACGATGCTCGTGTCGCTGGAGTTTGCGAACCACGAACGACCATCCACCAACGACTGGTATACACTGCGCCTCATGTCGAGGAGTGCGCGGCGCGATCCTGTCGAGCTGGAGATTTTCAAGAACTTGTATCACTCCATTGCCGAGGAGATGGGCGCGGCGCTGCGGCGAACTGCCTTTTCTCCGAACATCAAGGAGCGACGCGATTATTCGTGCGCGGTATTCGACGGCGCGGGAGAGGTGATCGCCATGGGCGACCACATGCCGGTGCATCTGGGTTCGATGCCGATGTCGGTGCGGGCCGCGATTGATGAGGCTGAAATGGAATCGGGAGATGTGGTCATGCTGAACGATCCGTTTCGCGGAGGGACGCACTTGCCCGACATTACTCTGGTCGCGCCGGTATTTGTGAGGCAGAGCTCGAACGGGGACGACACGGAATACCGTGAGCAACGAGTTCGTCTCCCTAACTTGCGCGGGCGGCAGCGCCCGCGCCACACGAGTCCTGATTTTTATGTCGCTTCGCGGGCGCATCATGCGGACGTGGGCGGAGCTTATGCCGGCTCGATGGGGCTGTGCCGTGAAATCTACCAGGAGGGCGTACGCATTCCTCCGGTGAAACTGATGCGGCGCGGCGCGATGAACGCCGATGTGCTCGCGCTGCTGCTTAACAACGTGCGCACTCCGGAGGAACGCGAAGGCGACCTGGGGGCGCAGATCGCGGCCTGCCATACCGGCGCGGAGCGGCTGCGGGAAGTTTGCGCGCGCTATGGCGTGGAGCGGGCGCGGCGCGCGGCGGCCGATCTGCTGGATTATTCCGAGGATTTGATGCGCGATTTCTTGCAGCGCGTGCCGGCGGGAGAATATCGCGCAGAGGATTTTCTCGATGGGGATGGAATCACTGACCGGCCCATCAAGATCGCAGTGACGTTGAACGTGTGGGGCCGGGGCTCAGACCCGGTCGCGCGTCCGGTCTCGGGTCAAAGACGCGCCGCGCCCCCGATGGTCACCGTCGATTTCACGGGAAGCGATCCGCAGGTCGAAGGCAGCGTGAATGCGGTTGCCGCGATCACCTTCTCGGCTTGCTTCTATGTATTTCGCTGCCTGCTGGCGGAAGACGTTCCGGCCGCGGCGGGGCTGATGCGCCCGATCAAGGTGATCGCCCCGGAGGGAACCATCGTGAACGCGCGCCCGCCTGCAGCCGTTGCCGGAGGGAACGTTGAGACTTCGCAGCGCATTGTGGATGTGCTGCTGCGGGCGCTGGCGCAGGCGATTCCGGACCGCATTCCCGCGGCGGCTTCGGGAACGATGAACAATCTGACCATCGGCGGCATTGATTTTCGCAGCGGCGAGCCCTTCGCATATTACGAGACGATCGCAGGCGGCATGGGCGCTCGGCCCGGCAAGCCCGGCGTTTCCGGAGTGCACACGCACATGACGAATTCGTTGAATACTCCCGCCGAGGCGCTGGAGTATGCGTATCCGCTGCGGGTGAGAAAGTATTCGCTGCGGGCAGGCAGCGGCGGGCCAGGAAAGTTTCGTGGCGGCGACGGGATTGTGCGCGAGATTGAAGTGCTCGCCGACTGCGAAGTGACTCTGCTGGCCGACCGCCGCTCGCGTGGACCCTGGAGGCTGGCTGGTGGCACCGACGGCGCACCGGGAAAAACTTTCATCACGCGGCGCGACGGTTCGGTCGAAGCGATGCCGGCTAAGTTCAGCGCTCGCCTGCGCAGCGGCGAGCGGATTACGATTGAAACTCCGGGCGGCGGCGGCTGGGGGCGCAGCTAGTGGCTGTCTTCAGATCAGTTGCTGCATTGCTGTACGAGCCTTGACACGAAAGGATAAACATTATGCATATCGTGAAATCGGTTGGAGTCTTGTCGGTGGCAAAGGTCATGGGATTGACCTACGCCTGTATGGGCCTGATTTTCCTGCCGTTCTTCCTGCTGATAGGAGCGCTGGGATCGTTCGCGGGTAAATCGGACTTCCCAGTCGCAGGAATATTCAGCATTTTTTTTGCCATCCTCATGCCGATCTTCTACGGCGCTATAGGATTTATCGCCGGGGCGATTGGAGCGCTGCTGTATAACCTGATCGCGAAATGGGTGGGAGGCTTCGAATTGGAGCTGGAATTCAGGCCGACTACGCTGGTCGCACCCTATCCCATCGTTCCTCCGGCCACTCCGGCCGTCTAGAGTTTAGAGGAGGCGGATAACATGGCAGTCGATCTTGCGACCCACTATCTTGACGAAGCACGCCGGCAGTTTCGCGGCTACAAGCGCATGAGCGAAGGTGCGATGGCGCAGCTGCGCGAAGAAGATTTTTTCGTCACGCTCGATGCGGAGTCGAACTCCGTCGCCATTCTGGTCAAGCATCTGGCGGGAAATATGCGGTCGCGCTTCACCGACTTTCTCGCCAGCGACGGCGAAAAGCCGGATCGCTTTCGCGATCGCGAGTTTGAGGTGACCAGCGCGACCACACGGGCGGAAATTATGAAGTCGTGGGAAGACGGCTGGGCATGCGTTTTCGGCACGATCGAAGCGCTCAAGCCTGAAGACGTGATGCGCACCGTGACCATCCGCAACGAGCCGCACACCGTGCTGCAAGGCATCAACCGGCAGATTGCGCACTACGCCCAGCACATCGGGCAGATTGTTTTTCTGGCGAAGCATCTGCGGTCGAGCGAATGGAAGACGCTGACCATTCCGCGCGGGAAGTCGGAGGAGTTCAAAACGGCGCCGCCGAAACCGTCCAAGCCTTGAAGCTACGAGACGGCAGCGGCCGGACTGCGCCCGGTGGACAGTTCCTTCGACTTCGCTCAGGGCAGGCTTGCCGGCTGTCCACATTAAACTCCTGCCTTTCGGCCTTTCGCAATTCTGCGCTGCGCGCGGTGCTAGAATCTTACGTTTTGCGTTCTGTGGTGTTTCTGTATTCATAACGAGTTTATTGGGTGGCAATCATGGCTGGGGTAACGGGAACAATGCTGGCGGTAGTTAAGCCGGAAGCGGCGGCGGGCGCGGAGATTCGCGATGTCAAGATTCCGGCCTTCGGCCCCCGCGACGTGCTGGTCAAGGTGAAAGTCGCGTCCATTTGCGGCACTGATCTTCATATCTACAATTGGGACCGCTGGGCGCAGAACCGAATTCATCCGCCGCTGATTCCGGGGCATGAGTTCTGCGGAGAAGTGGCGGCGTTTGGCGCTGAAGTCACCAGCGTGAAGGAAGGCGACTTCGTTTCCGCCGAGATGCATGTGGCCTGCGGCAAGTGCCTGCAGTGCCGCACCGGTGAAGCGCACATTTGCCAGAACGTAAAAATTATCGGCGTGGACACCGACGGCGCGTTCGCCGAGTACGTGGTGATTCCGGAATCGAACATCTGGAAGCTCGATCCCGCGATTCCGCAAGAGTATGCGTCGATTCTCGATCCGCTGGGGAACGCTGTCCACACGGTGCTGGCCGGGGAGATCGCAGCCAAGAGCGTGGCTATCACGGGCTGCGGGCCGATTGGGTTGTTCGCGATCGCCGTGGCCAAGGCCGTGGGCGCGACTTCAGTATTCGCGATTGAAGTGAACGAGCACCGCGCGAAGATTGCACGGGAGATGAACGCCGACTACGTGCTCAATCCGGCGAAGGAAGATGCGCACGCGATTGTGATGGAGAAGACCGGCGGGCTGGGTGTGGATGTGGTGCTGGAGATGGCGGGACATCCGGACTCGATTCGCACTGCGTTTGATATTGTGCGGCGGGGCGGCAGGATTTCTTTGCTGGGGCTAACTTCGAAGCCGATCTCGCTGAACTTTTCCGAGGACATAATTTTCAAGGGCATTACGGTGCAGGGCATCAACGGCCGCCGCATGTACCAGACCTGGTATCAGATGACGGCGCTGCTCAAGAGCGGGAAGCTCAATCTGCATCCAGTGATTACCGATCGCATCCCGATGAAGGATTTTTCCAAGGCGATGGAGCGGCTGAAAACCGGCGAAGCCAGCAAAATTCTGGTGTATCCCAACGGCGTGCGCTGAGTAGCGCTGTTGGCAAACTTCTTCGCCGCGGATTCACGCGGATGAACGCGGATTATCTTATTGTCATTCTGAGCGAAGCGAAGAATCTATGCACTTCGCTGGAGCTATCAGACTGCCAGCGAGTTGCATATATCCTTCGCGCCAAGAACGCGCTCAGGATGACAAAGCCAGGTATCAGACTGATCCGCTATTCTGAATCCGCGTTCATCCGCGTGTATCCGCGGCGAAAGAGACTTGAGGTTTCCCATGACGGCAACCCGCACCAACCCGCTCTCCTACCTCACCGAACAGCTTAACGAACTCAAGGCCAAGGGGACGCACTTCAAGCTGCGTGTGCTCGATGACGAACAGGCGGCTGTCTGCACGTTTGATGGGAAGAAGGTCATCAACCTCGCGTCGAACAATTATCTGGGTCTGACGACGCATCGCAAGCTGCGCGAGGCCGCGCTCGAAGCCACGCGCAAATACGGCGTGGGATCGGGCGCGGTGCGCACTATTGCGGGCACGATGAAGATCCATATGGAACTCGAGGAAAAAATCGCGCTCTTCAAGAACGTGGAAGCGTGCGTAGTGTTTCAGTCGGGGTTCGCCGCGAATGCGGGGACGGTTTCGGCGGTACTGGGCAAGGACGATTTCATTATTTCGGATGCGCTGAACCATGCGTCGATCATCGACGGGGCGCGGCTCTCGAAGGCGAAGATTCTCGTCTTCCGCCACAAAGACATCGCGCACGCGGAGGAGCAGTTAACCAGCATTAAGAACGAGCCGGGCAAAAAGCTGCTGATCACTGACGGCGTCTTCTCCATGGACGGCGACATTGGCCCGCTGCCCGCGCTCTGCGACCTGGCCGAACAATACGGCGCCATTATGATGGTCGACGACGCGCATGCTTCCGGCGTGCTGGGACGCAACGGGCGCGGCACGGTCGATCATTTCAACGTGCACGGGCGCGTAGATATCCAAGTTGGAACTCTGTCGAAGGCCATCGGAGCACTCGGCGGATATGTGTGCGGCACGCGTGATCTGATTGACTTTCTTTATCAGCGGGCGCGGCCGTTTTTGTTTTCGACCTCGCATCCGCCGTCGGTGGCGGCCACGTGCATCGCCGCTTTCGATGTTCTGGAAAGTGAGCCCGATCGCATGGAAAAACTCTGGGAGAACACGCGCTTCTGGAAGAAAGAACTGGGGCTGTTGGGGTTCGACATTGGCGGGCGGTCGACTCCGGCCAGCGAAACTCCGATCACACCGATCATCATCGGCGACGGCAAACTCACCATGGACTTCTCCCGCGAGTTGTTCAAAGAAGGCGTGCTGGGCACGGGCATCGCGTTCCCCACAGTGCCCGAGGGCAAGGCGCGCATTCGAACTATCGTGACGGCGACGCATACTCAGGATGAGTTGGAGCGAGCGCTGGGGGTGCTCAAGACCGTCGGGAAGCGCATGGGGATCTTGAGCAACTGACGAAATTCGCAGCCGCGCTTTTGCTCGGCCAGGACAGCCGGGGGGGCTGTCCCCATATGACCACATGAGCTTTCAGCCTGCTCGGTGGACAACCTTCCCGCCCACAATCGTCGCCACAACCTTCCCCGTGAACTGCCAGCCGTCGAACGGACTGTTGTGCGAGAGCGAGCGCGACTTCGCTGCTTCGAAGGTCCAGCGCTTCTTCGGGTCGAAAATGGTCACGTCGGCGTGGCTGCCGCGGGCCAATAATCCGCGGCCGGGCAGGTCGAAGACTCGGGCTGGGCCTGACGTGAAAAGTTCAACGATGCGCGTCAGCGGAATTTTGTGCTCGCGGTGCAGTTTCGTAATCGCGAGCGCCAGCGCGGTTTCGAGGCCGGTGATACCGAAGGAAGCACGCTCGAATTCCACTTGCTTTTCGTGCGCGGCATGCGGGGCGTGGTCGGTGGCGATGGCGTCCACGGTGCCGTCGGAGAGCGCGACGATGATGGCTTCGAGATCGGTCGCGGTGCGCAGCGGCGGGTTCATCTTGAAGTTGGTGTCGTACTCGCCAACGTTTTCGTCGATCAAAGTAAAGTGATGTGGGGTGACTTCACAGGTCACGCGTGCCTTGGCGCGCTTGCCGCGGCGCACCGCCTTGAGCGCGTCGGTGGTGGAAAGATGCGCCACGTGGAGGCGCGACTCGCGAATCTGCTGCGCCAGCGTGACGTCGCGATCCACAATGGCGGCTTCGGCGGCGGCGGGCATGCCGCGCAGGCCCAAGCGGAAGCTGGTCGGCCCGGCGTTCATGGAACAGTGTTCGGTGAGGCGCGTGTCTTCGGCGTGCTGCACGACTGGAAGATTTAATTCCGCGCCGAGGCGCAACGCCATACGCATGATTTCGTCGTCGAGGATGGGCTTGCCGTCGTCGGTAACGGCGACTGCTCCGGCGCGTTGCAGCGCGCTGAAATCGGTGAGGGTCGCTCCCTTGCTGGCGCGCGTGGCGGCAGCGATGGGAAAAACGTTGACCACGGCCGCGCGTTCGGGACTGCGCAGCCACGCCACCCACTCCGGAGTGTCAACCACGGGCGCGGTGTTGGGCATGGTGCAGACCGAGGTGAAACCTCCGGCGGCGGCGGCGGCGGTTCCGCTGGCGATGGTCTCCTTGTAGTTCTGACCGGGCTCGCGCAGATGAACATGCAGGTCGATAAAGCCAGGCGCAACGATGAGCCCGCGCGCGTCGAACTTTTCGTCAGCGCCGCCGCGGATTTTATTCGGCAGTGCAGCTTCGGCGACGCGGCCATCGCGCAAAAGAATATCCATGGGCGCGTTGATCTTCGCCGCCGGGTCGATCAGGTGGCCGCCCTTGATCAGAAGGCTGGCACTTTCTCGCTTTTGGCTTTTCGCAGTCAGCATTCGGCACTCAGCATTCGGCCCGTGTCGGTTCTTTTCCGACCTGCACTATCCGTGTTGATCCGTGCAAATCCGTGGCTCATTTCGCCTTCGCCAGCGCCCGCGCCAGAATCGCCATGCGCGTAGGGACGCTGTTGCGGACTTCGTCGACGATGACAGCTTGCGGGCCGTCGGCAACTTCCGCAGTCAGTTCGAGTCCGCGGATGATGGGCCCGGGGTGCATGACGATGGCGTCGCGTTTGGCCAGTTTCAGGCGCGCGGGGGTCATCTGATAGCGCGCGACGTAGTCCTGCAACCGGATTTTCTGCCCTGCCAGCCGCTCCTTCTGCACCCGCAGCAGCATGATCACGTCGGTGCCGCGTAGCGCGTCTTCGACATAGCGCGTTACCCGCAGGCCGGGCGCCAGGGTGGTGGCAACGTCGGGCACAAATTCGGGCGGCCCGCACAGCGTGATCTTTACTCCGAATTTGGTGAGCAGATGGCAGGCGCTGCGGGCCACGCGGCTGTGAAAAATATCGCCGATGATAGTCGCATGCAGGCTCTTGAACGACTTCTTGTGCTTCAGGATGGTGAATGCGTCGAGCAGCGCCTGCGAAGGATGTTCGTGCATGCCGTCACCAGCGTTGATGACGGGAATGTCGAGATGCTGCGCCATCAGCAGCGGCGCGCCCGCCGAAGGATGGCGCATCACGATGCAGTCGGCGCCGACCGCGCGCAACGTGTATCCGGTATCGAGCAGGGACTCGCCCTTTTCGATGCTCGACCCTGAGGACTGCACCAGCGTAGTCATCGCGCCCAGCGATTTCGCGGCGATTTCGAAGGAGGAACGCGTGCGCGTCGACGCTTCGTAAAACAGGAGCACAATCCGCTTTCCGCGCAGCAGCGGCCGGGGCTTGAGCGGATTCATGCGGCGCGCCAGCTTGAGCAGGCCGAGGATGTCCTTCGTGTCGAGGTGTTCGATCCCGAGCAGCGAACCGCGTGCGGGCTTATTCATTGGAAAAAGTACAAACGGTGCATCATACGCGGCAAGCGCGGCCGCTGCAAGCGCGATGATAACGATCCTTGCGAAGGACGCAGCCCGCGATTCAGGGAACTAGGGTTTGTCGCGGCGGCCCAGAATGGCCGCGGCTAATGCGCCGCCCAGACTGGCGAGGACGAGAGAAGCCGCAAAGGCGAAAATCAAGCCGACGATCATAATGAACTCGATCCCGCCGGGGGTTTTGAAGCGTTCGAGCATCGCCAGCATCTGCGGGTCACTGGTTTGCGAAGCAGTCTCCTGGATTTTTTCCAGGAGCGCGTTGCGGAATTCCGCCCCTTTATGCAGAAACACTAAGACCAGTGCCTCGATGATGGAAGACATCGCGAACCAGAGCAGTCCCCCGACAGCGCCAATCCTGGCGCCACTCGCGGCTTTGACCGCGAATCCCTGCCGGCGCTGGCGATAAAACACAACCGCGAGGAACCCGACGCTCGCCATGGCCACGAATGGGTTCAGGCCCAAACACATCAGCACCGACGCGACCACTGCCGCCAGCGCACAGGGCTTGAGCGCCTGCGACCACCGCATGGGGACCACCAGCACGGGCACCGTCTGCGACGCCGGAAGCGAGTCCGAATCCTGCGAGTCGCCTGCGAACGTCAGCGGCTGCGGAGCCGGCTCGGCCAGCACCACGCGAATCTGCGGGGCCGAGCAGTGCGGGCAGAAGGGAACGCCTTCGTCCACGGTCTGTCCGCACTTGTAGCAGGGCTGTTCCATGGGAGATCAAGCGGAGCTTACGTTTGAAAGTATCGCAGAAAGTATTCGCGGGCGCAGCGCTGAGATGTTCGCTGCTGCGGATTTCCTGCGGAGGCAAGATATAAGCGCGAAGGCCACGAAGGACCTGAAAGCGGGACCCTTCGTGCCTTTGGTGGTCAAGGGTTACGGCTGCCTAGATGTCGCCGCGCTTGCCCTGTGTACGCACATAGACGAGCGCGAAGGTCGAGCCCTTGCTCGCGTCGCGGGGCTCGATGGCCACGACGTGCTGATTGTCCTCCGTGCCGGCTTTGAGTTCGGTGACCGGGCCGGAGTTCTCATCGCATTTCAGCGCTTTGTCTTTATTCTTGCCGGCATCGTTCTTGACGGCATCGGAGTCGTTGTCGTTTTCGTTTTCGTTGTCGTTCACATCAACGTTACCGCCATGCTTGTGCGAATGGCATTCCAGAACCTTGCCGTACTTCTTCAGCTTGTCGCGATAGAAGTCGACGATCTTGGCGGGCGCGTCGTCGGACTCGTAGTTGGCGACGATCAGCTTCATTCCGAAAGCGTCAGTCAGCAGGCTCAGATTTGCCTGGTTCTTGTTGTCGCCATCCGTCTTGAGGCGAGCGCCCGGATAGAGCGGCAGGCCAGCCTTACGGGCGTCGGCGTCGCTGCCAACGTGCAAGTCGCCAATAGAACTCTGGATATCGAGCTTCTTGTCTTGAGAATCCTGGGCGAAAACGGGCCGCGCCAGGGCTGCGGTCAGTGCGAGCGCCAGATGGCAAAACATGATGCCTCGAAACATGGAATCCTCCTTAATCAGTGACGCAGCCGTCTGCGTTGCGAAGAGTTAAATCTCCGCGTCCTTGCCGTGCGTGCGTACATACACCAGCGAAAAACTCGACCCTTTTCCGTCCGGTTCGACGGCGACGATATGCTGGTTTTCCCTGGTACCGACCTTCAGTTCGACATTGTTGCCCGTGCTGCCAACGCAAGCCAGCGCGCGGGTGCTCTTCCTGTCGTCGAGATCCGTATCCACATCCAAATGGCCCGACGTGTGACACTCGAGAACGCTCCCATATCGCTTGAGCTGATCTCTGTAGTAGGCGACGATCTTCGCCGGCGAATCGTCCGACTGATATTCCAACGCAACCACTTTCACCCCATAGCCGAAGCCGGAAACATTCACATTCGCACTCTTGTCGTCGCCGCTGGAATCTTTCTGCTTGAGCCGTGCTCCGGGATAGACTGCCAGCCCCGTGTCCGCCACGTTCGCGTCTTTATTCACATGAATCCCGCCGATGGGCGTGCTGATGTCAACCTGCTTGTCTTCGCCGTTCTGTTCCTTCTTCACATTCACGCTGCAGGCGGGCAGCAGCAGAGCGGCCAGCGTCGCGAACCCTAATCCGATTGTCCCGACTCGTTGCAGATTAGTTTTGTACATGCGGAGACCCTCCACCGGCGACTTGCGCCGGACGCTCGATGCCGGCCCCGCGCTGGGCAACATTCGGAATGCTGACGGGAAGATGGCCGCGAATCGGAATCTCGCCGAACAGCGCTTTGATGGCGGCGACCTCCGACACGGTTGCGTTGGAAAACGTGCACATGTAATTTTCGATCTTCGGAAAATCGCTGGCCAGGTAAGGATTGCCCATGGCAATGACCGCCGTTTTTTCGGCGGCATGATCCAGCACCTGCTGCAGCAGCGCGCCGGTCGCGTCCGCCATGGCAACCGAGTTGCCGACCTTGCCCGCTGTCGGAATCACATACACTGCCGCGACCACGGTTTGTGCCTCATCCACTGCCTTCAACACTTCATCGCTCATGCCGGCGGCGATGCGGGGATCCACATAAATCACGCGCGCGTCCGGGATGCGAGTACGAAACTCGCGTCCAAACGCGCGTCCGGAATCGGTACGCACATCATCCGAGAAAAGGATGGCGAGCGTCTGGTTATGCGTCTCCTCTCTGCTCATATACGGGAGGCCGGCCTTGGCGGTTCCCTTAGATTTCAGGGGCAGCATTTTGCCGTTATCGCGCACCAGGGTGATGGCGGCGTCGGCCACCTGCTGGCCGAAAGCAATGTTTTCCGGCTTGCCGACGGCGCTCGCAATCGCGCTGAGGTCCACTGTGCGCGACATGTTCAGGCCGAGGCGTCCCTTTATTTTCAATATTTTGAGAACCGAGTGATCGAGACGCGCCTTCGAAATTTCGCCCGAGCGAACGGCCTTCAGCATCGCCTCATAGGAAGCGCCCAGGTCGGCCGGAATGAGCAGCAGGTCGTTGCCCGCCTTGAACGCCTCGACCGCCGCGCGCCCAATGTCTTTGGCAAAAAGATGCGTCAGGCCTGCCATGTCGAGCGCGTCGGTGACGATAAGGCCGTTGAATCCTATCTGCTTCTCGAGCAGATCGGAAACTACTGCGGGCGAGATCGTCGCCACATGATTGGGATCGGGATCAAGCGCCGGCACCGTGACGTGCGCCACCATCACCGAATCCACTCCCGCGGCGATCGCCTGCCGGAACGGTGGAAGCTCGATCGAGTCGAGATGGGCCCGGTCGCCGTTTACGCTGGCCACTCCGAGGTGCGAGTCGGTCGCGGTGTCGCCGTGCCCGGGGAAGTGTTTAACCGTGGTTAACATCCCCGCCTCATGCGCGCCTTTAATGTAGGCCGTCACCAGGTCTCCGACTTGTTTGGGATCTTCGCCGAACGAGCGCGTGTTGATGATGGGGTTCGCAGGATTCGAGTTCACATCGGCGTCAGGAAAGAAATTCCAGTGCACGCCCACGGCACGGGCTTCCTGGGCCGTAATGCGGCCGAAGGTCTGAGCATCTTCGAGACTGCCGTCGGCGCCGAAGGCCATGGCGTGCGGAAAATTCGTCGTGCCCATCAGTCGAGTGGAAACACCACGCTCGAAGTCGGCCGAGAACACCA
>Ga0302324_100010119_pt1 | contig 19585 bp, 15 predicted proteins | sample Palsa_T0_1_FD_201949 | JGI IMG/M metagenome (GOLD analysis project Ga0302324, IMG submission 201949) | Peat permafrost microbial communities from Stordalen Mire near Abisko, Sweden - Palsa_T0_1 | ecosystem: Environmental > Terrestrial > Soil > Palsa > Peat permafrost | place: Sweden: Abisko...
TGTTCACGGCTTACTTGAAAGAGAAGTTGAAGACGAAGAAGGAGAAACGCCAGGAGGCCGAGAAAGAAGCGGCCAAGAAGAACCAGACGCTGCCTTATCCGACTCACGATGAGCTGCGGGCCGAGGCACAAGAGGCGAAGCCCGAGGTGTACTTCATGGTTTATGACGAATCGGGAGTGCCGATTCGGCGAGTCGAGGGCAGCATCGAATCGGGCTTTCAGCGCGCGGCGTGGGACCTGCGGTTTCCCTCGGTTTCTTTGCGTGAGCATATCGAGGAAGGCGAGGATTTCCCCCCCGCGGGAGCGCAAGGGCCGCTGGTGATTTCTGGAGCGTATTCGGTGCGAATGTTCCAGAAGGTGGATGGCGCGGTTACGGAATTGGCGGGAGCGCAGAGCTTCAAAGTGGTCACGGAGGGCGCGTCTTCCATGAGTGTGGCGGATCGGTCGGCGCAAGAGGAATTTCAGCGCAAGGCGGCGCGGCTTTACCGGGCAGTCGCAGGTGCGCTGCACACGGCCGATGAAGTGGAGGAGCGGCTCAAAGCGATACGCGGGGCGGTGCGGGAAACGCCGGCGGTGGAAAAGCAGTTGGGCGCGGCGGCGGCTTCGATCGAGCAGCGCAACCGTGAAATCTTGCGGGCGCTTCGCGGCGACACGGAAATGCAGAAGCGCAACGAGCCGATTCCGACGTCGATCAACGATCGGGTGAATGCCATCCTGGAGGGCGAACGCTTCGCGCTCACCAAGCCTACACAAACTCATCTCGACGATTACAGCATCGCCGCCGCGGAATTCGCCGGGCAACTCGATCGACTTCATGCTCTGGTTGAGGTTGATTTGGCTAAGCTGGAGAAAGATATGGAGGCTGCTGGGGCTCCTTGGACTCCGGGACGGGTACCGGAGTGGAGCGATAAATAAAGACTTGGCCATAGGTTTGTGCCGATCCACGCGGATTGAGACCAAGAGCCTTTACCCCGGAGGCCACAGAGGGACATAGGGTGAAGCGCATTCTCTGATCTTGGCAGCGGTAAGGACAGCGCTTGGAGTCTGCATGTTCTCCGCCGGCCTGCTGAGTATGAAGTTGTGGGGTTGTCAACTACGCTCAATGGAGAGGCTGACTGGGTAGACAGGCGCGCGGTGTGGCGTGAGTTGGTCGAGCGGCTGGCTGCGGCCCCTGGACTGCCCTTACGCCGGGCCGGTGCTCAATGCTGTCGTGCCGGTCTCCGTTTGCCCAACTGTGGTCCGCGGTCGATTTGTCTTTTTGTCTTTGCGGACTTGATTACAAGCTATTCGTTTTTCATTGCCAGGTTTGGTTCTATGGGAAGACATCCGTGAAATTCGCGCCTGATTTTTCCTTTCCGGAAGACTCGATTGCGTTATCCTCAAGGGGCTGGTAAACTCGCCGCCGACTGTTGACTTGCGCTATAGGGTGCGGCGATAGTCGTGGGGAAAGCGTTTCGTAGGTTTTCTGTGGGAGGACTGGGGAATGGGCCTCGCGTTACTGGTTGTGATCTGGCTGATTACCTTAGCCAGCACATACTTCTTTGTCGCCAAGACCTGGTGGCTGCCGGTTGGGGCTTCAGCCGCTACGGGTTTTATTGACGGACAATTCGCACTGACATTGGTGTTGATGGGAATTGTTTTCCTGGCGGCGCAACTCTCTCTCGGCTACTTTTCGTGGAGATACCGGGAGCAGCCTTCCTCGCCGCCAGTGGAGTATTCGCACGGCAATGTGAAGCTCGAAGTGGTGTGGACGGCGTTAACCACGGTTCTGTTCATCGGATTGAACCTGATGGGCAGCAGCGTGTGGGCCAGCCAGCGCTTCGACCAGGCGGGGCCGGGCGCGGTGCAGGTTGAGGTGACCGGCATGCAGTTTGCCTGGTACTTCCGCTATCCGGGACCGGATGGAAAATACGGTGCGACCAGCGTTAAGCTGATGGATCCTTCGGCTGGGGGAGAAGCTGCCGTGGGGCTCGACAGTTCCGATCCGGCGGCGAAGGACGATGTGGTCACGGGCACGATGTATTTGCCGGTAGACCGCGAGGTTGACCTGAGCCTGCGCTCGGTGGATGTGATCCACAGCTTTTTTGTGCCTTCGTTGCGCTTCAAGCAGGATGCGGTACCCGGGCTGAACATTCACATGCACTTCACGCCCACGCAGATTGGCGAGTATGAAATTGCCTGCGCCGAACTTTGCGGCTTAGGCCATTACAAGATGCACGGCATGGTACACGTCGTCAGCCAGGAAGATTTCAATACCTGGCTGGCGGCACGGGAGGCGGAGAAACAATAAATGGCAACCTCGGCTACCGCTCACGCGCATGCGGCCCCTCAGGGGTTCATTCGAAAATATATTTTCAGCCTCGATCACAAAGTCATTGGCGTGCAGTATTTCTTTCTGGCACTCACGGCGGTGTGGGTGGGGATGTTTCTTTCGCTGCTGATGCGGATTCACTTGATCTTTCCTGCGGCAGTTTTGCCGCTGGTGGGCGAGATCAAGCCGGAGACTTATCTCAGCCTGCTGACCATGCATGGCACCATCATGGTCTTTTTCGTGCTGACTACGGCGCCGCAGGGCGGCTTTGGAAATTACTTCCTGCCGATTCAGATAGGGGCGCCCGACATGGCGTTTCCGGTCCTGAACATGCTGTCGTTCTGGACTACCTTTGTGGCGTTCGTGATCATGATCGCGGCTTTCTTTGTGCAAGGTGGGGCGCCGCTGCATGGGTGGACGGGGTATCCGCCACTGAGCGCGCTGCAATCTGCCGGGCCGGGCGAAGGGCTCGGGGCTGATCTGTGGATCACGAGCATTGCAGTCTTTTGTCTCGCCTCACTGATGGGCGCGTTGAATTTTCTTACGACTACGCTCGATATGCGGGCCAAGGGCATGACCATGATGCGCATGCCGCTAACCTGCTGGTCGTGGTTCATCACGGCGATTCTTGGTCTGCTCGCTTTCGGCGTACTGCTCTCGGCGGGCATCTTGCTGCTGATGGACCGCAACCTGGGCACGAGTTTTTACGTGCCGCTGGTGGTGGTGAACGGACAGATCATGCAGCACAAAGGCGGTTCGCCTTTGCTCTGGCAGCATCTGTTCTGGTTCTTCGGACATCCCGAGGTGTACATCGCGATTCTGCCGGGTATGGGCGTGACGTCGCAGATTCTGTCGACGTTTTCGCGCAAGCCGATCTTCGGCTACAAGGCGATGGTCTATGCCATGCTCGCCATCGGATTCTTCGGGTTCATGGTGTGGGGCCATCACATGTTCATGAGCGGGATGAGCCCGTATTCGGCGTTTGCCTTCTCGCTGCTGACCATGTGCATCGGAGTGCCTTCGGCCATCAAGACGTTCAATTGGCTGGGCACGATGTACAAGGCGCGCATTCGGTTCCATACCCCGATGCTGTATGCCATCGGGTTCGTTTCCCTTTTCGTTTCGGGGGGGTTGAGTGGACCGTTCTTGGCGCAGCCGGTGCTCGACATTCAATTGCACGACACCTATTTCGTGGTCGGTCACTTTCACCTGATCATGGGCGTGGCTGCGATTTTCGGAATGTTTGCGGCGACCTATTACTGGTTCCCGAAGATGTTCGGGCGCATGATGAATGAAACTTGGGGCAGAGTGCACTTCTTCATCACGCTCATCGGAACCTACGCCATCTTCATGCCGATGCACTATTTGGGCATCGCCGGGGGAACGCGGCGGTACTCGCAATACACGGAAGTGGCGTACCTGACGAAGCTGATGCCAATTCATCAGTTCATGACCTATGCCGCCATTATCACCATCGCGGCGCAGTTCATTTTTGTGATCAATTTGTTCTGGAGCATGTTCAAAGGGCCTAAGGCGAGCGACAATCCTTGGGAATCGACAACGCTTGAGTGGATCACTGCGACGCCGCCGCCGCACGACAACTTTGGCGGGGTGACCCCGGTGGTACATAACGGCCCTTATGAGTACGGAGTTCCGGGTATGGCTCGGGATTATGTGATGCAGACGGATCCGGCGGTGGGGTCGATGCATTGAGCTCGAAGGCAGTGGCGAAAGGCACGATCAAGAATCGCGCCGTTTGAGGTATGCCCTTCGGCTGTGCTCAGGCAGGCTCTGAAGGCAGAAGCTCATACGAATCGGATCGGTTTCTGAGATTTTATGGCAACGTACACACCAAGCACACCGATCAACCAGTTGGGACGCGGCGGGAGTGTTCCCGCACCTCCGAACGGCGGCGGGGATGGTGACGGTTTTCCCGATTCGGGGTTGCCGAATTATGGCGCGCGCCTGCGGCGTGCCCGACTGGGACTGATCTGCGCGATCGCAACCGTCAGCATGGTGTTTGTGTCGCTGACGAGTGCGTACGTGGTGCGGCGGGGCTTGCCGACCTTTGACGACTCGACCCGCACTTACTTTCGCGACTGGGCTGCAGTGCCCCTGCCCTGGGTGCTGCTGGCCATCAATACGGTAATACTTTTGCTCAGCAGCTTGAGCATGGAAGGCGCACGGCGCGATATTACGCGGCGCGCGGCGCTCGCTCCGGTGCGGTCGATTCCTGGAGTTTCGCTGGGGGAGGAAAGAAACCTTCCTTGGCTGGGCGTGACGGTGGTTCTCGGGCTGGGATTTCTGGTAGGGCAATGGCTGGCTTGGGGCGAGCTGAAGGGCCGGGGATTTCTCGTCAGCACGAATCCTGACAGTTCTTTCGTTTACTTGTTGACCGCGGTACACGCGGTGCATCTCGCGGGTGGGATTATGGCGTTGCTGTGGGCAGGCATCACTTCCCTGCTGGATAAGCCGATCGAAGGGCGACGGATCGTGGTCGACGTCGCGGCCTGGTATTGGCATTTTATGGCGGTGCTGTGGATTTATGTTTTTGCTCTATTAGCATTTGTGCGATGACGCGAAAGGGGAAACTGGGGAATGGCTGACGCCACGCTGCACCATAACGCTGCCGCCGGGCACGGACTGGCGGGCGAGTACGAAGCTCCGTTGTTTGGAGCTTATTCGAAGAAAGTTGGCATGTGGCTGTTCCTGGCCTCGGATTCGCTGACGTTCGGGGCTTTGCTGTTCGCATTTAGCTACAACCGCATCTACACCGCGTGGCCCACACCGTTTGGCAAGGACAGCATCATCAATGCGACGGTGATGACGGCCTGCCTGCTTTCGAGCTCGCTGACCATGGTGCTGGGCGTGTTTGCGGTGCAGAGGGGCGACCGGGCGTGGACTCGGCTTTGGCTGCTGGCCACCATGGCGTTCGGGACTGCGTTTATCGTCCTGCACGGGATGGAGTGGTCCAAGCTGATCCACGAAGGGTTGACGCTGCCGGGATTTCCGAAGCCCGCGGGGCAGGAGGCCGGGGAGTTCGCCAAGATTTCGACCGGCGTGCCGCAGTTTGCGGCGACGTTCTTCGGACTGACTGCCATGCACATGTTGCACGTCACGATTGGGGTGATCTACCTCGGCGTGGTGGCACTGCGCAAGTGGTTTCTACCGATTCTGGGGGTGATCTGGCTGGCAGGATACTTTCTGATCCCTTCGGACAATGTTTTTCATTACGGCATCCAGGCGCTTCTGGTCGGCCTGATCCTCGCGAGCGTCATTCTCTTTCTGAAACCGAAAGACTACGACGCGCACGACGTCGAGGTAGCCGGTCTGTATTGGCACTTCGTGGACTTGGTATGGATGTTCATCTTCCCCCTGGTCTATTTGATGTCCACGAAGGTTTAGTGCGTTTTACACCGCTGGGAACTAGAACAGCGGGGCGGTGCAGGCAAGTTGCCTAGGTCCTTCGCGCAAACAATGCGCTCAGGATGACAAGCGCGATAAAAGGGGAGCACGATGCACGATGTGGCGAAACACGACGATAGCAAAGGCCAGTATTTCTGGGTGTGGGGCGCTTTGCTGGTTCTCACCGGTGTGGAAGTTTGGCTCGGTTACAGGCAGGTATTCGAGCCGGTTCGCATGCTTGAGGTACTGCTGGTGCTGTCCGTGATCAAGTCGGCATTGATCATTGCGTACTTCATGCACCTGAAGTTTGAGAAGGCGCTGATGCGCTGGATGCTGATAATCGCGGTGACGGGCTGTTTCGTGATTATGTACTTCTTCTTCTTTCCGGACGCAGGCCGCATCCTGCGGCTGGGCGTGAAGTAAAGTTATGAAGTTTGTTTCCAACACGGGTCGTGCCCTTCGGCTGCTGCTGGTGCTCTGGGCTTTAGTGATGCCCGCCTGGGGGCAGGGCTGCGCGATGTGCAATGCGAATGCAAGAAGTACGCCCAAAGAAGGCCAGCAGGCGCTGAACCGGGCGGTTCTCGTGCTGTTGCTTCCCCCGATTGGAATTATGGTGTTTGGGGTGGGATTGGCTTTCCGGTATGGAAAGCAGCGCGATCAGGATCCGGACTAGATCGTAGTTCTCTAAAATTACTAATCCATAGAAACCTCATCCTCTTTTACTTCCAGCGGAATACCGCCGGAGCTGCATTCACTTCTTGGAAGTACTGGTGGATTCGCTCGATGAGTTCCTGCTTGCTCTGCACCCGGACTCTCGGAACATGCTGCGCGCCATCTTGCTGAACCTATTCTCCACCAGATTGAGCCACGAGCCGTGCTTAGGAACGAAGACGAACTGAAAGCGCTGTGTCCGACTCGTCAGGTAGCGTTGCGTTTCCTTCGAGATATGGGCAGAGTGATTGTCTAGAATCAGTCGCAACGTCGTGGCGCCGGATGGGCCGCATCCAGCTTTTTCAGGAGCTCAATAAAGTCCTTGCTTTTATGCGTCTCGCTGACAATCTGGGTAACCGTCCCCGGTGCAGATCCAGCCCCGCTGGCAACGAAACGGTTCCCAGCCGCTCGTATTCGTGGTCCTGGGTCGGGCTGGCATGCTGCCTGGGGAGGGGTGGCCGGTCGGGCCTTTTCGGCGCCATGGCCTCAAAGCCGGGTTTCTCGTCGTAGGACAGCGTGAACCATCCCCGGCTCGCGAATTCCGCCGCGCAGCAGTCCTTCCTCGAGAACCTCTTTACTTCGAGAACGATCATCTCGGTTTCAACGAGCAACTTATGCCCCTCCGCGGCTCCGTTATTTTTCACTTTCTTACCCACGGCTTACGCCCTTCGGCAGGCTCAGGGCAAGCTGTGGGCTGCACTCTGCCGCCGCTCCGCGGGTCTACGACCCGGCAACCCAATTCGACGAGCCTTTTGTAATTAGGTCCGTGTGATCTTCCGTGCAACGCTGGCGGAATGGATGTTAATAAATGCAGTATCAGTCACATCAGTCCGTAACCGGAACCATCCTAGTAGCGGACGATCCAGCCGCCAACCGCGAGCTGTTGGACGAACTCCTCACAACCCAAGGATTCAGAGTAGTCACTGTGCCGGATGGTGCGGCTGCGGTTGAAGAACTCACCCGAACTCAAGTCGACCTGGTGCTTCTGCACGTGATGATGCCTCACCTGAACGGGTTTGAGGTCTGCCAGAAAATCAAGAGCAAACCGGAGACGTATCGAATGCCCGTCGTCTTGCTTACGGCCCTATCGGACAAGCAGGACAGGATCGAGGGCATCAAGGCTGGAGCGGATGATTTCCTGACCCGCCCGGTGGATCGAGCCGAACTGCTCGCGCGGGCAGGGTCACTTTTAAAGCTCAAACATCGCACCGACGAACTGGAGCGGGCCGAGGCAGTTCTGTTTACCCTGGCGCAGACCATTGAGGGCAAAGATCCTTGCACCCATGGGCACTGTGAACGGTTATCCAACGATTCGGCTCGTTTGGGCGAGCACCCCGGGCTCGCGGAAGATCAAGTCATTGCGCTCCATCGCGCGGGAGTAGTACACGACGCTCGGAAGATGGCGGTGCCCGATGCAATTCTGTTGAAACCGGGGAAACTGAGCGAACAGGAGTGGAAGCTCATGCGAGAGCACGCCGTCGTGGGTGAGCGCATCTGTGCGCCGCTCAAGTCGTTCCGATTGGTGCTTCCCATCATTCGACATCATCACGAAAACTTGATGGTTCAGGATATCCGGATGGACTTCGAGGAGACGCCATCCCGCTCACTGCGAGAATCCTGCAAATCGTCGATGTTTACGATGCCTTGACGACCTTACAAGCGCGCATTTTCCGTCACCGATGCGCTCCAAACCATCAGGGATGAGGTAGCTAAAGGCTGGTGGGATACGCATATCTTTGACCAATTCGAATGGCTGATCAACCGTGGCACAGCAGATTCTCTATCTCGAGGGGCAGCGACCGGGAGGTAGGTGGCGAATCTACCGAGCATTCCTGCACATGAGGTTTGAATGATTACGTCCGCCAAAGTCGAGCAATGGGTATCAAAGAGCCGATGGCGGTTCTACCTCCCGCTTCTGTTGTTCATCGGTCTGCCTGTCGTGTTTCTTGTTTATTCCGTCGGGCAGATATTGAGACATGAAACCGAAACGCAGGCGGTTACAGAGAGTACCCAGATTGCTCGTGTCTCCGCTGCGCTGGTCGCTGAGCGCTTCGAGCAGAGCGCGGCGTTCTTAGACTCAATTGCTACCCGCCCCTCACTCCGCCAGGCCTGGGAAGATAAAGATCAGAAAATGCTGGAATTGGCTCTGGCACAGGCCCATAGCTTGCACCCAGAATTCGATATTGTCAGCCTGCTCGACCTCAATGGCACGCTTCGCGCCATTTATCCACCCCACCCAGAGGCGCTCAATCAGAATTTCGCCTACCGGGACTGGTACAAAGGAGTAACTCGCGAATGGAAGCCCTACGTATCCGAGGTATTTCAAGCCGCAGTTACACCCCATGGGCTCGTCGCGGCTATCGCGGTTCCGGTCAGAGACCACGCGGGCAACCCGGTGGCAATTCTGGTGGCTCCCTCCTCGCTCGATACGATCAGTCGACAGCTGGTGGAGACCAAACTCGAGGGCGGATGGAGCATCTCGCTGATCGATCAAAACGGTCATTTGTCGGCGCGGGAGAACATCGATTCGTCAGGCACACCCGTGGACCTAAGGGGCTATTGGCCGGTTGAGCAGGTACGAAGAGGCCAGAGCGGAAACGGCACATTTGTGCGTGACGGCAAAAGCGTCTTTACCCGGTACGACCCGGTGCCGCGATACGGTTGGGGCGTTCTGGTGGAACAACCGTCGGCGGTTTTGCACCAAAGCAGTCGGGCCGTAGAACGGCGGCTCTGGCTTCTTGGTTTAGCGTTGCTTTTCGGCGTCATCTTGGTCAGCGCCTTCATGGGATTGCTGTACTCCGAGCTGGAAGTGGGCAACCGATTTGTTCATCTGTCGACGGACTTGTTCTGCATTGGTACTTTTGACAAGCGTTTCAAGAGAGTAAACCCGTCCTGGGAGCGGGCACTGGGCTTTACCGAGCAGGAGCTGATGGCGAAGCCTTACACGGAGTTCATACATCCGGATGACCGCGATTCGACGGTAGTCGAAACTTCTCGAATCGAGGAATCAGGAACGGCCTGTTTGGCCTTCGAAAATCGGTTCTTATGCAAAGACGGTTCCTACAAGTGGCTCTCATGGAACGCTGTTTCCGTACCTGAGCAAGAACTTACCTATGCCGTTGTGCGAGACGTAACCGAGCGCAAACGGGCAGAGGAAATAATGAGAGAAAGTACGGAGCACCTTCGTCTGCTGGTCGACAGCGTCAAGGATTATGCCATTTTTATGCTCGATCCATCCGGCCAAGTGGCGAGCTGGAATCAGGGGGCAGAACGTATCAAGGGCTATCAACCCAGTGAAATCATAGGCCGCCATTTCGCGTGTTTCTATCCCTCCGAAGAGGTGCAGAAGGGCAAGCCAGAGCGCGAACTCCAGACGGCCATCGCCGAAGGCCGCTACGAGGAGGAAGGCTGGCGGATACGAAAGGATGGATCGCGATTTTGGGCCAACGTCATTATTACCGCCCTGAGAGACGGCGCTGGCCAACTGCGTGGATTTTCTAAGATCACCCGGGACATTACGGAGCGCAAGCGGGCAGAAGAAGCTCTCGAGAAAAGCAGGGAAAATCTTCACGCGCTGCTCGAAGTAGCCCCCGATGCGGTGGTCACGGTCGATGACCAAAGAAGAATTGTCCTGGTGAACAAGCAGACCGAAAAGCTCTTTGGCTATCAGCGCCACGAGTTGCTGGGTGAACGGGTCGAAAAACTCATTCCCCAACGAGTGCGCGACCGCCATTCTCAGCGTCCGGAGGACTACTCTGCAGAGGCCCATCCCGGTGCCATGGGGGCGGGCTTGGATCTTTATGCGCTGCGCAAGGATGGCACCGAATTCCCGGTTGAGATCAGTTCAAGCCCAATTCAAACCAGCGAGGGTTCACGGGTAATCAGTTCCATCCGTGACGTCTCGGAGCGCAGGAAGGCCCGGCTGCAAATCGAGCAACAGAACCGCGAGCTCGAACTTCGCAACCGCGAAGTGGAACGCGCCACAAAGCTAAAGAGCAAATTCCTCGCGAGTATGAGCCATGAGTTACGGACCCCACTGAATGCCATTGTGGGCTTCTCGGATCTTCTAGACGAGCAGACCGCCGGACAACTCAATGACAAGCAGAAACGCTTTGTGAATCACATCAAACAGGCTTCGGCGCACCTGTTGCAGTTAATCAATGACATCCTGGATTTGTCGAAGATCGAGGCCGGGCAGCTCGAACTGCGATGTGAAGATTTCCAGGTCAAAGATACTCTACCGGAGGTTCTCTCCACCATCCTGCCGCTGGTCATGGCAAAGAATATCCAGCTTGGACAGAGGATCGAAACGGATCAACCCATTTACGCCGATCGGGTCCGTTTCAAACAAATCCTTTACAACCTCTTGAGCAATGCCGTGAAGTTCACGCCGAAGGCGGGCCGAATCGACATCGATTGCCGCGAAGATGGAAACTCGGTTTGCATCGGGGTTGCGGATTCGGGCGTCGGCATCCGAGCCGAGGATCAGGCGGTGATCTTCGATGAGTTTCGCCAGGTCGAGGGGCCGGCTGGAACCACCCAGGAAGGCACCGGTCTCGGACTGGCGATCACCAAGCGTCTGGTCGAGCAACAAGGGGGCAGAATTTCATTAGAAAGCGAGCTTGGGAAAGGCAGCCGATTTAGCTTTACCCTTCCTGCGGGATCCAGAGGATCGAAGACCCCGGCTGTGAACGAACCACCAAGTCCGTCGATCCTGGCAGGCGAAGGTCGTGGGAAACCCCTTATCCTGGTTGTGGACGACGAAATCACCGCCCGGGAGCTTCTCGCCAGCCATCTAGGTGTCGAATATCGAGTTGCCATGGCTGAGTCGGGAGAAGAAGCTGTTAAGCAGGCTGGACAGCTCCGGCCAGACGCAATCACTTTGGATGTAATGATGCCGGGTGGCAATGGCTTCGAGACACTCGCAGCCCTGAAAAAGGCGCCCGAAACAGCAAACATCCCGATCATTCTTATTTCCATAGTGGACCAGAAACAGGTTGGTTTCGCTTTGGGCGCAGCGGACTATCTCATTAAGCCCGTTCGTAAACCCGTGCTGCTTGAAACGATACGAAAATATGTACGGCCTCAGTCCGACGAAGATGAGGCGATTTTGCTGGTCGACGATGATCCCAGAGCTCTGGAGTTGCTGGAGGAGACCCTACGCTCAGCCGGGTACGAGACGGAGAGCGTCCGCAGCGGAAATCGAGCTCTGGAAGTGCTTTCTTCGAAACTCGTGAGTGCGGTCGTGTTGGATTTGCTGATGCCAGGCATGGACGGTTTTGAGGTCATCCGTTATATACGACAGGAGGCCACATTGAAGGATCTACCGATTTTTGTGATGACCGCGAAGAGTTTGACTAAAGCGGAGCTGGCTGTTCTCACTCGCGAAACCCAGGCGCTGTTTCCCAAGAATGGCTCCTCGCAACAGCAGCTCACTCTAGAGGTTGGAAGGGTTTTCCAGGGCCGCAAGCGGGCGAAGTCTGTGGGACAATCATGACCAAGGTTCTCGTGGCTGAGGACAATCCAGTCAACCGCGAACTGCTTCGCGAGCTGCTGGAGAATCGCGGCTACAGCGTAATCGAAGCATGCAACGGCCAAGAGGCCCTCGATATGGTTGAACTGAGCCAGCCGGACCTTCTGTTGCTCGACATCGGCATGCCGGTATTGGATGGTTTTGCCCTCGTGCGCAAGATCCGGGAGAATCCCGGGTTAGCCACACTGCCGGTTCTGGCCGTTACCGCTTATGCCATGCCAGATGACCGGGACAACGTCTTGAATGCTGGTTTCGATGGATACATCTCGAAGCCGATCAATGCGCGTGACCTCGCCAATGAGCTCGAACGTCTGTTGCGTAAACGAGAGGATCGAAATAGCGCTCCGAATCAATCGCCCGAGGACAAGGTAAGTGCGAGGACGCGGGCGGCAGGACCTGGCAAATAGCACAGGTCGCCCCGCGTATCGCTCGAGAACAACCGTGCACATCACGTCGGATTGGATGGGAGCGCCCATGGGTTGGCGTCGGTTCTACATCATCCCCATCGTGCAACCGTGCGGAACGAGATGCTCGACTTTGCCCAGGCACCGGATTCTGAAGAAGAAAGTTGCTCCGATGAAGAACGCCTCCGCATGCTATCTTCTCCTCACACCCAGTCATGATGAAAGTCGGCATGGAGTTATTCTGGGGGACCCTGCGGATCGGGCGCGCCAGATCGAAACCATGTAGGCTGGGCTTTTCCTGCTTCAACAGTCCGACCCCGCGCTGCTCGGCGCAGCTTTCCTTAACGATATGGTTCGTTGTATTCCGATGAATCCCGATTCCCGACGCTGACCGAAGCGCCGAACAAGGAAAGAATGCGGTATGCCACGGCCGGGCATGAGCCTGCGCCTCCCGAGCAAAGCTCTGCTTTATAATGAGAGATTCGGCGGCGCGCTCTGAGGCCCCTGAGAGCACCCCGGCGGTGATGGGGTTGCCGACGGCTTACGTACCCGATGTCTGACTCAATCTCTTATTCGACACCCAACTCGACGATCACGGAAAGCATTGTTGTTCGCGGCGCTCGCGTTCATAACCTTAAGAACATCGATTTTGAAGTTCCGCACAATACTCTCACGGTGGTGACCGGGGTCTCGGGTTCGGGCAAGTCTTCGCTTGCCTTCGACACGATCTATGCAGAGGGTCAGCGGCGGTATGTGGAATCGCTCTCGGCCTATGCCCGGCAGTTTCTGGAGCGCATTGAGAAGCCGGATGTGGACTCTATCGATGGCATCGCTCCCGCGGTGGCGATCCGGCAGAAGAATACGACGCGCAATCCGAGGTCGACAGTAGCGACGGCGACCGAGATCTATGACTACCTGCGACTGTTGTTTGCCCGCATCGGCCGCACTTATTGCGTGAACTGCGGCCGCGAGGTGAAGAAAGACACAGTGGACGAAATTGCGGACGCGGTGTTGGCGCTGGATCCGGAGACGCGGGTGCAAATTGTTTTTCCTTTGCAGCCGGCCGTTGCCGCGCCGCGGGAGACGGAGAAACAGGCTGCGCGCGTGCGCAAATCGAGCAAGAAAACCTCTGCGCCGGACTCAGGATTAACCGACCAGCTCAAGGCTCGCCTTTTCGATTTGCGCAAGGCTGGGTTCAATCGGTTGTATCAAGCGGGTCAGGTGTTTGAATTTTCCACGCCGGAATCGCTTTTGGATATTCGCTTCGACCAGCCGGTGTTTATGCTGGTGGACCGCCTCACGGTTTCCGTGGAGTCGCGCACGCGCATCGTGGATGCGGTGGAGACAGCATATCGGGAATCCGGCGAAGTCATTTTCGACCTGCCGCCGCATAATAATCAGCCGGCCGGGGTTTTGCGTTTTGCCGAGCGTTTCGAGTGCAAAAACTGCAATCTGCGTTACGAAGAGCCGGAGCCGCGCCTGTTCTCTTTCAATAATCCTTATGGGGCATGTCCGCGGTGCCAGGGATTTGGCAACACGATCGACTTCGACCTCGAGCGCGTCATTCCGGACCCCATGAAATCTCTGGGTGAAGGCGCCATTGATCCGTGGAACAAGCCCAAGTACCGGCCAGTGTTCACGGACATGAAACGCTTTGCCAAGCAGGCTGACATTCCGCTTGACGTAGCGTGGGCGGAACTCGACGCGGCGCAACAGGAACTCATTCTGGATGGGGATGGAAAATTTCTCGGAGTGCGCGGATTCTTCCAGTATCTCGAGCGAAAGAAGTATAAGTTGCACATCCGCGTGTTTTTGAGCCGCTATCGTGGATATTCGACTTGTCCCGAGTGCCGGGGAACGCGTCTGCGCCTCGAAGCCCGGCAAGTGAAGATCGCTGGGAAAAATATTTGCGAAGTCTGCGCCATGACTGTGGAGGACGCGGCTAAATTTTTCGCCGGCGTGCAGTTGAGCCCGGAGGAAGCCGACATTGCAGACCGGTTGCTTCAGGAAATCCGCGAGCGGTTGCGGTTTCTCAATGACGTCGGCCTGGAGTATCTGACGCTCGACCGGTTGTCGTCCACGCTTTCGGGCGGCGAAGCGCAGCGCATTCAACTCGCTACTTCGCTGGGGTCACGGCTGGTGGGCACGCTCTACGTGCTGGACGAGCCCTCGATCGGACTGCACAGCCGCGACACGCACCGGTTAATCAAGATTCTGCATGATCTGCGCGATTTGGGGAACACGATCCTGGTGGTGGAGCACGATCCCGATATTATGCGTACGGCGGACCGGATTCTTGACCTCGGGCCTGGAGCGGGAGAAAACGGCGGCAAGCTCGTGGCGGCGGGAACCTACGAAGAGATTCTGCGCAATCCTGCCTCTCTGACGGGCCGATATCTTGCCGAAGATCTGCGGATCCAGATACCGGCGGCGCGGCGCCAGCCGGGATTGCAGCAGATCAGGATGAAGGACGTGCGAGCCAACAATCTCAAAGGCATCGACATTTGCATTCCCTTGCGTATGTTGGTCGCAATTACGGGAGTTTCGGGCTCAGGTAAATCTACGTTGTTGCATCAGGTCCTTTATCAAGCGCTGGGAGAAGCCAAGAAACAGCAAGGCCTGGGCCCGGCGCGGGGTGCGGCTACTTGGGAAAGCTTGGAGGGCGACCAGTTCATTGATGAAGTTGTGCTGGTCGATCAATCTCCCATCGGGCGGACGCCGCGGTCGAATCCGGTGACCTACATCAAGGCGTTCGACGCCATCCGCGATCTTTTTGCCGGGCTGCCTGAGGCCAAGAAGCGCGGCTTCACTTCGGGGCACTTTTCTTTCAACATTCCGGGAGGGCGGTGCGAGACTTGCCAGGGCGATGGCACCGTCACGGTGGAGATGCAGTTCCTAGCGGACGTTGAGCTGATTTGCGAAGAGTGCAAAGGGACGCGTTACAAGGCGCAGGTGCTCGAGGTTCGCTACCACGGTAAGAATATTCATGAAGTGTTGAACCTCACGGTGAAAGAGGCGCTCAGGTTTTTTGCCGAGGTTCCCAAGATCACTGAGAAGGTGCGCGTGCTCGAGGAGGTCGGGCTGGGATATCTGCGGCTGGGGCAATCGGCGACAACTTTGTCCGGAGGAGAAGCGCAGCGCATGAAGCTGGCAGCGCATTTGCAGCCCGCGGCTCGTGAGATTGGGCGGCCGAGCGCGGCGCAGCCGGATGAAAGCCGCCGCCGCCGACGTAGGCTCTATATTTTTGACGAGCCGACGACCGGACTGCATTTCGACGATGTCAGCAAACTATTAGCCGCCTTTCGCCGTCTTATTGATGCGGGCGGCTCCATCCTGGTGATCGAACACAATTTGGAAGTGATCAAGACCGCCGACTGGGTGATCGACCTGGGGCCGGAAGGTGGAGCGCGTGGCGGCAGAATCGTGGGAGTGGGCCCACCGGAAGCGATCGCCAGGGTCCCAGGCTCGTACACGGGCCAGTATCTGGCCCGCCTGCTGAATGGCAATGGCACGGGAAATGCAAACGGAGCATTACGTTCCGATGGGAACAAGTAAACTTCTCGCTGGTCTAATGCTGACTCTGGCAATGGGCTTGGGCTCATTCGCGCAGGATGCCAGCCCGACCTCGCCACCATCCTCCGCACAGTCGTCGGAACAAACGTCGCCCCAGGCGGGGCAGCCGGTCGAGAAAGAAGCATCATCCAATCAGCCTGTCTCAGGGAAAAACGCATCCAGCTCCCGTCGGTCCGTGCACCACATCAAAGTTCCGGATGACGATTCTCCAGCCCAACCAACGGAACTTACAGCGGCGGAAGCGGCGATTGAGGCAAAGAACTACTCCGCGGCAGAGTCGCTACTCCGCAGGTTGATTGAGCACGATCCGGCGAGCTATGTGGCGTGGTTCGATCTGGGTTTCGTCGAAAATGCTGTGGGCAAGGTGGACGATTCGATTGCGGCCTATCGCAAGTCGGTTGCCGCAAAGCCCGATGTTTTCGAATCAAACCTGAATCTGGGACTGCAACTGGCCCAGACCGGCCAGCCCGATGCGGCAGAGTATCTGCGAGCTGCGACTCATCTGACGCCCACCGGTCATCCTGCCGAGGGTGAGTATCGGGCCTGGTTGTCACTGGGCGAGACGATCGAAAAGTCGAAGCCGGAGGAAGCCCTTGCCGCTTACCAGCAGGCGGCGACTCTTCAACCGAAAGAGGCCGAGCCACATCTTTCTGAAGGCCAGCTCTTCGAACGGGAAAATAAATTCGCCGACGCCGAGCAGGAATACAAGCAAGCGCTGGCGCTCGATTCACGGTCGACCGACGCGGTCATCGGACTGGCCAATCTCTACATGCGCGGCCGCCGTTTTCCCGAGGCGGAGGATTCTTTGCGGAAGTTGCTTGCGGTGCATGCGGAGTCTGCGCCGGTTCACATTCAGTTGGGGCGAGTGCTCGCTGCCGAAGGCAAGACTGACGCCGCCATAGCCGAACTGCAGGCGGGGATCAAATTTTCTCCGGGTGACGATGGTGCGCAACGCGACCTCGCGGACCTGTATACCACCGCCGGCAAGAATGATTTGGCGGAGGCCGTCTACCGTGGGTTGCTGGTGGCTCATCCCAACCAGGCCGAACTCCATCGCCTGCTTGGCAAAGCTCTGCTGCTCGAGAAGAAACCTACGGAGGCCCAACAAGAATTCATCAGCGCGGTGACCATCAGTCCCGGCCTTGGAGAAGCATACGGCGACCTGGCATTCGCCGCAGGCGAGAACAAGCAATACCCGCTGGTGATTCGTGCGCTGGATGCCCGAGCCAAACTGCTACCGGAAATTCCCATTACATATTTTATGCGGGCCTCGGCTTACGACCACCTGCGCGATTTCAAGCAAGCCGCCGCCAACTATCACCTCTTCCTCAACACAGCCAGTGGGAAGTATCCTGATCAGGAGTGGCAGGCGAAACATCGGCTTATTGCCATCGAGCCGAAGAAATAGCCGCGTTGGAACCCGATGACCTTCGAGATGGAACACTTACGATTCTGGCGGATTGCGGCGTTAGGCCTGGTGTTATCCAGCCTCGCCGTCCCTTTGTGCTTAATGGCCAGTGAGCCACCTACGATCGAAGAACTGAAAGCGCGGCTCCCCAATGCCAGCATCGCCGACCGTCCTGGTTTGTGTGTTCACATCTCCGAACTGCAAACGGATGCCGCTGACAGGCTCTACGTTGCCGGCGATAGCGAGAAAGCGCAGGCCGCTCTGGCCGACGTGGTCGCCTTTTCTGAGTTGGCCCGCGACTATTCCATCCGGTCGCACAAGCACGAGAAACAAAGCGAGATTGCCATCCGTAAGATGGCCCGCAAGCTCGCCGACATAAAGCACATGGTCTCCCATGAGGACCAAGCGCAGGTACAGAACACGATTGACCACTTGCAGCGTATTCGCGACGATCTGCTGGCTGCCATGTTTCCGAAGGGCGTTAAGAAATGACTACTCCCTGGTTTCGGACATGCATTTGTCTCGGCCCTCTATTGCTGATCAGCGCGGCAGCCTCGGCCCAGCGTCACCGGGAACCCTTCACTCAGCCGGAGATCGATCAGATCCGCGACGCCAGTTGGGAACCCCAGCAGCGGCTCTCTCTTTATGTAAACTTTGCCCGGGCGCGTCTGGTTGCGCTCGAGCAGATGCGCGGCGATCCAAAAACCAAAGACCGGCCGCAACAAACCCATGACAAGCTGGATGACTTCCTGCTGATCTATGACGAATTGAACGACAACATCGATACTTACGTCGATCGCAAAGACGACATTCGCAAGCCGCTAAAGCTGATCATCGGCGCCGATACAGAATTCCAGGCCAAGCTGCGTGCTTTGAAGGACGCAGCCGACGTGTCCAAGGATGAGGCGAGGCAATACGAATTCATTCTGACCAGCGCTCTCGAAACGCTGGATACTTCGGGGGAGGACCACCGCAAACTCCTGGCTGAGCAGGAAGAGGCCGCCAAACACAGGAAGAAGCCCGACGCGAAGCCATCCGGCAGGTCCGAGTAAGTGGTTCGGGATGATCCCTTTCCCAGATCCAATTTGCTAATCCGTCCGTGCTAATCTAGGCTCACAGTGCGTGAGGGACTCGTCGAACTTTTCCACGATGAACACCGGCAATTGCGCCCCGGCGCTGTGCCGCCTGAGCTGAAGATCGAGTTTTTTGCCTTCGCGAACGTCAACAACACCATTCGCATGCGCGAGGGGAGGCTTCTGGTACGGCTTTCCGATCTGCTCGAAGGCGCGCCGGAAGCCGTGGTGCGCGCCATCGCCCACATCCTGCTGGCCAAGATGTACCGTAAGCCCATCGATCGAGGTCACCGGGCGCGTTACCGAAAATATGTGGCCAGCCATGAAGTGGTGAGCAAAGCTCACTTGGTGCGGCAGATTCGCGGCCGCAAGCGCCTCGATTCCCCTCAAGGCCGCATCTACGACCTCGAAGCTGTCTTTGAGGACCTGAACCGTCGCTTCTTTCATGGATTACTTGGCCGGCCGCGCATGAGTTGGAGCCCGACCAAGACGAGGCGCATCCTCGGCCACTATGATCCAGCACATAATGCCATTGTCATCAGCCGCATCTTTGATCATTTCTCGGTTCCGCGCTACGCCGTGGAATACATCGTGTACCACGAGATGCTGCACCTCAAGCATCCGGTCAGGCTGCGCGGCAGCCGCCGGTGCGTGCATTCGGCGGAGTTCCAGGCCGAGGAGAAGCTGTTCCCGCAGCTGGAGCAGGCGAATGCATTTCTGAAGCAGTTGTGAGGGAAATGGCCTGTCGTTTCAGTTTGGCAGGGCTAAGCGCCCAGCCCCAGAACCAACCACAGCAAATCCGTTGCGTTCCGCTTCTTTCATTGTTTGCCGCCCGCCTCGAGCTCTTTCAAGCGCGCAACTGCATGCTGGTTCTGATCGCTCAGCGACAGCGACTTGTGATAGTTGACGATTGCCGCTTGCTTGTCCCCGGCGGCCTCCTGCGCCTCAGCCAGGCTGTCGTAGGCGTTCGAACTTTCGGGATACATGGCCACATTCAGCTGGAAGATGGCGACCGCTTTGGTCGCCTTGCCCGACTCCATGAGCGCGTAGCCCCAGTGGTTCACTTCGCCTTCCGGAAGCTTGAAGCCTGGATCGTTCTTCCTCGTCCTCTGGTAGATCTCTATCGCCTTGTCAAAGCTCTCAGTTGCCAGCTCGCGTGCGAAATCGG
>Ga0302324_100010128_pt1 | contig 19579 bp, 21 predicted proteins | sample Palsa_T0_1_FD_201949 | JGI IMG/M metagenome (GOLD analysis project Ga0302324, IMG submission 201949) | Peat permafrost microbial communities from Stordalen Mire near Abisko, Sweden - Palsa_T0_1 | ecosystem: Environmental > Terrestrial > Soil > Palsa > Peat permafrost | place: Sweden: Abisko...
CGCAAACACGTTCGTCAAACCTACATGGGTTTGCTTCTCCTGCTGACCATGATGGTCTTGTTTGTGACCACGTGGCTGGCGCTTTTCCTTTCAAAGCTGGTGACGCGGCCCCTGGCTGCGCTGGCCGAGGCGACGCAGGAAATCTCTCGTGGGCGTCTCGACTATCGCATCGAAGTAAGTGCCGCCGATGAAATCGGAGATCTGGTCCGCTCATTCAATCGCATGGCGAGTGAGTTGGAAACTAGCCGGCGCCAGATCGAAGCTTCCAGCCGCGAGCTGAGTTCTGCCAATGCAGAACTCGACCAGCGCCGCCGCCAGATGGAAACCATCCTCGAAAGCATTCCCACCGGAGTGCTCTCCCTCGATGGCAACCGATGTGTCACTCACGCCAATCACGCGCTTTTGCGCATGTTCCATCCCGAGGGCTATGCCGAGGGACAGCACATACTTCTGGGAGCGCGCCTGGCTGAGGTATTTCCGCCGGAGGTACTGCTGGACCTCGAGCCGCTGCTGCGCCGCGCTGATCGCATGGGGATGACCACCAGCCAGATGGAGATGCCGCTGCAGCGGGCATCTTTAAACGTTGCGGTCACGGTAGCGACACTGCGCCACCAGGGCGAACGGTCGGGATACGTGCTGGTGTTCGAGGATCTCTCCGACCTATTGAAAGCTCAGAAACAGGCGGCGTGGCGCGAGGTGGCGCGGCGCATCGCTCATGAGATCAAGAACCCGCTTACCCCGATCGCCTTGTCCGCGGAGCGCATTCAGCGCCATCTGGAGCGGGCCACGCTATCCGATCCACCCTCGCTCGAGGTCATCCAGTCGTGCGCTGAAACTATCGCCAGCGCGGTCGAAACAGTTCGCCGGCTGGTGGATGAGTTCGCCACGCTGGCGCGCTTCCCGGCATCCAATCCGCACCCCGCGCACATCAACGAGATCATTGCGAGCGCGCTTTCCATGTTCAATGGCCGGCTCGATGGCATTCGCATTCACGAGTCGCTCGCTCCCGATCTTCCCAAGGTGCTGGCCGATGCCGAAGCGATTAAGCGCGCGATCGCGAACCTTGTGGACAATGCGGCCGAGGCTTTGCAAGGTGCGCTGGTGCGGGAGATAGAGATTTCAACTTGTCTGGTGGCCAGCCGGGACGCGGTGGAAATCAGCGTGGCGGATACCGGCCATGGTGTAACCCGCGAGTTGAAGGAGAGGCTTTTCCTCCCCTATTTCTCCACGCGAAAACGCGGCACCGGGCTCGGCCTGGCGATCGTAAGCCGAGTGATCGAAGAGCATCATGGCTCCATCCGCGTGGAAGAGAACCAGCCGGTCGGGGCGCGCTTCGTAATTGAACTGCCCATCCTTCCCGAGCCGGCTTTGTCCACCGCCACCGCCCAGCATGCATAGAGTCCTCATTGTCGACGACGAAACCGGCATTCGTGAATCGCTCCAGGGAGTGCTCGAAGACGAGGACTACGAAACCGAGACAGTCGAGAGCGGGGAAGAATGTCTCAAGTTATTGCGGCGCGAGCACCGTTTCGACGTTGTGTTGCTGGATATCTGGCTGCCCGGCATCGATGGCCTGCATACGCTGGAAAAGATCCGCGAGCTCGACCATCCTCCTGAAGTCATCATGATCTCGGGGCACGGCACCATCGAAACCGCTGTGCGCGCCACCAAGCTTGGCGCTTATGACTTCCTTGAAAAACCGCTCTCCATCGACAAGACGCTGATCCTGGTCAAAAACGCGATCGAGTCCAAGAGACTTAGGCACGAGAATATCGATCTGAAGAAACAGCTTCATGCCAGGAGCGTGATTGTCGGCGAGAGCATTCCCATGAAGGCGCTGCGCCAGCAGATCGGCCTGATGGCGCCCACCAACGGGCGCGTTCTGATTTACGGTGAATCCGGCACCGGAAAAGAGCTGGTCGCCCACGCGATTCACGCCCAAAGCCTGCGTCAGGACGAAACCTTCGTCGAGGTCAACTGTGCGGCGATTCCGGAAGATCTTATCGAGAGCGAACTGTTTGGCCATTACAAAGGATCGTTTCCCGGAGCCGCCGCGGACAAAGAGGGGAAGTTCCAGAAGGCGAACGGGGGCACGCTGTTCCTCGACGAAGTGGGCGACATGAGCCTGAAAACTCAGTCGAAGGTGCTGCGTACGCTCGATGAGCAACGCGTCGCTCCTCTTGGCGGCGACAAGACCATCGTAGTGGATGCCCGCATCATTGCGTCCACGAACAAGGATCTGGAACAAGAAATCTCCAAAGGAAATTTTCGCGAAGACCTATTCTACCGGCTGAACGTCATTCCTTTCTTCGTGCCCCCGCTGCGCGACCGCAAGGAAGATATTCCGCTGTTTGCGCGATATTTCTTGAAGGACCTAGCAGCCACTTACGGACGGCGGCCACGAGAAATCACCGACGATGCCATCCAGGCTTTGATGCGGTACTCATGGCCGGGCAACGTGCGCGAACTGCGCAACGTGATTGAGCGCATCGTAATCATGAATCCCACGACCACGCGACTCGACCGCAAGCATCTGCCTCCGCTGGTCTATCGCGATGGCCACCGGCGCGCCCCGCGTAGCGACTTCTCCACGCTCCACCAGGCGCGCGACGCGTACGAGCGGGATTTCATTCTCAAGAAACTCGACGAAAACCACGGCAACGTAAGCCGCGCCGCTGAAGTTCTTGGACTCGAGCGCAGCCACCTTTACCGGAAAATGAAAACCTTGGGAATCGCCGCCAAAGAATAGTAACGGTGGGGATTAAAACACGCTTGTTTGCGACCGTGATCCAGCCATGGCGAAGGTATCTACCGCTTCACCATGTGAATCTCGGTGCCGTTCTTCCTGAATTCCACTTCGTCCATGAGTTGGTTGATCAGAAAAATTCCTCGCCCGTGGTCGGAATATACGTTTTCTCCAACCGTGCAACCGGGGATCGCCTGCGGATTGAAGCCTGTGCCCGGATCGCGCACCACGATCAGGATGCCACGCTCCTGGTCGCGGCCCACAAGGCACTCCACGATCTTGCTGGGGTCTTCTTTGGCCCCGTGAATCACAGCATTGGCTAGCGCTTCCTGCAACGCCAGCTCAATCGCATCTTCTTTGCCGTCCACTCCCTCCATCTCGCGAACGCTGGCCATGATCGCCTGAACCACCGGGTCCACGGCCCTCCGGTCGGCGGCGAGCGTAACCCGCAGAAACAAATTCAGCTGATCTGGGTCAAAGTCTGTCTCGGGAAGGGGCCGCTCTGAAGGATCCACCGATGGCATGTTTTGGCTCGTTGAAGAGCGGTTATGAGTAAGCCCTGTTTTTGTCAATATTGCGTACAGCTTGATTTTAACTTCCCGATGGCTAGAACGGCAATCTTGGCAGTTCCTACCAAGACGGTCGGAGATTCAAGTTCTTCTGCGTGCCTCATGGCTACGGTCGACTTTTGGTGTGTGGACTCTTCCGTCCGTGAGGTGCTCTAACTGCCTTCTCCAGTCGAGTTCCTCCACAAAACCTCGCGATCCGCGCCAGTTTGCCTGCACTTTGACGAAAAGTCCGAGAAACACTTTGGTGCCTATCATGCGCTCGATCTGCAGCCGGGCGGAAGTACCGATGCGCTTCAGCATCTGTCCTTTCTCGCCAATCAGTATGCCTTTCTGGCCTTCGCGTTCGCAGTAGATCGTCGCCGAAATTCGGGTCAGCCTGGCGCCCTCTTCGAAATTGTCAACGATGACGGTCGTTGCGTATGGCAACTCTTCCTCGGTTTCCATCAAAACTCGCTCGCGAATAATTTCCGCAGCCATGAAGCGGGCGGGTTGGTCGGTGACATGTTCCGGAGGAAAAAACGCAGGACCTGGGGGTAGCGCCGCGGTCACCTGCTTGATGAGAATGTCGAGGCCATCATGCTTCAACGCGGAAATCGGAACGATCTCGTGGAAGGCGTGCAGCTTCTTGTATTCCTCGATTAACGGCAGCAGCTTGCTCTTTCCGCCTCTCAGAAGATCAACCTTGTTAAGGACAAGGCAAACTTTTGTGGGCGAATTCTTCAGCATCTGTATGGCGAACTCATCGCGCTGATCCCGTTTGCGGGTCGCGTCCATGATCATTAGGATCAGATCACAACCTTCCAGCGCCTCGCGCACCTCGACCATCATCTTGCGGCCGAGCGAGCTATCCGGCTTGTGGACGCCGGGAGTGTCTATAAGCACGATCTGCGCCCCGCCCTGGCCTTTAGTTTTTCCTTTAGGCACGTTTACTACGCCCTGGATCCGGTTGCGCGTGGTCTGCGGTTTAGGCGAGATGATCGCAAGCTTTTCGCCGACAAGCGCGTTGAGCAACGTAGACTTGCCAGCGTTAGGACGACCGAGAATGCAGACAAAACCGGAACGGAATGGCATAAGAATAGGCTACTCGCTCCGGCGGGTGGCGCGGCACAAACTCGCCTTCGTTCAGCAGCCGGGAGCTTTCTTTATATCAGCTTCAACTGCTGCGGCTGCGAGGGGGTGATTCTCACTCGCTCCACTTTGCGATCCGTCGATTCCAGAACTTCAAAGCGCAGCCCGTCGTCATCTACCGTTTCACCCTTCTGCGGAATGTGCCCCGCCAACTCGCTGACCAGGCCGGCAACCGTGGCTGATCCCCTGCCTTCAGGTTTTGTGCCAAACAATTCGGCGAGGCGATCCACATCCATGCCTCCGGGAACAATGTAGGATCGATCGTTCTCCCTCACAATTTCCGGCTTGTCATGTTCGTCCCTGATTTCGCCGACGATTTCTTCCACCAGATCTTCAATAGTCACCAAGCCGGCGACGCCACCATATTCGTCGACTACGATCGCCATGCGAATGTTGTTCTTCTGCATCTCGCGCAATAGATCGCTGCCGAGTTTGCTCTCCGGCACGAAATACACGTCGCGGCGCATGACCGTCTCCAGCGTTCGCTTCGAGGCTTCGCTGTCGGGCACCTGCAGCACATCCTGGGCATAGACGATGCCTTTGATGTTATGAATGCTCTCGGCATACACGGGCACCCGCGAGTAGTGCTTTTTCCCGAGCATTTGAATGAATCGCTCGACCGTGGTTTCCACCGGCACGGCAAACATCTCCGGACGCGGCTTCATGGCTTCGCGCACTGTCTTGCCGCTGAATTCCACCACCGACTGGATCAAGTCGCGATCCCCTTCCTGGATGATGCCTTCTTCCTGTCCGGCCTCGATCAGCGCATCCACCGCCTCGGCCGCGGTCTCGGGCTGCGCGCGTGTGTTTTGGCGGGTGAGCGTTGCCACCGATTGCAGGAAGCCCAGTACGATCGTCACCGGCATCACCAGATAGATCAGCACTCTCACCAGCCACGTCCAACGGATAAGCCAAACCCCGTGGGTACGCGAAAAAAAGAGAAAGGGCAGAAACTGATTGAACACGATGATGATCACGGTCAGGCTGATGCCCGCCTGAAGGATCTCATACATGCTCCAACGCTGGTCGCTGAACAGGGCAAAGCCTACCAGCAAAGAAATAGTCGCCGTGGTCAACTGTTTGAGCACCGACATCGAGAGCGACGCCCGGGCGCGGCCGACGTGCAGGTTGGGCTCTACCTTATGTTCGAAGATATCAATGTTGTCCTGAAATTCGCGGGACAGAAATTTTCCGATCTCCTGGTAGACGCGATCCACGTAGGAGGCTAACGACAGCAGGCCCAGCAGCGGAACGAGCGCGAGTGCGACACCCCAGTTCATGCCGTTCTCCGCCGCCCAGCGGTTGACGAAGGATCTCGACGCTGCTCTCGGGCAGCCTTGCACGCTCGCGCTTGCGTCCTCTCGATCAACCCCGACTCCAATTTCAATTGCTGTCGCAACTGGTTCTCTTTGCCCGCCATCCTGCCATCATCATGCTCATGATCGTAACCCGCCAGATGCAGAATGCCATGCAGCACCAGAATCTTTACTTCGTCCGCCACTGAATGTCCCAAGCGCCTGGCGTTCCGGCGTGCAACTTCGGCAGAAATCGCCACCTCCCCGGCCGCGCATCTCGTAGCGCGACCCGATGGCTGCGATGGAAACGACAAAACGTCGGTCGGCCTGTCCTTCCCCAGGAATCGCCGGTTCAGCGAGCGCAACTCCCGACTGCCAGTGATCAGGACGTGCACCGCGTCACGTAAACCGGCCGCTCGCCGCGCCTGCAAAACAAATCTTTCGAGCGTTGACCGGGTCAGTCCCGCGATTCGTTTTTGAAGAATGACCAAGAACAATACCCAACCTGCTTCAGCTGGCGTGCAAGCGAAACTCGGCAAAATAAAAGGGAGAGCCGTATCTTCAGCCCTCCCGCTTGACTGCGATTCTATTCTCCCGAGGCTTCCCTGGATCTGTCGAATGCGCTCTCCGCCTGAAGGCCCTTCAGTTCCGGGTTCTTCGCGTCGGCGTTTTTCCCGCCGGACAGCAGCAGCATCTGCTGCTCGGCGATGTGCGCCTTATGCTCGTCATAGGCGCGGATGATGCGCTGCACCAGGTGATGACGCACAACGTCGGATTCGTCGAAGTGAACGAATGTCAATCCTTCCACTCGCTTCAAAATGTCGACCGCTTCCAGCAGCCCGCTGCGCCGCGCGTTGGGCAAATCGATCTGCGTCACATCCCCGGTAATCACCGCCTTGGAGTTGAATCCCAGACGAGTAACGAACATCTTCATCTGCTCCGAAGTCGTGTTCTGGGCCTCGTCGAGGATTACAAATGAATCGTTCAATGTGCGTCCGCGCATAAATGCGATGGGCGCGATCTCGATGACATTTTTCTCCAGATAGCGGTCGACTTTTTCCGGATCGAGCATGTCATAGAGCGCGTCATACAAAGGACGCAGGTAGGGATCAATTTTATCCTGCAGCGTACCCGGCAAAAACCCCAACCGCTCGCCCGCTTCCACCGCCGGACGCGCCAGGATAATCCGGTTCACACGCTTGGCCAGAAGCGCCGAAATCGCCATGGCCACCGCGAGATAAGTCTTGCCCGTGCCCGCCGGACCGATGCCGAAGACCATGTCATGCTTCTCGATGGCCTCGACATAGCGCCGCTGATTCACGCTCTTCGGTTGCACCATGCGGCGTCCCAGCGACCGCTGGCGGCCGGCATCGGCGAGCCCGCGCAGGGTCGCGCTCGAATCCGCCGTCAGCACCCGCAACATGCTGTTGAGATCGCCATTGTTGAAGCTGTATCCCGAGCGTTGCAGGCTTTCATAATCGGCAAATACCTGCTCGGCGCGAGCCACGTCGCGCGCCGCGCCTTCCAGTTCGATGGCGTTCGAGCGAAGGTCAATGGTGATGTTCAACCCATCTTCGAGCACGCGCACATTCTCGTCGCGAGTGCCAAACAGAGTCTCGATGTTGGGGCTAATCCCGATACTTTTCTTCATTCAGTCTCTTTGACAAACCCGGGGGGGAGCTGAATCAACCATGTGGGGACAGCCGCCCCGGCGGTCCAGCCAAGCCAAGCGAGGCGCCCCGGCCACAACACCCTCCACAAGCGCGCACACCGCAGCCACTTCGCTGACAAAACAGGATTATGCTTCGAGACGGGATCAGCCGGGATGCTCATGCCCCAAGGGCAAGTCGCTACCATTGACTCAAGCCTACCCCGCGGCGAAGTCCGAGTCAATGGGAGCTTATCTACTTTCGCCGGAGGCCGATGCCGGCACGGCGCGCATCTTCGCCCACTCCCGCAACTCCCGAATCTCCTCCGCGCGTGTGATGGAAAGCGGCACGGTCTGCGCCAGCGCATCCAGCAGGAACTGGGTCGTCAGCGGCTTTTTCTGGGAGAATGCGGCATAGAGCGCAGCTTGCACGGCGGCGCCGATTTCCGCGCCAGAGTATCCCTCCGCCGCGGCGTCAATTCGCTCGAGATCAAACTCAGCGGGATCACGCTTGCGCCGCGCCAGTTGAATCGCGAAGACTTGCTTTCTCTCCGCCTGATTGGGAAGATCGACAAAGAAGATCTCATCGAAGCGGCCTTTGCGAATCAGCTCCGGAGGCAGCGCGCTCACGTTATTGCACGTCGCCGCAACGAAGACGGGTGCCTTGCGATCTTGCATCCAGGAAAGGAAGGACGCGAGAAGGCGCGACGAAACGCCGGCGTCCACCGATGCCGAATCTGGTCCGCTGCCGGCAAATATTTTCTCCAGCTCATCAATCCAGAGCACGCACGGCGCCAACCTTTTGGGCGACTTCGAAGACTTTGCGAATTCGCTTCTCCGTTTCACCAATGTATTTATCGTAGACCGCCGCGGTATCAAACTTTACCAGCGGCAATTTCCACTCTCCCGCGACTGCCTGCGCGCAGAGCGATTTCCCGCAGCCCTGCACGCCCAGGATGATCACACCATGGGGTGGTTCGAGCCCGAACTCGCGCGCCGGGTCTTCCCATGAGCCACGCCTCTGGGCAAGCCAATGCTTGAGATTCTCCATTCCGCCCACGCTGGAAAAGGTTTCGCCGGCTTCCACGAACTCCAACATGTCAGAGCGCCGCAGCAAAGCTTTCTTGGTCTCAAGAACGTCGCTCGCAATCTCAGGGCACAATGCGTATCGCGCCACCAGCGCCTGCGAAACAGCGCGCTCCGCTTCCTCTTCGGTCAGACCGCGCAGACTTTCGACGATGGCATCAAAATCCCTGGCGTCCAGTTTTCGTTGCAGAGTATGGTTTTTGGAGATTCGTACGACGACCTCATCGATGATCTGGCGCAAACGCCTCCGGTCGGGCAGAGGTAAATCGAGGAACTCCACCAGCCCGCTCAATTCGGCGGGAATTTCAATCTTCGGAGACGTCAAAATGATGGTGCGCCGATTATCGGAAAATTTCTGCCCCACATCGCGGAGCCGCCGGACCACCACTGGCTCATCCATATGACGGTGCAAGTCTTTTAAAATGAACGCTGCGCCAATCGAAATTCCCTCCAGGTTGCCCAGCATCTGCGCCGGATCCTGACTGTTGTAGATGGCCTTCGCGTGTGCCAGCACCGGCTGAACCGCGGGTCCATATGCCGAGGGCGAATCTCTTTCAGCAACCACCTCGTGGTCGCCCCCACAGCGAGTGAGTCCACCTGCGATCGTCCACTCAAACGCCGCGAGATTCAAGGCGGTGCAAGCCGCGCGCACCAGGCGAACCGCGCGGACTTCCTCAACCGTCTGCATCACTACGATCGGAGTAGAGGAATCCAGCAGGACTTTCAGTCGCGCCAGTGGATCGGGAATTACAGGGGATGCCATGTGTTTGACCGGTCGAGACTTACTCGCCTATAATAAGTGATTCGGTACTCGCCGAATATCTCTCCGTAGACACAAAGGTAACGAAGCACACATGGCTAATCATTTTTCGGCGCTCAAACGCGCCCGTCAGACCACCAAGCGCACGGCCACCAATCGCGCCAATACCTCCCGCCTGCGCACCGCTCTCCGGACGCTGCGCGAGACCATAGAAAATGGCGACAAGCAGGCCGCCGAGCAGACCTATCGCGCGACCGTATCCGCGCTCGACAAGGCCATCCAGAAGGGGACGCTGCACGGCAATACCGCGGCCCGCTACAAGTCGCGGCTGGGCGCTCGCGTCAATGCGATGAAATAGCTGGCTCGTAGCGTAGGTATTCAGCATACTCGGACTCGGGACTTATCCGAATTGCTGAAAAAAGCGCTGGCACTTCCCCGAAGCGCGCGCCGCGCTCGCCGGTTCCCTTCTTGAAAGCCTGGACGATGCCGTCGACGCCTCTGCTGAGGAGGAATGGAACGAGGAGATCACTCGCCGAATTCGAGATCTGGGCAAGGTAAAATGGGCAGAAGCTCGCCAAATCTCAGCCATCATTAAATGGGCATTGCAGGTAGTTGCTGAAGCTCCACTCGATTCCGTCCCGCTTTTTAAGCTTGGGCCTCAGACAAAGGATTTGAAAATTCCTGGCATCTTTGGAAGATCCGCCTTGCGAATAGGGAATGACGTGATCAAAGTGTAGGTTTTCTTTGCTTCCGCATTTCACACAACTTCCCTTATCCCGCTTCCAGACTTCGATGTTAACGGCCGCCGGTCACCCTATCGTGATCGATTCCGATGATCGCAAGCGCCGAGACCCGTACTTGGTCTAGAATCTCGAGCTCAAACTTGAAAACTTGTCGCCGGTTCCTCGGCGTTTTAGCGAAAAGCAGTCTGTGTTGCTCGACCTTCACACCGGCAACTGTTCCTGCATCCACCCCTGTGTTTCCAGTTTCGCTTCCGTCGTCAGGTCGATCACCAGACGTTCCAGCACCATGCGCTTGCTCACCGGATTGGACCGCAGCGCGAGATCGGCCTTCGCCACCAGACGAATCGCTCGGGTCAAATCGCGGCGCGATTTATAGCGGCGGGCCTGCTTGATAATGTCATCGGCGGCGAATGGAGGCACGCGGAAGCCCTGCCACAGCGCGGCCCAGAGCATGCGCTGGTCGCGCACGTTGCGCTCGAGAATCACCACCATCTGACGGAAGGTTTTGGCCAGCATGTAGATGTGGCCGATGGCGGCCTCTTCACCGTCGCCCGACGAGAGAATCGCATCCAGAACTTCAAGCGCGCGCACCCGGTCTTTCGCCGAGATGGCGTCGGTCAATTCATAGAGCGAGCGCTGCTTCGCGGCCAGCACCATGGTCTCCACATCGCCGAGCGTGATGCGGTTCCGAGCGCCGACGTAGAGCATCAGCTTCTCCAGTTCGTTGGAGATCATCATCATGTCGCCACCGAGCGCGTCAACCAGTTCGCGGGCGCCGTCGGGGTCCATCTTCACCGGCGCCGGCCGGCTCCCGCAGTACTCCGAAATCCAGCGCACCGCTTCGCTTTCTTCCACCCGCGCCAGTTCGACAATCCCGCAATACCGGCCCATGGTTTCGCGGATGCGCTGGTAACGCTCCTTATCCTGCATTTCCATGCGGCGAACGTCGGCGGGAATGCTGATGTGATCGGCAACAAACACGACCAGCGCGTCAGGATTTGGATTCTTGCAATACTCTTCGATGGTGGCCAGCTTCTCTTCATTCGATCCACGACCGAAAAGCGTCTTCACACCGCGTACGAAGAAGACCTGGAACGGAGCCATCAGCGAGGGCGTGCGGGCGCGGTCGAGAACTTCGGCCAGATCGTTTTCGGCGAGATCGAACTCGAAGACGCTGAAGTCGCGCACGTCCGCCGGAACCAGGTGTTTGAGGATGGCATCGCGAAAACGCTGGCGGAAGAAGGCTTCATCTCCGACGAAGACATACGCCGGACGGAGCTTGCGCGATTCAAGTTCGCTGACAAACCGCTCGGCTTGGGCGAAAGCCCGCATCAGACATTTTCCTCGGAGCCCCCGGCCGCAAAGATGCGCCGTCGTTCGTTGGTTCTTCGTCCTTGGGTCGTTCGTCGTCGGCTAACGACCAGAGACCTACGACCAACGACCTTGTGAAACTCTACCATCTAGAAGCCCTCCAGAATGTTGGAGACCAGGGTGCGGGCGAAATCCTGGGAGAGCCGCCGGAGGGCGGGCGAGTCTTCTTCGAAAAAACTGGCAAGATCCTGCGAAACTTCATACTGCTCGCGAAACAGATACGAAGGATTCTGGTAGAGCACTTTGCCCTCTCGATCGGTAAGCGACACCTTCATGCTCACCACCACCAGGACGCTCGCAGCCTGCCCGGTGGCGGAATTATATGTGAGCGGCGACGCCGAGGTAGAGAGGACGGTGCCGAGCAGCGTAGCATCGGCGGCCTCGCCGGCTTCGTTCAGGATGTGATAGTGCGTGCGCGTGGTGAACTCGCGCACCACGGACGCGGTAAGGAGCTGTTCAACGCGGTAAGTCTTGGTCGTGTTGATGAAAGCGGGAACGGCTATGGTCCTGACATTTTCTGGAAGCTGTACGGCACGGCCGGCAGTGTGATATCCGCAACCGGCGGTCACCGCCAGCAAAATCAGCCAGGCGGCGCGACGAGGCCTCATTGGATCTTTCCCAGAGGTCGGGTTGCGATCATGCTCTCAGCGCATTCCACCGCGGTAGTGGCCGCGATCCGAAGGTTATCCGCCGCTGCCCACAGCCAGATTCCATTGCGATCGGAGGGCTCGGCCTTCAGCGAAACCAGGATTTTCCCCTGACCCGCCGTGTTCACATTGCTCGGCTGCGAATCTTCATCTTCCGCTCCCGCCAAAGTCACATGATCCCCCGCTAGGGCTAGCGATAATTTCTCCTGGTCGACCGGCTGCTCCATCTGCAAAAAAATTGCCAGGGCATGCCCGTGAAAAACCGGCGCCTGCATCACCATCAAAGCCGGTTGCGGCGCATCTGCTCCGGCAATCCTGCGATAGTGGCGTCGAACCCGCTCTTCCAGTGAGGCTAGCGACAGTCGTGACTTCTGCCCATAACGCGCAACCATGTTGAACGCCACCTGCGTGTCGAACACCTCCTTCGGCAGCGGCTGAAAGGACAAAAGATTGACGGTTTGCTGATGCAACTCGTCCATGCCCTTCTGTCCTCGTTCAGAAGCCGGCTCGAAAATAGTCGCCGCCGCGCTTCGGATAAACCCAGCCTTGCGCGCACGCAGCAAAAGCAACGCCAGCGTTACGGCCGCAGGATGAGCCACCACGCAGGGAGCGGGCTGTAGTTCTGGCTGCCACATCTCCCCCCGCTCGCGCTCCAGCCACACCGACCGCACCGTAGCTCCCGGTTCATCTTCCAGGGCGGCGGAAAGATCGATGATCGCGCTGCCGGCATCACGGGCGCGTTTCCAGTTCTGGCGCGTACATTCGGCATCCGCGGCAAAAAATGTGAAGTCCACGCGGCCAAACTGCTCGGAGCGAACACTCTGAATGAAATTGATCTCGTCGCCCGTCGCCTCCAGTTGGCCAATCGACTCGTCATCGTCGAGCAGGCGCACGTCCACGGCAGGAAAGTTCCGCTCATTGAGCATCTCAGCGACCTCTTTCCCCTTAAGCGTGGCGGCGCCCACAATGGCGGCACGAAAAAGCTGCCCGCGCCCAGAAGAGGATGGCGACGCCGTGACTTTCGTCGGACTACTCATGAAGTCTGCGAAACCTCCTTATAGGCGGGCGGTGGAGGCTCGTTCCGGCGGCGAAAGATCCACTGCAACCGCCAGAAGACTCCCGAAAACGTGTACAACAGGGCCACCCCGAACAGCACTGGCTTGGAGAAAAACCACACCCCCGCGAATAGACCACCCAAAAGAATGATCAAACGGAAGGGATGGCGCGAGCGGAAATCGATGTCCTTAAAGCTATAAAACCGCCAGGTGCTCACCATCAGGTAACCCACGGCGGTGACCATTGCCAGCCATGTGAGTGCGGTGTACCAGGATTCAACCGGATCGCCGCTCTGAAAATGCACCACGGCCGCAATCACTCCCGCGCCCGCCGGAATTGGCATGCCTACGAAATACTTCTTCCCCGGTCGTCCTGGGTTGGAGGGCTGCGGGTTGGTGGTGATATTGAACCGCGCCAGGCGGCTGGCTCCTGCCATCAGAAATAAGAAACTGGCGATCGCTCCCAGCTGCGTCAGCTTGATATTCCACTCGGTAAGGGCGACCGGACCCATCAGATGAAATCCCCACGTCCACGCCAGCATGGCCGGAGCCACTCCGAACGTGATGATGTCCGCCAGAGAATCGAGTTCTTTGCCAAAGTCGCTGCTGGTGCCGGTCATGCGCGCGACGCGTCCATCAAGGCCGTCAAACAAAACCGCAAATCCAATCGCCTTGGCGGCATTGTCCAAATGCCAGTAGGTGGTCGCACTCGCATGAACCACCTCGAGGATGGCGTAAAAACCCGCCGCCATGTTCCCAGTGGTGAACAGAGACGGGAGAATATACATGCCCTTGCGCATGCGTCGAGGATGCCGGTCGTGCTCCCGCCGGGTTGGCGCCGCAGGATCCACTAGCGCGCACCCTCGCGTACCGAATAGCTCACAGCATTTGCCGGTTCGCTCCTGGCAGGGTTGCCACTCGGCTGCAGATAAGCCAACACGCTCGCTCCGCCCCGAACCCGATCGCCAACCTTGATCTGCAACTCGGCGCCAGAATCCAGCAGAACGTCCACACGAGAGCCGAATTTGATCAGCCCCACGCGCTGGCCGCGCTGCAGTCGATCCCCCACCTTGGGCTCGAAGACAATTCTCCGCGCCAGCAATCCCGCGATCTGCTTAAAGACCACATCCTGGCCGTCGCCTTCCACGCTGACAATATTCTGCTCGTTCTGTTCCGCGGAGGCTGGCTTCATTGCGTTCAAAAACCTTCCCCGGTGGTACCGCACGTCCCGCACGACCCCTGCGATCGGCGAACGGTTCACATGCACGTCAAAAACGCTCAGGAAGATACTGATGCGGACTTTCTCCAGCCCCCCTGCCGTTATCGTCGAGACATCCGTGACCTTCCCGTCCGCGGGCGACACGATCGCTCCCGCCGAATCCGGAATGTCGCGCTCAGGGTCACGAAAGAACCACAGAAAGAAAACTGCCAGCAGCAGCGGCACTATGCCCCAGGCGGGCTGAGTGAACCAGCCCACGAGAATGCCGGCCGTAACGAGTGCCAGCGCGTAAAAGTAGCCATCGCGAACCATGATGAGTTGAGCCTAATTATAGAGCAGAGTTGAGCCTGATTCAGTGAGGACTCGGAAATTGCCTAAGCCGGGATCGCGGGTCAAGATCGCAAGTCCAAATAAAGAAAGGCGCTGATGAGCGCCTGCGAGTAGATAGAAAATCACCTTGGCGGCGGGAGCCGCTGTTCGAATGGTCAAAAAAACTATGCTACGTGCGTGCCGTACTGTTGCCGAAATTGCCGCTCGATGGATTGCATCTGATCCTTGAGTCGGAGCTTCAGCTTCTTAAGCCGGACTTCTTCCAGCTTTTCATCTTCGCTGAGATAACGCTTTTGGGTGAGAGAATCGAGTCGGGTGGAATATTGCATGTGCTCCTGAGCCAGCTTACGAAACTCATCATGGCTGGTCAGTAGCGTGTCCTTTGAAGTCAGCATCCAGCAGACCTCCAAACCGGGATTCAGATGGCTTCAACCTATCACAGCCCCAAAATCGGTTCAATGCCAAATATTTGGTGCACTTCTCGTTATGAGAAACGTGTTTTTCACAACTCCGACGAGACCGTAAATCGATAAAGAACCGCATTTTCCCCCGGTCCGGTGTAGTAGTTCTTACGCAGCCCAGCCTCTTCGAAACCCATTTTCCGATACAGAGCGCGAGCGCTTTCATTGGACTCGCGGACTTCGAGAAACACCGCGCTGCCCGTCGCGCGTGCCAACAGCTCAGTGAGCAAAGACTTACCCACGCCTTGCCGCCGGTAGGATTCGGCGACAACGATGTTCTCCAGTTCCCACTCCGAATCGATCCTTCGCGCAAGCAGAAATCCGAGAGTGGATGGAGTTGCTCTGCCGAGAGTTGCTCCATTAAGAGTTGCTCCGGTCAGCCTGTCTGATTGCAATCCTGATTCATCCTCGATGACTTCGTCTTGAGCGATCAGCGCCAGCCGTTCCGGCCCTCCCCGATCGCCGGTTGCAAACAACGCTTCATACTGCTGCCGGGACCAGTCTGCCGCCGTCGGACTCCGCCTTGCCAGATCGATCATGGCAGGAAGATCAGCGCCATTAGCCCGTCGCACTCGCAATCGTCGCACTCGCAATCTAGGATCCGATTCTCTCCAGCATCTCGGCGTCTGTCCGGCGAATATAGTTAGCCTCCAACTGCTCGGGCGTCACTGTCCGGCCCGACTGAATCTGTTGCCAACCCAGCCGCGCGACCGCCTCTGCCGAGATTGGGCCGAGCGCTGACACCGACAACCCGGCCTCTGCAGCCATCGCACCAAGAGCAGAGTCCGGAGTCACAACCTTCCACTCTGTAGCCTGGGCAAGAAATTCATTTCTGGTCAAGATATGCTCTCGCGGAACTTGGCCGGCATGACTTGGAACTTCGTACTCCCCGACATACACATCGCCGCGTCCGGCGTCGAGCGCAGCCATCACATGGCCCTGCCGTCCGCTGGTGAAGACAGCCGCTTCCAGTAGGGAAACCGCCGCAATGGGCTTCTCCAGCACCTCCGCTAAAGCCTTCACCGCCGCAAGACCGATCCGGAGGCCGGTGAACGATCCCGGCCCCGACGCAACCGCGAACGCGCCAATGTCATTCTTGGTAAATCCGTGGATCGAGAGCAGCATGGAAATCTGCGGAATAAGCTGCGCGGAAAAAGTGCCCCCGGTCAGCGGCACGGTCTCGATCACCTCGACATCGTCATCGCGCGCAGCCCCTTCGGCAGCTCGCGCCAGCGTGATGCTGCCCTGCTTGCCCGAAGTGTCGATGGCGAGAAGAAGCATTTGCAGAAGTTACCCAAGCCGCAAATTCCAGACCTTGAAAATATGCCGCCTAGTATTCGAGAAGGCCGGTATGCATGGTCATTTTCCACTCTGTGCCCATCCAGCTGTACACTTTGCAGGCCCGACCTTTCCAGTGAAAATCCTTGCCGTTGTGGTCGCGCCACAAAGTATCCACGTCGACGACCGCAAACGCGCCGTCGCCTTGCTCGGAGACCTCTACTTTCCTGATCTGGCGACGGTCATGAATAAGGGCGTGAGTGTCAAACAACTCCTGCCATAACTTCTTCCAGCGCCCGGCTTCGAATCGTCCCAGAACCATCACCCAATCCGACGGATCGTGAGAGTGGCTGGTCGCTGGCCACGGCCAAACCATGTCCGGATGAAAAACCGTGATCAACAGGTCGACGTCCTTCGTGTCCCAGGCTTTGGTCTCTCGATTCACGATCTCGGCGATCTCTTCTTCGAGCTCTGCTCTCGGCTTCATGGCAGCGCTTCCCCGGACTCGACCAGCTCCAGCAGCACTCCCCCAATGTTCGACGGATGCACAAACACATATCTGTGCCCGCCGGCGCCGACTTTGATCTCTTCCGACACCAATCGCACACCGTCTTTCTTCAGCCGCTCCACCACCGCCGGCAAATCTGGAATCCGCAAACAAACGTGATGCAGCCCCTCGCCACGCTTGGCGATGAACTTCGCAATTGTAGAATCTCCCGAGGTAGCCTCCAACAACTCCAATCGACTCTCGCCCACCGGAACCATCGCCAGCCGCACCCCCTCGTGCTCTAGCGTTTCCTCGGGAGAAACACTAAGGCCGAGTTTCTCGTAGATCGCCTTCGCAGCCGCCAGCGACTTCACCGCAATCCCGATGTGATCGATTTGAACCGTCATTTTCGTTCTTCCCCGTCAGCTTTTCCCGACCTTGCCGGCGATCTCCTCGACCAGCGTATAGGGATCGCGTTTATGCTCTGCCACCTCGACTGCATAGCGTGCCATGCCGCCATCGCCCATCTGCTCGCGAGCTTTTTCCAGCATGGCGTCGCGCAGCATTTCGACCAGGCGCTCCTGCCAGTTCTCGACGCTCTTGTTCAGCGCCAGATTTTCCTTCTGCAGATACGTCTCATAGTTCGCGATTGCGGCCCCTAGTTCCTCGATTCCCGCTCCCTGACTTGCGATGGTCTTGATGATCGGCGGCGTCCAGCCATCGTGACGCATCGCCAGCGACTGCAGGGTACGGATTTCCCGCTCCACATGGTCAGCACCGTCGCGGTCGCTCTTGTTGATCACGAAGATATCGGCGATCTCCATGATCCCAGCCTTGATCGTCTGCACGTCATCGCCCATGCCCGGCACCAGGATCACAATCGTGACATCGGCCAGCCGCACAATGTCCACTTCATCCTGGCCTACGCCCACGGTCTCGATCATGATGAGGTCGCGTCCCGAAGCATCCAGCACTGTAGTCACGTCGGCCGTGGTGCGCGCCAGCCCGCCCAACGATCCGCGTGTCGCCATGCTGCGAATATAAATACCCGGATCGGAGAAATGTTCCTGCATGCGAATGCGGTCGCCAAGAATCGCGCCGCCCGTGTAAGGACTCGTCGGATCCACCGCCACAATTCCCACCGTGCGGTTGCGCCTGCGGTAATAACGAGCAAGCTGATCGACCAGCGTGCTCTTCCCCGCCCCCGGTGGCCCCGTCAGCCCCAGCACGCGAGCTTTCCCACTGTGTGCGAACAAAGCCTTCAAAAGCTCAGACCACCCCGGCGCGCGGTTTTCCACGATCGAGATCGCGCGAGCCAGCGTGCGCACGTCGCCGGAGCGTAGCTGCTCAATCCACGTCTGGATGTTGGGATTCAAACGATCAGTCTAAAGCACAGGCCGAAAAGCAGGAAATAGCGGTTCGTCATCGCGGCAGCAACACCGGCCAGGACGCGCTCGGACTCCCGGCGCTCACACCGGTATTCATACTATTGCTCATACCAAGGAAAGGCGTTGTTATGGGTTCAGTCGGGGGATCGCCAATGCCAAAGAACGAGCACCGCAACCAGGGAAAACAGGACATTCTCGCTCTCAGGCAGTGATGTGCCTGGAGGCCTTGCGTAAGGAAAGACGAAGCAGGTCCATGTCGTCGGTGCTGGAAGAGGTCATTCGGCAGCAGCAACAAACAAAAAGAACTGGAGCGCATCTCGGCTTCCGTCCCGCTACTACGATTCTCTAGCCGCTGAGGAGATCGCCGAGGATCACGCTTGGGGCGATTTTGCCGCAATCCAGTTTCCCAGCGAGGACTAGTCATGAAGCGAATGCCGTCGCGCGGCGAAATTTGGTACGTCAAGCTTCCAACCGATCCGCCGGAAAAGGCCGCAAGCCCAGTGATCATTGTTTCTCTGGATGTCCGAAACCGGCACCTTAACCAGCACGGTGCTGCTCGCACCCCTGACCGGCTCTGTCGAAAAGGACTTCGAGATGCATCCCACTCTCGCCGCGGGAAACCGGCCTTCAAGCTTCCAGCATCCGGTGCGAGGACGTAACTGTCGTGAAGAAGGAGTTTCTGGTGGAACCGAAGTTTCCCCTGCGCGTCCTGAGCAACACTCGAGTGTGCCTGATTGCGGACGCGGTGCGGATCGCGATGGGATGTTCAAAATGATTCTTAGAAATATGCGGGCCCCGTGTGCTGAGAGGACCCGCGGGCGCCGGACGGTTCTTGGCGCTGGAAATGGCGCGAGAGAGCGCGCGAACGGCGCCGGAGCGGAGTTGGTCGATCGTCGGTATGGCTTCGTGGGACAAACAGGTCAGTGTAAAGGAGAGGGAGGGCAAACTGAAACGGCAGAATCAGACCAGAGGCTCCCCTCGCGGCCCGATCTTCAGAATCCTCCGGGCGAGCAGACCAAGCACGGGATACGAGGCCCATTCGCCACGCCCGGCTTTGATTCCGTAAACGATGGCGACCACCAGCATGAGCACCCACCAACCCATCATTCCCAACCAGATCAGTGGGAAAAGGATGATAAATCCAGGTGGAAGAGAATTGTGCTGGGTCGCTGGCTGGTAAAATGCAGTACCAACGAAAACAGCGGAAAAAATTGCGACCATCATTAGCATCACCAGTACGAAGTACAGCACCTGTAGCAACAAAGCCTGTAGGGCATGGAATGAGACAAACCGGGAGTCTCGCTTGACGAGGAGAATAACCAGTGGAGCAATGAACCCGCCAACAAGTTGCAGAACTTGGGCCAGCGT